>Ga0209589_1001359_pt1 | contig 40117 bp, 16 predicted proteins | sample CowpeawhiteBW_FD_187525 | JGI IMG/M metagenome (GOLD analysis project Ga0209589, IMG submission 187525) | Root nodule microbial communities of legume samples collected from California USA - Cow pea white BW (SPAdes) (version 2) | ecosystem: Host-associated > Plants > Roots > Nodule | place: USA...
CACACACACATTAAATACTACTTTGGTTTAAACAAATTAAACTCGTGAAAACCACAACCAGGAGCTAATAACAAATATTGTCATCTAAGAATTATTAATATCACATATATCACACCACATCATTCAATAGCAATCATGGAAACCTTTTTTAACATGTAGAAATCATGTGGACTTGTCCAACCTGCAATAGTCATTGGGACCGACCCAACCTGTAGCCATCATGGGACCGGCCCAACCCGTAGTCTTCATGGGATCGACCCAACCCGTAGCCGTCATGGGACCAGCCCAACCTATGGTTGTCATGGGGACCGACCTAGCCCGTAGTCGTCATGGGGATCGACTTATCTCGTAGTCGTCATGGGGACCGACCAGCCCATATCCATCATGGGGACCAACCTAGCCCACAACCATCATGGGGACCGGCCTAGCTCGTAGTCGTCATAGGGACCAGCCTCGGCCTAGCCCGTTGCCGTCATAGGGACCGACCTAGCTCGTAGCTGTCATGGGGATCAGCCTAGCCCGTAGCCGTCATGGGGACCGGTATAACCCGTAGCAATCATGGGGACCGGTATAGCTAGTAGCCGTCATGGGGACAAACCCAACCCGTAGTCGTCATGGGACTGGCCCAACCCGTAGTTGTCATGGGACCGGCCCAACTCGTAGCCGTCATGGGACCGACCCAACCTGTAGCTGTGAGAGGGACCGACCTAGCCCGTAACCAACATGGGACTGACCTATCCCGTAGTTGTCATGGGGACCGACCTAGCCCGTAGCCATTATGGGGACCAACCTAGCCCGTAGCTAGGGGTGGCAAAACGGGCCAGCCCGACCCATTTTGGCTCAGCCCGCTTGTGGCCGGTCAAAAACAGGTTGGGTCGGGCTGGCCCGCCATCAATAAACAGGCTAAAAACTCTAACTTATCTCGTTTTCGGGCGGGCTGGCGGGTCGGCGAGCTAGCCCATCTTTTTTTTTAACTTTTTTTAATTTTTTTAAATTTTTTTTTACTTTTTATTAAAATTTTGTTTATAAATTTATTATATATATATATATATATATATATTTATATAATATAAAAAAGTATTATTTTTTAATTTTTTTTAATTTTAAACATAAAAAAACGGGTTAGAGATCTGGCCCGCGGGCTTGGCAGACCGAATTATAGCGGGTTGACGGCTTACAACGTTTTTAGTTGTTATTTAGTAAATTATCTTTTAGAAGTATTATCAAAAATATTTTATAGGTATTTGATTATGGATATCTAAAGCAGTTGTAACTAATTTTAAAATCTATAAATAAGGTTATTCCCATGCAAGGAACGGAAGAATTGTTTGGCCTAAATAAGTCATTAACCTGAGTAAAAATACTTCTCTTATTTTATTTTTGTTCTGAGATTGTTTCACAAATTTTTCCTAACTAGAACAGATACCAATTTAGAGATATAAAAGTTTATAAGTAATATGTCACAATAAAATCAAGTAAAATAAAAATGTTTAATGTAATGGCTGTCATTGAATTTAAGCGAATTATCATACTAATAGAATAATATCAGTATCACACTATCTATATGCAAGTACATGATATAGGTAAAAAAATATCATAAAAACAATTATATGGTTGCACATTTTATATTCAAATTTGATGGTTTACAAAAATTGAGTGGACCAGCTGTCTCAAGAATGACCAATACTTATGTTATCAGGAATTTAATGAAAAAAAAAATCACAAGCATGGCAAAAGTTATAATATAATTTTTTTTTTAAATTTTTGTTAGTTTCTAATGCATAGTATCACTTTTTTAATACTTTCTTACAAAAAATATTATTACAAAAATCATTAAACGAGGTTTTAAATTACTAATTGTAATTTTTAATGTCATGTCAGTCGTAAGATTTTATAATTTTTATTTTTATAAAATTTATACTTCAATTATTAGTTTTAATTAATAGTTCATTTAATTGTTGATGATTTAAAAAAAATATTTTTTTAAATGAAGATTTTATTTAAAATTTGTGGTTTAAATTTTATATCATATTAACGTATTTTAAGAAATGATTATAAGACGTAAATCTTAAATTTATGATTCTGATGGAAAGATAAAGGGTTGAGAAGAGTTAACTACCAAACTAATTATGTGGTGTATATGTTGGAAGAAGATATTTTCCAATTAGTAATAACAAATTTATTCAGACTTGAAACTACGCAAGAATTGGAAATACACAAGTAAAGTCATGTTTAACATGTAGTATGATGGAATCATTCTAAAGCAAACGTGAAAGTCTTTTGCATTAGATGTTGCTAAGATAAGCATGTTGAATATATATCACCTTGTTTAAAAGCAACTTTTACTTATCTTACTAGTATTAAAAAAATCACTTAACTTGGTTTTTAAAACATTAAAGGTAGATTTCACCATTTTTTTTCTATCCGAAAGTTGAATCTTGTTAAAAAATCAAGTATGAGTTGAATGAAAAAAATAATTAAGTAGAATATTAAAAAAAACCGCCAAATACTAATTTTAAGGTTTTATATTAAAAGTGATATTAGGTTTTTTATATGAACAACTTATGCCTCATTAAATCTTCTCAACCTATTATGTATCATGAGCAGGGACAGAATTTAATATAGGTTTAGGGGGTAATGACTACCCTTCTCTTTTCCTTTTCCATTTCATACTAGTATTTGAGTTGTTTATACGTTTTTGTTTTAATATTTGCTGAAAAACATGTTTGATACAAAAAAAAAATTAACGTAATTAGGTAAAAAAATTATATTCATTCATTTTAAAACTTTGAAGACTAAAATATTTTAAAATTTCAAACAGTGAGAAATTTTAATTTTGCGTCAAAATTCATAAACTGAAAGCATATTTAACATTTTATCTTGATACCCCTAAGTTTGGTTCAAAAATCCACCACTAATTATAAGGTCTATTGAAGAGTCAAATTTATCTTATAGTGAAGAAAGTGAATAACAGAAAATACAAAATAATAATAATAATAATAATAATAATAATAATAAAAAAGAAACATATAATAGAAAAGACTAAAAACAGGTAATCCAACAATGGCATAACCACTAGTTTATGAGGTTGGTAGAAATTCACTATACATGACTTTGACTATGGCCAACTTAATGGGAAAAACTATGTACAAAAAGAAAATGTATAAAGTTCTATGTCGGTATCACACTAAGATACCTTCTTCATTTTATCAAGTGTTTACGTCACTAATGATAATAATCAATAATCACATCTACAAATCCTTTGTGTGCTAAATACTCTTTTGTCCCAACATATTACAAATTTAGTCTTCGTATAAAAAAAAATCAAATTCATTTAATGAAATACTATTTTTATTCTTAACTTCATCTGTATTTAATGTTTCATCGTGTAAAATAACAACCAAATTGGGACAACTTTTATTTACATTCTTCACTAAAACTTTAATAAAAGAAGATAATAAGATGGACGAAGTAATTAAATAAAGTAAGTTTACTTACACAAGCAAACACTGAGAAAATTATTATTTATTTTCAACTTTCTGCTATGCAATTGGTCCTACTTGTGCAGCTTGTAATGCCCTCGTTACTAGGTAAAATCATATTAAGATCAACATTATGACTAATTATTCTGTCTCTGGTATTTAAAAAATTGAAAAGTGTTTTTTTTATTATCCTAACTCAGATTCTTTAATATGCATAAATTATTTTTTTGTACACAATTATTCAATTTAGTTTGGAATGGTATAAAAAACCGTAACTGATTACCATCTCGTTTTCTAAAGTACATTTTTTTGAAAAGAAACAATAACAGTTATCTGTTCTTGATAAAGCATAAAATATCTGTATTAGTGGATGGAATTAGTGGTATATTTAAAAATTTCAAATTCGTTTTTTTAATAAAATAGTTAAATGATTTTTAATCTAAATAATAATTTTGTTTTTCTTTTACCGTGAATAGGCATATATTATTTTCGATGCTTATAAATCACTTAAAAATAAATCAAGTCTTAGTTTTTTTAGCACAAAAAAATACAATATATTTAATGAGATAATGAGGTTAATTTAATAAACTTCTCTTCGTTTTTTAAGTATCCTTTAATCCTTTAATATCTTTTCGAAATAAAAATATATAACAATTTTATTTATCTTAACGAAATATTTATAAAAATATTTTTATTTTACTTACATCACAATAAATATTTACGTACAAGCTAAATTAATATTATTAGATGAAAAATTTAAGGGTATAAGTAATTAGAAAAATAATTAATATTGTTTTAAACTTTATAAATATTGGTTAGATACAAAAACAATATTATTTTTATAAATTTAACACTTATAAAGGATAAAATGTAAGTAATATATTTATTGAAATTGTTAATATTTGTGAAAAAACGTTAAACTATAATAATTTAATAATTACGAGAATAAAAAAATAAATAAAGTATTAAGTTAAACTACAATATGCTCCATATGTTCTTTCTCTTTGTCGGATGGGGCAATATATTCTCATGAGGTTTAATTAAACATGAAAAGAATATAATTAAATATATAAAGGTATTTGTAAAAGTGGAACTTTACTAGTCACTTTTAAATATTAAATGAAAATATATTTTAATCCATTAATAGACACACGTTTGTGAAAAAAAGTATGGGCTATCTAGTAAAGAAAATATTATATAGGACTATCTCAGTCTGATTATTTTAGAAGTTAAATAAAATATAATTAAATATTCACAATAATATATATATATATATATATATATATATATATATATATATTATTGTGAATATTTAATTATATTTTATTTAACTTCTAAAATAATCAGACTAGTATATATACAAAACAAAATATCTAAATACATATTTTTTTAAAGATGAAATTTAAAACTTTTAAACATATAATAAGAACAATGGTTGTGGCTAAATCATAAAATTATTACAAAAATAATAAGGTAAAGCTATGAATAATAAAATAAGTTATAAATTAATCAATTATTTAACATTAATAATCAAATATAGATTAATTAAAATTAATAAACAAATGAAAATGTTAATTAAATACTTAAAGATTGAATAACTTTTAGAACAATGCATTAAACATTAACACATCACACTAATACTTATTTGATTTGTAAACCTATGACAAATGCTATTCAAATCTTAAATGAGAATAAATGGTAGGAATTTTTACTATTTTTTTATCACATGATACATTTATATTCGTAATTTAAGTTTTAAGTGAAAGACATGAATATTTCATCTGCATGTTTGGTAACTCAATCCACATTATATTAAAAAAATCATCAAATTATTTTACATCAATGATTTCACGTCATCATTTCCTTTCATCATATATTTTTCTTTTTCATGTTTCATATATAAACACACAATAATTTAACAATCATACAATTTTTATCGAATTATATTGAAATTAAATAATATTCATAATCATATCAAGATAAATAATAAATTTATTTTAAAATATCAAGCGAAATTCTAGAAATTTTTGTTGGATCAAGATAGGGGTAGAGGTTCTTAGAGATAGGGAGGGGTTATCTCAGGGATAGGAGGGGCATGGTCCTCCTAAAATTTTTAAGTTTTTTAATTATGTATATATATATATATATTATAAATATATTTGAAATTTTTAAATTTTTTTAAATTATTTAAATTGTAGGTAGTAATATATTTTAGGAATTGATAAAAATAAAATTATGCATAAAGCATAAATTAAATATAATACAAAAATAAAAATATTTATGTTTAATTTTTCTTTTGATCCCTAATTTTGTTCAAGAATTATATCAATAAAGTAAATCATCCATACTAAAAGTTTCAATTTTAATGAAAAAGACATTGATCTGTTTCAAGGAATTTAACAAAATTTATCAAAAAGACCAAATTGTATCAATTTTTCCAAAATAGAGACCAAATTGAGATAAATAACTAGATGACCAACTTAACATTTTTAAACGAAATCATGAATCAAAAAGTAATTAAACCAAATATTTATTAAGATAATTTTTATTTTCCTTCTCATTGTCCTTTTAATTTTTTTACAAATTGCAACATCTCTCACTCTCAAATGTTTTATTTATGTTTTTGAAGACATAAACTCATTATTTTTCTCATTTCTCATTTATTATGTTCCTTTTTTGTTTCTTGTCTCGATAATGAAAACATTACTTTTTATCTCATGTTGTTTTTGTATATTCATCTTTTTTACGAATATAGAAGAAAAATAAATATTATATTATGTATTTTTTTCATAATCGATTTTTTATTATTATTTTTTTGATAATTACGTATCTCAATTTTTTATTAAATTATGATAAATTATTTTTTAGTATTATTTACAAAAAAAGGTATATTGATAAAGAATAAATCCATTTTTTAAAAGTAATAAAAAGGAAACTATTGATGAAAACAAAAAAGATAGACCTTACTTCTTCATATATTTTGAAACATTGATCAAATTATTAAGTTAGAGAAGTCATCTTTTGAAACATTATACCAATAATCGAATCTAATGATCTCAAAATTATATTACTTTGACTCCTTCAATATTTTTAGTCAAGATCCGTTGGATGAAGATAATTATGCAAAATGAAATTGAAGTTTCTTTAATTTGTCTTTCTACTTGAAATTCAAATAACTGGATATTTTCATACTCATTATTTTTTATCTATCGCGTAGAATATTAACATGCAAAATTCCACCGTTTCTTACAAAATGAACCTCATCTATCATTTCCATTTGAAATAAAAATAAAGTTTCAATACCAGTTAACAAATACTTCATATCATAAATTAAATATCAGGTTCCAACTTGTAATCAAAACATCAAAAACATAATTCCACATGTAAAATAACTTCTCAATCTCAATAGATTAATCACAACGAAGACATTACCTTTCTGAATTATTTTATACACACTCAATCTCATAACATTTATATAAAAATTAAATATAGTTTTAATTTTGAGAGAGATAAAATTACTTAATTTTTACAAAAAATAGACTAAATTGAGACAAAAATAAAAATATAGGGACTAAATTGAAAAAAAGATGATAATACTTGGTGTAACAGTGATACATGCCACTGCCACATCACAATGTTACTGTGACGTGGCACGACGTCAACTTGACATGTGACAAATCTTTTTTTTTAATTAAAAAAAATAAAGAATGTAGGAACTGACACGTGACACCTCTTTAAAGTTGTTACTGTACTACTAACGACATAAATGACTTGATGACATCAAATGTCTCAAAATAGAGACCAAATTTAGATAAATAAAAATAGAGAAATCAAATCGATATTTTATTACAAAAATTAAGACCAAAGACATAATTTAACCTAAAAATTATTTCAGTTATCAATTTAATTTAGTGACCAATTATAATTTTTTTAAAACTATTTTAGTTACCAATAATTGATAGTTTATAAATTGGTATCTAAATTACTATAATGACTAATTATTTTTTATCATTAAAAATAATCATAATTCAATAATTTTCTTATAGTGGGTAAATGCTAGAAATAGTGATAAAATGGGTTTGAAAATTTAGAAAGATAATGATTTTAGATAAATGAAGAATAAAGTTATTTATTTATTTTTATTTAGAACATACGGAATTAAACTTAAAAACACAATTATCAATTTTTGTCAACTTTAACTCTCCTTCCAAATTTAATTTGATTTCCTGAAATACAAACATGGAAAATAAAAAAAAAAAGTAAAAATAATAACCTTATACAGTTTCACGTAAAAAACTACAAAACTAACAAACAAAACAAACAAAAAATTATTTTTCTAAAACCAAATAACGTTAAGTCATATTTGTTTAGTAAGCAAGTTGGATCAGAAATTTTGAATTGTCGACTACGTTGATCACGCGCTTTGGGTACATAGGAATGAATATATATATATGCATGCATGGCGCACCAACTAGGCCTGCCACATCTATCACAGCATTTTGGATTTTATGGTATTTTCTATTCCAAGTTACCTCATTTTGCAAGACACTTACACTTTAAAAAACAAACCAAGTAAGAAACCATCTGCTTCATGCCATTTTTTTAAGCAATTAATCAAACAAGGTGCACCACAGTACCAAACTTTACCATTTCCTTTTCATTTCAACAACTTCTTGTGCTCTTCTTGCATTCTATTTCTTTTTATTAGGTTCTAAATAGAAATCATTTCTGTTTGAAGTTAATTACTAAATCGCACACAATTTCAAGATTTTGACCAACTATTTTGTGAATCAACAGACTTGGAAAAAAAAAAGTTTAGCTCTGTGGTTGGCAAAAGTCGTGAGAAAGAAGAGTGAAAGTGTCCAACTATTTGAGACCAACAACCTGAACTGTGTTGTGACCTACTTTTAAAATGATACATGGAACTTTAAAAATTATATTTCATACTTTTTAATATTTATATTTTCAATATTCATATATCGTGTATCTATCATATATTATGTTCTATTATTTTTAAAATAAATATATTGACGTATCAGATAAATGATATTTCAGAGTTACATTTGAACTGAAATGTATAAAACAGTATAAACTCAAAAATTACTTTAGAATGCAGTTTAATATGTTAAAAAAAAATTAATATAATTAGCTTAAAAAGATTATATTCATTCATTTTTAAAATTTGGAAACTAAACTTTACCAAATTTTGGGACAAAAACGAATTTTAATTTTACTTTTTATAAAAATATAATTTAACCCTTTATAAAATATAATTCTTTAGCTTTTTAAGAATTTTTTTCTATTGTGTTTGACATATGTAAGGATAAGAAAAACAAGAAAAAAATTGAGACCACAGTGTCTATTTTTTTAACACTTTCACCGCCTAACTTATAGTATTGTACACAAATTATACAATTCTAACAAGTGGAATTTTTTTCACAACGTTATATTTGCATTTATAATTTATTGTATTTTTAATATTCAGGGAATACTCAATCTTAAACTTAAACTGAGTACTGCAAACAGTGTCGGTGAATAGACATCGAACCAGAGTTAGAAAAATTTACGCATACCTTTATTTTTCTTTCATTTTTGTCCCTTTTTAATCAAATCACTTATTGTATTTATCATTTTCTCTTGTTTTATTTTTCCTTTTCTTCCACAATTGAATTCAAAATTAGGTAAACGTTTATCATAACTTGGATAAATATCACTTTCCATGATGGCTATTCAAGGAATGTAACACCCCATTCACACCATAGAACTACTTCTACATGAGTACAAGAGATTGGTGGTTGGTTCGTGCTTTATTGCCAAAGAGTGAAGGCGATGTAACATAGGAAAAACGTTGATATTTTTACTTCATATTCGTACAAAGACAAAACAAAATAAAATAAAACTAGATAACGCAACATAAATACGTAGAAAAAAATGAAATATAACAAAGTATATACAATTTTTTTTTACGAAAATAATATTATTAAAGTATCGTAATGTGAAAGGAGACACATTATTTGCAGTGACAGTAGTATATTTATTAAACCTATATATATATATATATATATATATATATATATATATATATATATATATATATATATATATAATTTCCTTTAAAGTTTTTTACTTTTCATTTTAATATTTATCTGATATCATAAGTCAGATGTCCATTTATAACATTTAATCAATAACTAAACCATTGTTACCATTTATACATAATACTTCTATGTTAAGTTAAGCTTATACCTAAATATATTTTAAAAAACTATTTTTGTATACTGTATAAGTAAGGTCTAGCAGAGGATTTATTTTTTACTAATCATTAATATTTAATGTGCCTGAATTCTAATAAGTGTCATCAGTAATTTAATAATATATAAAACACTACAACGTAAATATAATATCATAATCTATAACATTTTAAAGTAAAATAACACAATAGTTAAGAGGTTCCTTAACATATTTAAAATAAATATAAAAATATAAATCAAATATTTAATATAACACAATTAAGATTCAAACATATAAAATAAAACACAATTAATATTAACAATAATGAGTTCACTTGTGAAATAATAATAAAAAAGTAATATAATGTTTTAACCTACAAAATAAGTTCTGAAAAATATAAAAATTAAACATACTTTTTTTTGTGGATATTGGCCAATATCATTCTGTGTGATAAATTTTTTGAAACTATGGATACCATACACACACTGTTCATGAACTATTCACTGACGTATTAGTTATTGAGAAAATGAATTTTATATACGTATAAAATTATTGATGGGTAAAGTAAAGCGGGGAAATAAATAAGAATAAAAAGTGTAGTTTTAGTAATATATTTGAAGAGTTAATTAATGAAAGTAATAAAAAAAAAAATAATTTTGAATTGCCCATAGGAAAAAATGAAGAGGATGAAGAGCGAGATCGTTGTTGAGAGTTGGTTTCTATAAAAAGGATTCTAAGACTCCGCATTTTGTTTCAACCATCCAACGCCTTCTCCCACTTGCCATCATTCCTTTTCGGGATTCCATTCCCTCCCCTATTTTATCCCAAGAAATGGAAGTTCGCCGGCGACACAACCGCTCCTCTCAAGCCGGTGAATCCCTCAAACAACCCGACCCTAATCCAAACCACGACACCCACTCCCACATCACCAACGCCCTCTTCTTCATCTCTTCTTCTCCGTCGCCTACTTCCTCCTCCACCGATGGCGGGAGAAGATCCGCACCTCCACCCCTCTCCACATCGTCACGCTCTCCGAGATGGCCGCTATCCTCTCCCTCATCGCCTCCTTCGTCTACCTAATGGCCTTCTTTGGCATTACCTTCATCCTCCACCCCTTCCTTAACTCCCGCACCTCCCCCGACGACGACCTCGACCTCCACATTACCAAACCCCCCGCCCCACCTCTCTCCCCGCCGCTTCCGCTCCCTCACGACGATCGTGACCTCGTCCTCGCCGTCGTCTCCGGCTCCGTCCCCTCCTACTCCCTCGAGTCCCGCCTCGGAGACTGCCGTCGCGCCGCCGAGATCCGCCGCGAGGCGGTCGAGAGCCTCACCGGGAGGTCCCTCCGTGGCCTCCCTGTCGAAGGCTTCGATTACGACTCCATTCTGGGGCAGTGCTGCGAGATGCCGATTGGGTTCGTTCAGATCCCCGTCGGCGTCGCCGGACCGCTTCTTCTCGACGGGAACGAGTACACCATCCCCATGGCCACCACCGAGGGGTGCTTGGTCGCCAGCACCAACAGAGGCTGCAAGGCCATTCACCTCTCCGGCGGAGCTTCCTCCATGCTCCTCCGTGACGCCATGACCAGAGCCCCCGTGGTTCGGTTCGCCTCCGCCAAACGCGCCTCTCAGCTCAAGTTCTTCCTCGAAGATCCTCTCAATTTCGAATCCCTCGCCGTCGTTTTCAACAAGTAATTTTACTTTCACCGAAACAAATTCTATTTTCTTTTTCCTTTTATAACATTTTAATTTATAACAAATTCTAAATTTATAATCAGCTTAATTACAAATTTCAACAATCTTTTCTTTTGTAAATATATAAAAGTAAAAGTTTAATAAACCGTTGGTGTGTGTACACACATACACATACACGTGTGTAGGTCAAGCAGGTTTGCGAGATTGCAAGACATAAAAGCAACAATGGCAGGGAAGAATCTGTATATTAGATTCAGTTGCACTACAGGGGATGCCATGGGGATGAACATGGTTTCGAAAGGAGTTCAGAACGTGCTTAATTATCTTCAGAGCGACTTCCCTGACATGGATGTTCTTGGGATATCAGGTAAGTAATCAAACACTAAAACATGTCATGACGTCACCTTGTTTGGTTTTCCAATCAATGGGGTGAAAGTGATGATGTGATGACATTGTTATAATATTATCAGGGAATTTCTGTTCGGATAAGAAAGCTGCGGCGGTGAACTGGATCGAGGGGCGAGGGAAGTCGGTGGTGTGCGAGGCTGTTATTAAGGAGGAGGTGGTTAAGAAAGTGTTGAAGACCAGCGTTGAGGCTTTGGTGGAGCTTAATATGTTGAAGAACCTTACTGGGTCGGCCATGGCGGGTGCTCTCGGTGGCTTCAATGCCCATGCTAGTAACATCGTTTCTGCACTTTACTTGGCCACTGGACAGGATCCTGCTCAGAATGTCGAGAGTTCTCACTGCATAACCATGATGGAAGCTGTCAACGACGCCAAGGACCTTCACATCTCTGTCACCATGCCTTCCATTGAGGTATGTATTTTATCTTTTCATAATCTTCTTTAATTAATTAATATATGTTACAATTAATCCATCGTATATGCTTCGTTGCAAACAATTATTATTTCATCTAATTAGGCATTTCCTACCAAACAGTACTATCTTTTTTTTATTTTTTTATAATGATAATATTAAAAAAAGCAGTGCGTGATTTGCATGAGAAAGACACGCAATCACACGAATGCAGACAAATAAATACAGAAACATTCAATTTTAAATGTGGTTGAAAGATCAATAATTATGCTTCAAGATAACCCCTCTTCTTCTGTATCTCGGATACGTTTATTTATGAAGCATGTGCACAAACAGACAATAAAAAAGCTACCCATCACGTATCTGTGTAAAACTGCAGAATGTATAAAAGGTAAGGGAGCTGAAGTGTATATAAAAGTAACACGTGTAAGATAAAATGGTGACTAGACAAAATCTACAACACTGTTGATTCTTGTTCCCTTATTCAGTTAGAAAATAAATAAGATAGAAGAAAAAAGTTACTTTCTAAAAGGAAAACTTTTCTCAATCCAGATTTAAAACTTTTCTCTGCTTTCTTTTTGTTCTCCAGTTTTCCAAACACAACATTAGTATTTAGCACGTACGTGTGTATGAATCCACCCGTCCGTCATACGCATACAATCAAAGAAAGCCGATATCCTTTTGAATATTATTAAGATTCAATAAGTAGTGGATATTCTCTTCTAATAACATTTTATTTAACATAGATTATGTTGAAAATATGTAACAAATATTTTATGAATATTTATATTATTTATATCTTCAACATAATTAATAAATAAATAAAAGCATATTAAATTAATAAATGAAATAGAAAAAACTAATAATGAGACAAAATTACGTTTACTACATCTTTTTGGTTTTTCATCTATCTAAATAATTACAAATCTTATTTATTTTAATTTTTTTCTTATGGTCCTTCACATCTATTCATCTAATACAAACAACAAAACTTCATTAATACTGTCTGGAATTTTTATCTATCCGCGGGTTCTTATATCTGAATTCTTCACCCAGAAATTTTAGTTTCCAATTCCATCATACATTTTTCCTTTTTTTTTTTCTGTCGGCAATAACAAATTGTATAAAACACGCTAATTGGACACATGTCCAGAGAAACGCATGGTACGGGCAATGGCAGTGCATGTTCGACGACAATTACTTTCGGAAAATAATATTTTGAAGTATCCTATTTTATTAAATTGATAAAAAGCATTAAATGAGGTGAACATAACTTGGTTTGTCTTAAATTCCTCTGTTTTCTTTACATGCAAGTTGTCTAGAAAGGTGACATGTATGTAGCCACCAACTGACACATTACATATTGTAGAGTAAGATCGCTCAACGTGTCTAACTGGATTGCGAGTTGTTGGTATTCCAGTTCACATTAAATTTCAATCTGACTTTCTAGCATCCGATCCTCTGCTTTAATTTTAGCATTTTATCCGCATATATATGAGTCACTACAATTCATAATGGTGGCAATGTTATATTAATGATGAAAAGACCTCGAAATCCTGAGAGTTGAAGAATGGTGCAGGTGGGTACAGTTGGAGGAGGCACACAACTGGCATCACAATCAGCATGTCTTAATCTACTGGGGGTTAAGGGTGCGAGCAAAGAGTCACCTGGTGCAAATTCTAGGTTACTAGCAGCCATAGTAGCTGGTTCGGTCCTGGCTGGTGAACTCTCACTCATGTCTGCAATTTCAGCCGGTCACCTTGTGAATAGCCATATGAAATACAACAGGTCTTGCAAGGATATCTCCAAAGTTGTTTCTTAATTTACCTCCCACCATCATCATCACATTGCAAATACTAAAAGCTAGCCAAGCTTGCAATTGTATAATTAATATGTTGTAGCTTCAGAAGAACAATTAATTGGTGTTGGTTGGGAAATTACGTGCAAGTAGACTTCATTAATGTCTCGTAGGAGTGTTTTAGCTGTTTTGTTCTCAATTGAACACAACATCAATAAGACTTAGTTCACTTACTCTTTTCTTTTCTTCTTCGCCTTTTCCAGAAAAGGAAAAAAAAGTCACCCTACGTATGTGTTGTGTCACTCTTCTAAAGCTAGTCCTGTTTATTTACCTGTGTTATGCTCTCCATTAAATAATTTGAACCGATGCGCGGCTTAATTATATAACTATTGGATACTGGTAGTACGATGGTGAAGTATAATATTAAAATCTGTGTAGTGTTTAGAGGATTTTTGTGATGACAACACTGGAGCAAACAATAATTTGATTTGTAGCGTTGAAGTGTTAGGTTGATTACGTGAGGTGCAGTGGATATTTATTCCATTCACTGGTGGGATAGAATTCTCTTTACAAGTTCAAATGGAATTCATATTCTTCTATCTTTAGAAATTTCTGCAGACGTTTTTTTGGCCAAGTTCAAACTTGAACATGTGACAACAGTGACGTAATGACATGAATTTTGCAGTTGAGGTTTAATTAGTACATCACATTTTCGGAGTTGATCGCAACATTAAATAAATGAAGGAAACATTTTGACTTTGTTGTCGCCACTAAAATCCAGAGAAAGTGAGACATGTGGAATTACCGATGTATTGGAAAATTCACGTTAACATTCATCCAACTAATTTTTTATGCATATCTCCATATGTGCACTGTTCCTTTTTTTTTTTTTTCACTATGTGTGTGGATGGTGAGTAAACATTGCATTCCAAACCGGTACAAATACTTTTGTTATGTTCTTAGCAGCTATATTTTTTTTTTACGAAAAAAATATTTTTTAACAAATTTTTGATAATGTATACATGATAATATCTTAATGGATGAAAGAAAAGTTTGATGTGACTTAGAAAGAAAATAAAAAAGTTTGATGTTTATAAAAACAAACTTTATAAAAAAATTTGTTGTGAAAGTATCATGGTACTTTTTTCACATAAGCAATTAAAGACTTTTGAAATTTCAAGTTTTTTAGAGTCAATTCAATATCAATTCCTTTTACTTATTATTAGTTATTCAGAAAGATTAATACCGGTACATTATGAACAAATCCATACAAAAAAAATAAAACACTATTTTTAATCCAATACAAGTCTTTATATTTATAAATTTATTTATTTTTATCCAATCTGGTATTTATAACTTATCTTGAATTACTACTTTATTATACTCGTTTAAGTTGTCACAAATATAAATTATCTCTAATATTACAAGGTTTTTCAATAAGAGATTCCAAAAATATTCAATATTAATAAGTCATATAAAATATCAGAACACTACTCTCAATCAAAATTTGTAAAGATAATAATTTTATTAGTTTTTTTTATATCTTGTCATCTTATTTAATTTTATTTGATATGAAACTTTCAACTTGAATTTCTTAACTGTCAAACGATCACAAATGACAATGTAATTAAGTTTCTTTGCTATGAATATTTCAAAATTGGTTCTAAATAAAAAGAAAAGGATATCAAAAGAAGTAAAAAAATTCCCTTTATTGTATCACGGAGTACTTAATCTAGAAAAAAAAAAAATCTATATCACTCAATAATTAAGACAAGACCGTTTTGTGTTTTATAAGCACTTCTCACACCTTCTTAATTAAGAATCATGTTTTGAAGGTTGAGATTAAGTTTCCTTGATTAGGAGTTCCCAAACATAAGGTTTTAGTGATTCAAATTTAGTCTTTAGTTGGTATTTATTGGTCAATAAAGACAGCTTAACTTACTTTATGTCCCAAATGTTATCTCAGTATAGAAACTACCAATGGAATTTTAGTTATTTTAGCTTATGTTTGTTATTTAACAAATTTTATCATTTGAAGGGCAAGTGAATAATAATGTGAATACTTTTGTAAGAAAAATACATGTATTGAATGAGAAAAATTAACCAGTGTTTACAAAATATTATAAAATCAATAAGATAAATTATAAACTTTAGTTACATACTCAGCCTAACAATTTAATCTTAATTTTAAATCCAATCTTTGTGCAGTATTAATTTTAATACAATTTATGCATGATCAACGTTATATATAATAATTCAAGTTTCTAATGCATTTATTTTTTCTTCACTCTCTTTCAAAATTACAAACATTTCTCGCCTCGTATTCTGAAATTGCTTGTATCTATTTTCAAGCTTTTCACCCTTTCGTTTATAGAAAGTTAATGAAACAGATATTGACCCATAACTAATGTACGAAATAAATATTTAGAAAAAAAAAATTGTAAAACAGTGTGTTATAATTAGAGAAGAGCACTATGGGTGGAATATTGACCCATGAATGTGGGTCAATCTTACTTTCCATCACCACTAAATGTCTAAATTCCAACATAACCATTCAAAGTAACATCAATGAACCTTCGCGTTCCACTAAAATATGATATCAGATCAACTTGGAAAATAATGAATAAATATACCTACTCTTATAGACACATAGGTGAAGAATAAAAATACAATTAATAAAATAATAATGAATATTATTTTTAACTTTCAAAATAATAGTAAACAGAAATGTTTTTTTTTTTAAATGCAACTTTGAAAAAGGAATTGAGGAACTATAAATTAACAGGTTATTAATAAAATATTATGATAAAAACTTTCTTAATGGATCATTGAAAAAGCAACTAAATAGAGTTGTTTTATGGTATAAATTTATTGTTTAGAGTTATTTGTACGAAAGAGAATTAAAATTTATAAAAAAAAATTATTGCATTAAATAGGTACACGTAGCATTAAAAATTAATGCGTGTCTAATTAGAAGTTATTATGGAGAGGATTTGCAACGTTGGTGCTATAGTTAATCAATGACTTAATAATGGTATAACTACTAATTTTATAGAGCGTTCGATTTCACATCCTTATAGTTGTATAGTTGCATAGTTGACGTGAAAACTTATAAAGGGAGTGTTGAAATTTTCGTGCGTTTGAACGAGTAATGTTATATTCTCTCGCAAATTGCCAAATTATTTGAAGGTTAAATATGATTCTGATTTTTTAACTTTTTAATGAAAATTAGAATTAGTTTTTTTAGAAAATTTTGAACTAATTTAGTTTGTCATATTTAAAAATATGTGAATTTAATTATTTAAATCAATTTTTGTAAGTTTTTGAAGTTTAATTGACATTTCAAACACGTTATTAAAAAAAATATGTCAACCGGTATAAACAAACTAAAATATGATAATTAAATGCGTTTGAAACGTCAAATAAACTTAATAAAATTTGATTAAAATGATTAAATCAATACATCTACAGAGTTAAAAAGTTAAATTAGTTTAAACTTCTGAAAAAAACTAATTTTAATTTTCACTCAAAGTTTGACAAAAACATATTTAATCCATTATTTTATTAGTTTGTGGAAAAAAAAAATTAGAGAGAAACAATATATTCATTATTCTAAAAAGTTAAATGCATTTATTTAAGATTACGTCAAAAGGGAAGATGGGAAGCTTAATTAAAATTTGTTAATTTTGAAACAATCGTGAATATTTATTAAATTTTGGCGAGGAAGAACGAAACAAATATGCAGATAAACTGAGAAATCACGTCCGAAACGTGGACCAAATTAATTAAGCACTTACTCCACTGTTACAAAAATTAGAAAGATATCAGTTAAGCAACGCATTGACCAAAAGATTCAGCTCATCAGGTTCATGACAAGATATTTTGTTTTTCAGCTCTTTATTTCATACCATTTTTATTTTTCTAGTTTCTTTTTTATCAGTGAAAATGAAAAAATTATTAGGATTTTTATAGTATCCCACATCCCTTTTTAATCCTGTTAGTGTTTAATCATAATTAATTATAAATTTGTTCTTAACTTATCATTACTTTTATTTAATGTAATGGACACGTTACATTAATTATTTAGTTTTAACAACTTAAATAATTTAATATAATTATAAGTAAATTATGAAATATGCTTACTGTGTAGAGTTGTCACAACAGCTATTAGACTGTATTTGATTTAGTTCATCACACGTTGATTATTCGGTATAGGTCATTCAAACTCAAGTCACTTATTAACTTCATTTACTAATATTTAATATAAAAATTGGAATCAATATTCAATTTATTGGAATAATCATGACAAAAATAATCAAATCATGATATTAATATACATAGAAACAACCATGACATATGTTAATATATTTATTTTAATATGATTTTTGTCGATATGAAAATTGTAACCAAATTCTAAATTTGTGGAATAAAAATGCCAAAAAAAAAAATCATATATTAACATACATATATAATGACCATGCCATATTAAAACTACTAATGACTTATTGATATTTAATATCTTTTAAGAAAGTTTTAATAATGATATTTATAATTTGTTTTGGTGTTCGATTCGGATAAAAGCAAAACATGTTTCTTTATAGTAAAACTAACATAATAAAGTTAGGTAAAAGGGAAATGTGTTGATGTTCAGCAAAAATAGACATGTTATGTTTGGTAAAAACCTAAATTAAAACTTAATTTACTTTATAGAAAAATATTATAAATTCAAGTATTAGCCTTATATTAAACAAAAATGAGAAAGATAAATAACATATAAGAAATAAATATACATAAACACATAATCTTTATATGATTGTAATGTCAAAACTTCCTGTATAATTTATTTGTCATTCATTATATAAATCTCAATTAAAATTATTGTTTATTATGTAACTATTTTACAAAAACAATAAATTAATATTTTAAATTTTAAATTTTACATTTTGTAGAACATTTAGAAAAAACAAACACCACGTCCACATCAACTCCTTCTAATAAAAAATATTACGACTCTTATTATTTCGTTATAAAAAAAGATGAAGGTTTGAGCTCTGGTGACTTTGATAAAGAAAGTTGATAAAAAAAAAAACTTGTAAAGAGAGGTGAGAAGGGAAGAGAATTTTTTTTTACCATGCAAAGAAAGAAAGAATGAGAACGAATGAAAATTGAGTTCTCCTTTAGACTAAAGTTAACATCCAAAATTAGGGTTGCAAATGATTTTTTATTTGTTATTTGGCATGTGTCATGTCGCCAAATTTGAAGATAATAAAGACACCTAATTTTTACTATTATCATATATTTAATAAGTTCTTTTATCAATAAAGTAGTAGAATTTTTTTTAGATTCCATTAATCAGTCTATTTAATCATAGTTCTGAATTTGTTTAGATGTAATTAACAAAAAGTTAAATTTCTAAATTTTGAAAATGTATTCCATTTTTAATTTTGATTATACAATGTTGTTGTTTTTTTTAACTAATTAAAGTTTGTTATAAATGTATGAGTCAAAGTTAAGACATTTAATCCACTTTTACCTATAGTTTTTAATAGTTGACCAACAAAAAAATTGTTAAATTTATATAAAAAAAAATATTTGATTGACTTCAATAATTTTACCTATTTATAGTCAACTACTTAATTTTACCCTATAAATATTAATCCTAAGTATAAAAAAATTTGGAAATTACTAATTAGTTGAGGTCTTCAAAAAAAAAAAAAATACACCTATCCCAACTTGCGTTTAGAAATTAATGCTACACCCACACATTTATACTTGTAATCCAAAAATTAACATGTAACCAATCACATGATTATACCCTTCTAATTGCAATCCAAAAAATAAGATGCAACATCACATAATATTAGTGGTAATACATAACAAAATTGGTATAAAGATGAAAGAATAAATTTAAGTATTTATAAAAATAAGTACTAAATTGGTATAAAATTTTGAAGAGAAACTAATTCTAAAACTCATTAAAATTTGAGAGACAAAAAACATATTTAACCCTTAAATTATTATATAATTAGCTTGATATTATTTTATATTATAATTAAAAACATTAAATTGATCTTTTGACCCTTATATTTTATCACGAATATTTATTGTTTGTTTGAAATTAGAATGGATGAGGCTTAGAGAAAGATTTTGTGATATGTCTCCTATCTTCCATCTTCCATCTTCCATCTTCCACCCTCCACCCAACTCTTTAATATTTTCTTCCTTCCAGTCACATGGAGGACAGTAAACTTCCCTAACAAATGAAGCATATTAGAGTGTATCATGTGTAGGAAATCTTTTTTTATATGATATATTTTTAATATTAATGATGAAATAATAAAAAAAAATGTTTAATATATAATTTCAAATTTCAAATTACGATCAATGATTTATGTTATTAAACGATACATTTAATTATTTTTATTTTTTATAAAAGTTATTGAAATTCATATAGACATAAAGATGTAAATAATTAACTAACATAGATGGATTGCGAAAAAAATGAATATTTAAATAAATATAAAACATAACTGGCTTTTAAAGGTTGTGAAGGAATTTTTTTAAGTTGATTACTCAAATAAAAATAAATTATATATATATATATATATATATATATATATATATATATATATATATTTTAAATAAAAAAAAAATTACATGCTTAATTTAGGATTAAATATGTTTTTAGTTCATAAATTTTGTAGCTAGAATAAAATTCATTAATGTTTAAAATTTTGATATATTTTTGTCTTCAAACTTTAAGAATGAATGGATATAGTCCAACGTTTGAGTTATTTACATCATTTGGCATGTTCATGTTTCAATATCAGCATAAAATAAGTTTAACACGTCAAAATAATTTAATGCACTGCAGTTAAAAATACTATACTTATTCATTTCTAAATTTTGGAGACCAAAATATATTAAAGTTTCACACATGAAGGAATTTCAATTTGCACAAAAATTCAAAAGTTAAAAACATATTTAAGCCTTTGCAAAAATAATTTTTTAATAATTTATTCTTTTTATACAATTAAGAATATCAATTTATTTATCATTTTTCAATCTATAATTTTCTTTAAGATATTTAACTCTGCAAATAAATCCAATTCATCAAGATCCAATAAATTATCACGTTTCAAAAAAGTTTCTAGGTTTAAACATTTTTCAAGTGCTAGAATATTTACTTTGAAAAATCTATAGAAAAGGCAATTATAATCTGATAAAATAACATACAACAAGTATCTACAAAAGACAAATTAAGTGATTAACTAACAAAAAAAATTTAATGTTTGACTTTTAGCATTTTACCTCACATGATACATTGGTGCAATGAAAGAACAAAAATGTCAACTAACAACTTCTAACACTTGGAACATAGACAGTTAGAGACATGCTCAATAGATAAGAAATGAGAATAAACTAGTCAGAGACACACACAACAGATAAAAGATGAAAATAAATTAATGCGTACTAACAAATGTTTAAAACTAAACTAGTGAAATAATGTTAAAAAATAAAACAACCAATATTTTAATGAGCCTAAATTTGAGAAAAAATTTTAATGAGCCTAAAACAAGAGATTACTTATTTGGATGTTAAGCCGGTACCTCCTCCATCAATAGAACACCCAACCCATAAATCAATCGAGATGTTGTGTTTTCCGTGTGTGAAGGAAACGAACAAGCTTAAATATGAGAAGGGAAAGAGAAAGTATGAATGTGGAGATGCACAAGCTTAAACGTGAAGACGCGAGGAAACAATGGAAAGTCTGTGAGAGGGATAGGGTTAAGGGTTTAAACTTAATTTTAATGAAGGATATTTTGAGAATTAAGTTTAATGGGGTGCAGGAAGAAACAATGGGAGGTGCAGGATGAAATAACTGCTTTCCAGTTTTCTCTTCAAAATTCATAAAGTAAACCCAGCAGTGTTTCCGAAATACCGCAAATTCTCGTTCCCCAATATTAACTTTAGGGACTGAAATTTGAATAATTAAAAAAATTTACCCCTACAGTTTTGACTTCAGTTTGGAAAACGCTTATTTATCAGTGTAAAATGGTACTGGATAAAATTTAAAACATGGTAGAAAGAAAATACCGTTCTTCAAAACCCTCTTTTAGTCCTTTATGATTAGACTAACATTTAATAACGACATTTTACTTATCAAAATTGAAAAATTATCAAATTCACACCATTTAAATAATCGGTAGACTATATTCATCAAATTAAAAATAAGAGAATCAAAACAAGATTTGATTAAAGATTCAGGTGATAGAATACACTTTTCCTTTTAGAAAGGCTGCATGAAAAACCTTATGAAGTTTGCGCTCGTGTTCATCTACGCCTACCGGGTAGAATTGATAAAAAAACAATAGACTAATTACGACACTAAATAAAATTGATTGGGTAAAAAGATTTGTAATCCAAGATCAGAGCATAGTTTGAGTTACTCGTGTAAATCAGCAAATAGTTATATTTTTCTTCATAGCAGACTATGAATGATAGTCCAGAATAATGCACGCAACATAAGCCCAATAATCATAATACATGTTCGTGAGCATAGCTGCTAAAAAATATTGCAAGTGCATCTCTGCAATGAAACTATGAATAGCACCGCATAAATGAAGGTTCGACAAGAAGACAGATTTTTTCATTCTCCTATGTTTCATTAAACATTACTTCTGATTAAGCTTCTTCTGAACTCTGGACCCTCCGAAGCTAGTCAATCACTCTTATCTTGTTGTACACCAACATCTTGCAGGTAATGTTCTGCATCCAAAGCGGCCATGCATCCTGCAACAGTCACACGACTTGCATTATCCTTTGAACGAAAAATGTTAATGAAGCGTACAGAGTAACTGTGATTTCTAATTCAATTGTAGTGTAAATTTTAAAAGCAATGGCAATAATGACTATCGAAGCCAAAGACAGCAAACTGCATGCTTTTTTTACATTGGTATATATTACTTCCAGTTCAAATGTAATTCATAATACGTAAGACAACAATTTAATTTAACAACTTCCAATTCTAACAATTTATCCTCTACCAATGAATAACCATATATTCTCATTTGGTATAACTCCAGTAACAAAATCAAAGTTTGAAAATGTCTACATACATAGTTAAACAAGGATTAAAAGCTTCGAAATATGGGTCATCATATCAATATTTCTGAAGGAAGTTACCACATGATTAACCAAAGGTCGCTGGAAAATCAGGGGCAGTCACATACTTAGAATCCTTTTATAGTTCACCACACTAGTACTACTAATGACAGCAAAGACGAAAAGGAAAATATTAAGCAAGAGAACCAAATCTCAGGGACTTAGAAAGCATGGAGAAAGTAGAATGGAACATATATGAGAAGTGTAAAACAGTATATTATAACTAACGCATACGTTCAAGCATAACTATTATGTCAAAAAAGGAATTCCAGATTCAGCATAATAAATTAAATAGTATGTTAAAACCACGAATTGACTAGGCATTAGATTATAGCTAATTGGTAACCGTTACTACTATGAAAACTACAAGCTGATCTTATATTTTTAGACATGATTATACAAGAACCATCTGCATCAAAATGGATTAAACTCTACAAATAACGATATCTCGGCAAGTAGAATTTAAAATATAAAGACTCAATTTACCAACATGAAAAATTGGCCATCCCAAACCTTTATACACATTAAATTTTCTTTTGCACTCTTATTTAGACAAAAAACGTAGATTGAGTAAGATCTCACAAATTAAAATATAATAAATAAAAATACACGAGGTTAAAATACTTAAGTGTATGTGTGTTTATTATCAGACATTCATACATACTACTTGAACAAAAGAGTATGATAATGCGAAAATATGATAGAATAATGATAATTTTATATAGATGTTGTAAATACATGTTAATTATTATCCTATGAGTGATTGTGAAGAAAATTTATTAAAAAAGAAAAAAAAATGGGCTTGGGCATGCAAATTGTCAGTCTGTATTTAAGCCGCAAAACAGGTCAGCCTGAATCGGCTGAAAACAGTCTAAATCAACAGTCTAAATTGTCCATAATCTAATACAACATGATCGGACCAAATATGTTAAGCTTGATGGGGATTTTATCAAAGATAACTTGACAAAGGTATTGGGGTTACAATTCATGTCCCTACAAGACTTATTTTCACTAAAGGAGCTTCCCCTTCATAGATTTCAAGATCTAGTAAACATGTTGGAAATGATCAATATCAATTTACCAACATGAGGGAGAGTAATGTAAATAGAGAATTATTAGGATAAAAATATCCTCAATATCTCCATAGTAATTAGAAGAAAAAATACCTTTAGAAACTTCCTATTCATTTACTTTGATTATTACAAATAGAGCTGATGAAAATGTATTTGCGTGATTGTTCTCTGTTCTCGATAAAATAGTTCTTCATTTCCTTAGATAGTTTGTTAATGATAAATCATATCCCACTAGGTTAGCCCAGGATGACCTATCGCAATTAGGTTTGTCAAAAATCCAAATTCTTGGCGATATTTAACACCACAAGATCTGTTTTAACAATTTCTTCAAAATGTCCTTATCGGTGTCCCTCTACCCCTCTCTCCTCAAGGATAAAATCCATGAGATGTAGTCTACTCACCAATGTCTCGAATTGCCTTCTTTACATTATGTTGTCAAACCACCATAATTGATTTCTTGTCTTCTCAACATGTGTTACACTAATCTATCTACTCATACAATCATTTCATATCCGGCAAAGAAAAAGGCCAAGACAAAAAACTTAGTTAAAATTAAATATCCTTAAATTAAAGCATCATCGGATAGAAGCGGAACACAAAGATGAAGAAAATGAGGCACCAAAATCAATCAATACATTTCAATAAATGGCATCAATATATACTATACAATACTTGTTATCATATATAATATACCCTACAGACTAGGATGTGAGCTCACTCCACTGCTGTACGCCAAAATCTCTCTTGAACCAGCGCTGCCTCATTTGAGAAAAAACTCTGCTAACTTGGTTTACTACTAAGTCAAATAACGGGCACTCAAGAACTCAAGAACTTACTACTCGTCAGGAAAACTACCAAAATCAATTCTTTTCATTGTGACATGTACTCCATTATAAAATCCATGACCGAGATTAATTTAGGCACATATTCTATTTTAAATCACATTCTTCAATGACTCGAAATTAATTTCATTCATCTTTTAAACAAGGAAATCTTAGTTAAACGAGAATCCTTGATAGGGAGCATACCAAATAAAAGCCAAATCAACAACCTTAAAATAACAAAATTGGCAACATGAGGCTGTGTTTCAAATTCAGGGTCATTATACACACGCATATACCAGTGTCAGTCCAACAAACATCCATATCAACTTAAATAAAACTATAACATACCAGAGCCAGCAGCAGTAATAGCTTGCCTATACTTCTTGTCCTGAACATCACCAGCAGCAAACACTCCCTCAACACTGGTCTTCGTAGTCCCAGGCTTGGTAACGACGTAGCCATCAGAATCCAGTTCAAGCTGACTGTCCAAGAACTTGGTCGCAGGCTCGTGCCCAATTGCGAAAAACAAACCAGATACCTTCAAATCAGACACTTCCTGAGTCACCACATTCTTCACCTTCAGTCCCCCAAGCACCCTCTTGTTATCTCCGCCCCCATAGGCTTCAACCACCACCGAGTTCCAAATCACCTTGATCTTGCTATTATTCATCACCTTGCTCTGCATAATCTTCGAGGCCCTGAACGTGTCCCTCCGATGAATTATGTACACCTCGGAACCGTACTTAGTGAGGAACGTCGCCTCCTCCATGGCCGAGTCCCCGCCACCAATCACGGCTAGCGGCTTGTTCCGGAAAATTGGGGCGGCGCCGTCGCAGACGGCGCACGCGGAGATCCCGCGGTTCCAGTAGCCATCGGGACCGTCGCCAGAGCCAGCAAACGGAAGGCGCTTGGCGACAGCGCCGGTGGCGACGATGACGGAGTCGGCCTCGACAGTGCGGGAATCGGTAAAAACCCTAAAAGGACGGTTCGAGAAATCGACCTTGGAGACGGTCTCGGTGTGGATTTCGGTACCGAAGCGCAGCGACTGCTTCCGGCAGTTTTCCATAAGCTCACCGCCGAGGATGCCGTCGGGGAAGCCGGGGAAGTTCTCAACGTCAGTTGTGGTGGTGAGCTGGCCGCCGGGGGCGATGTCGTTGGCCATCCAGCCTTCGAAGAGGATCGGCTTCAGCTCAGCGCGCGCGGCGTACACGGCGGCAGTGTGGGCGGCAGGACCGCTTCCGATGATGCAGAGTTTGGTCTTATGGATCTGAATATCACCCATGGCGGCGGAAGCGTAGCCAACACTGATCAAGTTTCGCGCCTTCGTTAGGAGTTTCTTCCAGTTATGATTATTAGGGCAAATTCTAAATTTCATTTCCCTCCTTCCTCTTCCTTCTTTTAATCTTTAAATTATTATTTCCATACTGTTTTATTGTTACGCGTGTGAAATTTACGCTCTCATCCACAAATCGCTGCTCTTCCATTCTCTCTATAAAACTTGTTAATTATCAAAATAACTATAAATAAATAACACAAGAAATATTTAACATATTTGATTTACCTTTTACTCTTTTTGTAAACTATGGTACTTTATTCTTTTTCTCAAATTTTTTTCTGTTTGTGGTGAATAGATTCATTCACTCACTAAGTCCTTCTTCTAATCTCTTTTTCTGGTGTGGTGAATTTTATCCTAGTCAGAATGCTACTACTACATTGACTTTGGGAATTTCGAATCCCAATTCATGCAATACATTAATCATAACAACCTTTAATCAAATAAACAATCACAACTCGTGAATGGAATGTAATATTTTATTGTCTATTTTTTATTTCAACGTGGTGGAAATATCGATGGAATTGTTTTAGATAAAATATTTCAAATCTTCGACCTATAGTTATTAACAAAGAGGTTCTTTCAATAACTAATTGTACCTAATTGTACCGTATTATCTATTATTCCAGCTATTCTCTCAGTTAGGCGATCCAAAGATAAGCAGTCAAAAACTGTTCATTATAGACGGACTGTTTTATGATTAGGATTAAAATTTGTGAATTTTGTTGATGTGTCAATTTCTCCGGAGTGATTTTAGGGAGCTTCCAACCAAACGGTCCGAGAAAAAGCGGTCGAAGGCTACCTGTTACGATTGGTCGGCCATAAGTAATTGAAAATCACATTGAGATCCTTCTTAATTTGAGCGTCAACGACACCGACCATGATTTGCCATTCTCATTCCAACTATTTGGGTGCAAGAACATGGCCAATCGGTGTGCAATACGCCTAGCAGCGTCAGCCAGGCGGACCAAAGGGTAAAACCTGAAGATTAAAGTAAAACAAGTCAGTAATCAGGTTTAAAAAACAATTGGGTTGAGATTAAGAAAACCATAATCACAGACCCATGTAGAAAATTATAAATGTAAGTTGGTAAGGACTTTTAATTCGCATTTGTTATAACATTAATTGCATACACCCAAACGGACTTGAACGGACTTAAGCATTGAAGCCTAATTGACAGGTAGGTACTCTGATGGTCTGAACAATCGAACTGGAAGGAAAAGAAGGAAGACCAAGCGGAAGAATCGTCAAAACTAAGAAGGAGAGTAAAGTGAAAACTAGTTGAGTGTTTTAGATAAATGTATGCTCCTACACCCAAAACACCAATTTATATCTTTTTTTATATCTACTAATTTAACTATATTTAATTTAATATTTTCATACAACTTTTAACTAAGATAAATAAACTTATGGATGAAAAGAAAAAGAGTATACACATGGAAATAGTTGAAGTCACACTGTTTTTACATGAGGATTTACCACTTATTTTAGATTTACAAGAAGAAACATGGATTAGACCAAATTACATGTTTAGTGGGATGAATCAGAGAGTTATAGACCAGATCCATAGGGCAAACACCTTTTTCAATGTGAAAGTCATTATCAAATGCATGTCACATTTTGCCATGGAAATGATTATTTATACCTTATAATTTGGGGAGACTGTTAATTAATTTATCTGCATGACTTGCGTGTGAAACTAAACAATAAGGGAAAGAAAAATAATAGTCAATTAGTTAATGTGTTCTCTTATTATAATATTATTCTTTTTGGTAAATGTTCTGTTTATATTATTAATAATTAATAAAAATATTACCAAAGCTCATTCTTCGTTTTACTTTGAAAAAAACTCGGTCTTTCTTTACATAATTAAACATTCTTTTTTTCTCCTCTGTCCAGTCAAAAGTACCTTCATAAATTTGACCAGCAAAGGGACTAGTGTGTTTATTTGGTATATGATGAGGGTTTTGAGATAATTTTTATAAGAAAGTACCTTTTAAGAAAATTAAAAATACATAAAACATAGTTGCATTAAAAATAAATTAAACTAGTGATAGATAAATCTTATTGAGGAAAGATATAGAGGAAAGATATAGATTAGGTTAGTGTGTAGGCACACCCCAACCTACTTTGGTTACAATATCAAGTTAGGTTAATTTTTTTATCGAATTATAAAACTTAGGGTTATTATGCTAATTACGACTGTCCTATTTAAGTAAGCCTATGACAAAAATATATAATATGTAACTCTATACTCATATATAACTTTAACTACATTTTTAACATAGTTTAGTATGGACTAAATGCAAATTTATTCTCACGGATTTTGTTTTTGCCATAATTGAATTTATCCATTTTTAAAATAATTTTTCTCGTGATTAAAAAGCCTTAAATTACAATTTATTCATTTGTTTGAATATCAAAGTCCCTTATAAGAAACTTGGTATACAGTACAAAAATTTTATATAATCAATTTTTTTTATTAAATATTAACTTTGCGGTTGTTGGGTCGGTAAATCCTCTCATCAAGTGAAATTGTTTTGATTAAAATCCATATAACTAATAAATGATTGATTGCTGAATAAGTAAGTTTCATTTGTGTATATGGCTTGTTGACAAATCTTAGTTTAAAAAACTCTCAATTTTGTTTTGTTAGGTGAGCTTGCGTGTTCATCGAGCAAGAAAGGGATTTGGGTGAGTAAATTAGTATTTTAAGATGTTAAAAGTGTATTTTAAATATTTTAAATTGTAATAAATGATAAAAGTGATGATTGTATTTTTTTTGTGATGAATTGAATTGATAATTGCGATAAAAATGCATGTATATATGGTTGACGGTGAGAAAAATTGTAGTTATTTGATATGATATGATCATAATTATTTTTAAGGAGAAGTACTATGTTGAGAGGTTGTATGTTGTATATCGAATCAAGATTTTTTAACATCCTGACATTACAAATATTGAATTCATATAAAAGAATATATTAGATTGTGCAAAATTGATGAAGATTCTTATGACTTAGTATGTTATATGAAAAATAATTGAAATGACAATGAATCTATCATTCGTATACGAGAAGAACTTAATTTTTTGATGTATAACTCTATTTGTGTGAAAGTATCATGAAATGTAAAATCTTTGAATCTAATTCAACACACAAGTCATATGAAATGGAGTAAGTGTTTGTGATGATATTTTGTAAGCTTTTTATGACATAAAGGTAATGAGTTTGATTGAATTTTTGTTAAACACTTGATTTTGTTATTGTGAGATGATTTGATTATTGAATAATATCATATAGACGAATGGTAAGATGTTAAAATGTGTCCTTACATAATTTTTTTAAATAATCATAGCTTACTCTATTCTTTTGTTTGTGTTGTTTTTTAACTATTATAATCGCGTTCTACACGATACCAAATAATATTTTATATGACAAGCTCAACACCATAAAGTTACAAGTAATAGAAGAAAATTATTGAATATTAATTAATAATTCTAAGATGTTTTTTATCTATTTATCTGTCTCTTTTTCTCTCTCTCTATATAGATATAAAATTTAATTTCTCTTTAGTTTTAAAAATTTATTTAAAGAATGTAAATATAATTATATTATATCGATGAATTAATTGCAATACAAGTACAACTCCGAAAAATGTGATCATTTCGAAAAGTTGGATCATTGGGACTGCTGAAAATAAATCATTTCTAAGATTATATGAGAATTTGTTAAAAGAGTTAAAACAAATTGAATAGAAATTAAAATTAATTTAAATATACTTACTTTCGAATATTACTATATGTTTTTATTATTTATTTTACGACTCTATTTGTGAAATATGAATTAATATTTTTGAAATTTTGAAATTTAAATTATTTAAAAATTAAAATTTAGACAATTAAAATATAAACAAATATTAGACTCGTTAATACTTTTAATAAACTTATAAGATTGCATTAAAATTTTATTTATATATATATATATATATATATATATATATATCAATAATTATTATATAGCACTCACTTAATACTGAGTTGTGAGAGACGTTTCCAGTCATATATTTGGTGGATGTTTTTAATTTTCGTGGGATCATTTTAAATTAAAAATTAACCCATAATGTTAATGAGTCGAAATATTATTAATTTCCGTGTCAATTATTTAGATTTAAATTAATAAATCAAAGAATTTTAGTTATTTAAAATAAATAAATAAATTGTGTTTGACAAATTTTGTAATACTATATAAACACGTTTATTTAAATAAGGATATTCTAGAATAAAAAAGATTATATTTCTATCTTTTGTACACATTATATCATGTTAAAAAGTAATAACTATAATTGTGGATATTAACAGGTAAAAAAAATAGACAATTTTTAAACATAATTTATTTCATACAGTTATCGTAGTTTATGAATACGAACAATCCATTCAAACAATTATTGGAAAATTATTTTTGCATGTAGAAAACAGTAATACTTCCAACAAATATATCATTATAAACTTAGTCTAACTATTATAATCATATCACATTATAAATGAAAAACCCCAAATATTTTTTTAAAGTTTACTCGTAAAATGATTTTTTTTATCAGTAAAATTACTCGTAAAATGATAACAGTTTGTCACCTCAATAATTACAGATCAAATGTCACTTTTACTTTTATCTTTATTACAACTATAATTAAAACATTAGCGTTAAACATGTGTTATTTTTTTTATGATAACAAAAGATAATAAAATCATAGTTATAAAAATAAATATAAATATTTATTGTAGTTTTATTGTAAATAGTTTTTATTTATTTTGTGAGTAATATTTTTACTAAAAATATGTATTTTAGTTTTAAAAAATATTTATTTTAAAAGAAGATCAAATAAAAATAATAATTAAATTAAAAAAATTAATAAATAAAATTGATAAAATAATTATTTTAATTTTAAAAAATAATTACTTATATTAAAATGGGTAAAATTGAAAAAAAAGATGTATATCAAAAGACTGAATCCTTTATATAATGTTATAGATTTATTTTATCAATTTCAAATTCAATAATAATCTTCATTAAATTTAGTTTTCTCATTCTGTTTTTGTAAAGAATAGGAGCTTGTTAAACTTGTCTGTAGTTCTCCAAAATATCCACAAGAAAAATGAAAAAGAAAAAAATGCATATTCTGAAATTAAAACAAAGGTTTGAGATCCTTTCCGATTAGTGAAGAAAATCATAATGATTTAAAATTTCAGCTAAAACAACAGGTTCATTGTAAAAAGAAAAACATTAATGATATGTGAATGAAAAGTCAACATTTCATAAACGAATTTAAATGCGAAAAATTATTAGTAAGCATTATTACAACAAAAGGGGATAAATAAATAACTCTTAGGAGTACCGCAAGGAAACAAATTAGATTCGATTGACCGGACAAATATTCGTGAATTAGATTATGATGGTTAAATCAGTTCAAGTTTATTTAAAATTAGTAATTAATGTTATAATAAATGTAAATTAAAAGTTTGTAGCAATTTATTTTGAGTCATATTTATAATTTTTTTTATGGACCTATGATTAAAGTTTTTTTAATTGAGGTCTAATTATTTTTTTAACTTGATTATTGACTTATTTTATTTTTATTACGAATCTTATCTTTTTATTTTGCCGCCTGACTGATATTGTTGAGCGTGCACGCGTCCAAATAGAAAGATGAGAATAATAAATCATGTCAACTAGGTTGCCTGATCGTAGCACACGGTCTTCGACCACTTGTCCTTAGATCGTCGGTCGTGACCTCTTTAATTCCATTCCAGATAAATTATCACATCAACTAGTCACGACTTCAACTCCAATCGATGGATAGTCCACTCCTAGTGGACGACCTTCGACCGCTTATCTTTAGACCGTCTGGTTGAGAATGCTCATCGACTCTACGGTACAAAAATCAACATGGATTATCTATTTTGTTTTAGAAAAACACACATTCCTTACATGGATAGACAAGATAAGATCCAATTACCATGGAAAAAACTTATGACGAAGATAAGAAATGTTTTATGAAACTTTTAATTCAATGAATGATTGAAAGAAGTTGATAATGACCACACACAATTACTTGAAGTTAGGTTTTTTAACATTATTAGAAGAACCCATAATACATGATACTGCTACACCAACAAGAAAACAAAAAACCTATGTCGTCACAGCATCTAAATCAAACAATTTTGTGGAAGAATGGTCGGTTTTAGAATTTGAAATCCCATATTATTTTGGACAGGGTCGGTAAGTAGAGCCAACCTGTAAGCCAATTTAGACACAACATGGCCTTGTCATAGCAGCCACACCATGGCCCACCAACAAAACCCTACTTTATTACCTCTAAAGCTAAGCATTAGTGGATATCTAATCACCATCAACACCAATATGCAAACAATTTTTCCTCATTTTGTTAATATAATGGAATTCATGTGTGTATATATTAAATTCTGTTAAAGATTATAACTTTATTCAAATTCTGGGATATGATTGCCACCATCTTTCTATAATGTCAACAATAATCTTCTCTTTAGACTCGCTTTAGGTTTAGATTAGTCAAAAACAAGATTTTAGTGTTTGGTGGCAATACGGTAATACCAGCTTCTTCCGAATCTTCAAATCTTCCAACTAAGAAGAATGACCCGTTCAGACGTTGCAACGTGCAATCAAGAAGGAGAAAATCTATCTTTTTATTATTCTAATTTGAATGTGAACTTGTACACTTCAACTTTTTATGCAAGAATTTGTATCTGAATCTTGTAGAAAAGGTAATTAAAAAGATGATGAGTAATTTTTTTTAATAAACATGAACCATTACTGATATAATATAATGAATATAAAAGAAGGAAATGCTGTAAATTGTAATTCACTGAGATTTATAATCTGAAGGAAGAATATTTTACACGTTATATTATATATGACAATTTTCACACTTTGTTCAATAACCCATTACCGATGCAAAACTTCAGAGGAAATCAATATATACACAGATGACTATATATTTTATCTTATCTTATCAATGCTTCTTCCTAAAAACTAAAGGAAGAAAAAGAAGAAGATAAATTCATAACAAACAAGAGGAGACCCAGAAAGTGAAAACAAAAAAAGGCTAATACTTTGTATGATTTTGTCTACCAAAAAGAAGAAAAAAAGAAGTCAAGAATTTGTATCTTGAATATGACGAACTGGGTCTTGGATTTGGTCGATGGAAGAAATAGACGTTCGTTTGATGAACTCCAAGCAATCTGCAATGGCTTCTGCATAGAAAGAGTTGTTCCTTCCATAAGAAGATACCCCAGAATCAGATTGGCCCTTGATTCTTTCATCTCTCACCAAGCCACTTCTGCTGCTGTTGCTGTAGTTTCTTTTGAAGCCATTTTTTCTGCGGAAAACCTTCTTCAGAAGCTGAAGAGCCTGAGAATACGAGAGTTTCCACGTATCAAAGAGTTTGAGCAAGAAGGTGAACCTTTTCCTGAGACGCAGGAAGTAAAGCCTTCTGAGGTTTAACCTAAACCCTCTGCATTTTCCATGGCAATAAGATGATGATGATGATGATGATGATGATGATCCTCTCCCACTGCTAACCCTATTGTAACTCATATGACCCATATGTTGTAGGGTTTGGCCTAGGAACAAATATATAAGGTTTTTGGATGGTGACTTTTTGGATGATGGTGAAGGAGAATGAAGGAGAATGAAGGAAGAAGGTTGGAAATGTCTGGTGCTGCAAAGACAAAAGAGTTTGAGGTGATGAAGACTAAACTTGAAAAACCTGTGTGTGTTTAAATATTGGAAAGAGGGTATAAAGAAATAAAGAACAAGGGTGTTGAATCATTGATTGGTGTGGTAGGGTCAGGGGAAATAAGCAAAAGAGAAAAATGGCATCTATTGTTTTTCAAAGTAGGTGACTAAAAGCGCCACAAGAATATGATATGAGTAACAAATTGGTGAGATTCCGAAGATGAGTTGCGTAGCATGCATTATAATATATGCCTATTCAAGCTTTGTTTGTTAGTCTAACAACGTTTGACTTTTGAATGATTGGCTTTTATGGTAGCTATAGATCGTAGTGCCTTCCTTTTTCTCCTTCTGTGATCCATTCGCTCCTCTGTGTTCCATTACAAAACTGTTTCCTTGTTGTTTACCTTTAATGATATAACGAACTTTGAGAGCTATATTATGCAGATTTGTGGTGCCTTTAATCTCTACAGAAAACTTTGTCAAAAGATCCACTAATCTTCCAAAAGAGTAGCTCGTGCACAGTTTTCATTGAAAATTTATGTTATCTTTATCAACAACTCGTAAAGTAAATTAATATTATTGTTCATAACTGGACAAACTCATCCAATTTAGCTATAGATAAAACGATGTTTGTTCTAGAGAATGGGATTGGTAATCTCACCATTGTTGTCTTGTTCTCTATTATGTGTTGAAGATTGACATTCATTGGATGAAAAAAATGTTTGATGTGTCTTGAAAAAAGAAGAAAAAAGTTTGGTATGACTTGAAAAGCAAAAATTGTCAAAAAAAATGTTTGTGAAAGTATTATGGTCCATTAAAATTATTAAAAACTTATTCTAGCGAGAGTTATTATTTGTTTGGTTCGTTGTTATTGGATTACCCATTAAAGTTTACGTTTGAGATATATATAGCTAAACATGGAAAGTGTGTAAGAAAAAAGAGATTTACACTATAATAAAATGTTTCATTATGAATCAATTCAATTTTGGTGATCAAAAGTTGTTAATCAATATAGTGACCAATTTAGATACTAATTTACAAAATAAAAAATTATTGGTTACTAAAATAATCACTATTATGAATAAAAAAAATTATAATTGATCGTTAAATTGGTCACTAATTAATTAAAGACTAATTTAGAAACCAATTCCTTTGTAGTAAAAATATTAGTAATTAATGTTTAGAGACCAATTTTGTTTGGTAGTTAAAACCTTGGTAGCTAAATTTTAGAAACTAATTATAATTTTTTATTCATAATAATGATTATTTTAGTAATCAATAATTTTTTATTTTGTAAATTGGTTATTACAGTGACTAACAACTTTTGGTTACTAAAATTGATTATTAATGAAGAATTTTTTACAATGTTATTTTATGTAGATGGATATAAACCTCACTTTTCAAATCGATTTAATAAAATTTTGAAATAGTCTTAAAGTATAATTCTTAACATTATTGGTAAATACCTAGGTAAGTTATCTTTGACAATATTTGTTTATATATAAAATTGAAACCAGAACTTAATGAAAGAAACTCATTTTTCCTTTGTAATTTCTGGGTGTCTACGATGCATAACTAGTGCCTTATATTTGGGATAATCTTCAACTGTGGAAACAAGCTTTGTTAGTGTTAAAAGAAGAGCTTGGTTTTGACATAAATAGTTTGAGCAATTTATGAGTAACCGGTTATCCATTTACTTCACTTATTCAATTCCAAACTAACATGCAAATATTCAAAAGAGTGCCGACTTCTTAACTACTTATTTGAAGTTTAAGGATAATCAAAAGTAACAACAAAACATTATCCAACTATAGTTCAATGTGTTTTAATGCTTTTTTTAACTTTTATTACGCGCCAAAGTTTTTAAATTATTATATGCTTTTGACACATGTTCATGGTTTTTATCAATGTGAAAGATTATATGTATATACACCATGGCTGAGTTTTAATAATTTTAAAATGAGGAACTTGAACATTCAAAGCATGTTTGATTTTGAATAACCTTGAATAAGCTTTTGTGTACTTTGCCCTTTTTCCAATGTTTTTGTGTAAAGCAAGAAAATTATCTGCTTTCGGTTAAAAGTGCATTTAGGTATCTCAGAACAGAAATACACACTGAACAACGAAAAGAAAGTACCAAAAGTAAAAAAAAGAAAAAAGAAGGGAAATGTTTGTTTATACTGAATATAGTGTTGAACATACTATTTGATAATTTAATTATTAAAAAGGTTAATTTTTACATTTGTAAAGAAAAAAAACAGATTAAAGATTAAAATAATAGTTATAAAGTGTGTAAAAATTTGTTCGGTGTAAAAATAATATCATCCAAAACGGAAATTGAATATGATTTACTGTATACTGTAATATCATATGAGAAGAAATTCATCATTTGCAATTTACTCACGTGGTATGTGATGATTATTATTTTAAATATTTCAAAATCATTTAAAAAACATTACTTTATTTCGTAAAAAAGAAATTAAAATTTAATAATCAAAATATCATTGTTCAAATAAAAATTAAAATTTTACATAGAAAAGACAAAAACTTATTTTAAAATAAAGGAATCAAAACTTATCTATTTCACGTAAAATTAATGATTTAGGTCAAAGTTAAATAACTTAATTATTTAAATTAGAAAAAAACGAATCTCATAAATAGAAAGAAATTTGTTTGAGGGAGAAAAATACATTAAAAGTCATCAATACGGTTCTTCACCAGAAATTGGTCATTGATAAAGTTGGTGAATACTTCACATCAATTGAAAAATTATTGTGATTATTTTTTTTTTTGTGAAAATAGATTTCCCATTTATTTTATTATTTTTCATGTGTAAATTAACCAATTTTAAGTGTTTAGAAAAAATTTCAGCGACGAACTTAAGCATTAAAGGCATACGAAGTTATTTAAATCGTGAAAGTACATTGAATTCACATTAAAAGTCTAGAAATTTTACATATTTTATTTACATGAATTTTTTATCTCAAAATAAAATTTAAATTACTCCATTTCTGCAAAATTATAGGTTTATATGTTCTTTGCATCTTGAAAGTGTTAGTCTTTTAGTGCACGTTTTGAAAGTCTCACATGAATTTTGAGACTACGAAACTTTTATTTTAAAGTCAATTAAATCTACCACAAATTCAATTGAAACATAACCTAATTTCAAAAATCCCTTGATGTGGAAGAGAACCATTATTGACCGTTAAAAAAGTCAACCTTACACTTGTGATGTTATATGCATCGAAAGTCAATATATCATAATTAAAGAAATACCTTCCGGAGAAAAATCGAAATTCAATTTAAAACAATTTTTTCTTCTTTTTTTTTCTTCCCACGAGCACGGAACTTGACTAAACAACAATAAAATAACGGTTCTCACAAGGTAAATAGAAAAAATGCACCAAAATCCATGTATATGAATGTGTTAATATTGTTGACCTTTATCATCTATTTATGTACGGAGTTTGTTTAAAATTGACCAAATTATTGTTATTATTATTACTCTTTTTAAATTAAAAGTTTAAAGATAAGGCATGTCGTGGGGCTTTTCTAACCAAAGATTTTCATATTTTATTTCATGGTCATTAAATTGGGAACACAGATTATTACTTTTCAATTGAATCAATCCTAGTGCCATTATACAGCTTTGATGTGGCAAAAAATATTATTTAAGAATAGTTTATTGAGAATTAAAAAAAAAGTACTGCTGAAAGTAAACTACTTTTTATATGAAAATATAAAATTATTTTAACACTAGTATTTTTAGGTTAATAAAAATAATTAATAAAACATAATAACTTCTCATTGATTAACACACTTAATACATCTATTATCAAAGCCACTTGCACCACGTACTTATTCAAGAATTGAACCTACATCTACTGTATTGACACTAAAAATGCAATAAATGAAGCAAACTATATTCAAGAGGTACATGATTTATTATACTAGAAAATACTAGACTTAAATACCTTTCGTTCTCATTATCGTAGTGTTTGTTGCAGATGATCCTCATTTTGACAGAATATTTAAAATGATCTTCATTTTTATCAAATGTTTAAAATGGTCTTCATTTTTGCAATTGGTATTTTATTTGGTCCTTTTCTGTGTGACGCCGTTTAAGTCAGTAACGGAACACTATATAGGTGGCACTGTTTGTATTAAGTTGCATTGGGGTGTGTTACGTGTACTGTACAGATGGTTCCGTTACAGATTTAAACGGCGTCACAGAAAAGAACCAAATAAAATATGAATTACGAAAATGAGGACCATTTTAAACATTCGGTAAAAATAGGACCATTTTAAACATTCTGTCAAAATGATGACCATCTACAACAAACACTACGAAAATGAGGACGAAAAAGATATTTAAGCCAAAATACTATTATCCATTTTGAACAGTTTACAAAACTTTTTAATATTAATGCTTAGAACAAGGAAATTTTCTTGAATCCTTTGTAGAATATATAGATCACATAATTTTTGTTCTCAACAAGTGGACGAGAGTTATTGCTCGCAAATTATTATTATTATTATTATGAATATTTGAGTATTGTAAATTACTTTTAATTTCATATTATTTATATTTCATTTTTTTAAGATTATATATATTTTTAATTCTTAAACTTAAATATAATATTAGAATCCGTCCATATTTTTAATTTTAATTTATTTTGATCCTAAAACAAAAAAGTTGAATAAATATTATCTTTTTAACTTAATAACGTTAATTTTTTATGGATCAAAGAGTATTTCAAATATTTCAACTATCACGTTTTAACTTAAATGTCATTCTAAAATACCATTTAACATAAAAGAAAAAAAGTTAACATTGTGTTTTCATTCTGTTTATACGACAATTATTGTATCAAAAAGTGTTATAGTAAAACTCAATAAAAAAAGCACACATATAATTTTAAAATAATGAAAATTTATTGACTTATTTTCAACTAAAATCAAATAATTTGGTATAACATGAAAATAAATTTACATATGAAAATTATACTATTTTATCTAAATAAAAAATTTAAAACACTTTTCCTTATTCAAATCATTTTAAAAATAAAAATAATAGTGTAAGAAATTAGATTCTCGTATATTTTAAATTCTTTGAAAAATCTCAGTAAATATTCCTGGCAATTTGTTCTAAGCATGCCAAATGACATTTTGCTATCCATGACATTTAGAAATAGAAAATTTAAAGTATTGAATAACAGTAATGTGGTTTAAATAAGAAAATTGATAATAAATTAATTTGAGAAATGTAATAAAATTATGAAATCCCAATTTCCGTATAAAAAAATTAAAGTTCTTCAATATCTCGTTGCGTTGCTAATATCATTATCTCTTCAATTATATTAAATATTTAAAATTGACTGAAGTTTGATTTTAAAATTTCAATACAAACGTGTCTGTGTTAGAGATAAAGAGAGCATTAAATTAAATTACCCATCTAAAATCCATGATTTAAAAAATATATAAAAAATTAATTTGATTTATACAAATAAAGTACTAATATAAAAAAAAAAAAACTTCATATTGCAAAATTTCTAAAATTTCTCATTCAAACATAACATAATGTAAAACCTACTAAATAATTACTGCAGAGAGGAGTATATACAGCAGATTAAATGCAATAGGAGCGACACATAAAAGGTCAAAAGTTTAATGTAATCTCACTATGAAAGTTACAACAACCCTCCTCCCTAGCAAATACAAATACAGAATTCTACCTAGCTCGTATTAACACGGTTAACAGTTAACTGAACTTCTTTGAAATAAATGCTACTCTAAGCCAGATATTGGCATGAGTTTTACAGACAGTAATAATTCTTCTACATGGTTTTGGGGTCAACTATCCTACATATATATATATATATATATATATATATATATATATATATATATATATATATATATATATAT
>Ga0209589_1001363_pt1 | contig 40095 bp, 10 predicted proteins | sample CowpeawhiteBW_FD_187525 | JGI IMG/M metagenome (GOLD analysis project Ga0209589, IMG submission 187525) | Root nodule microbial communities of legume samples collected from California USA - Cow pea white BW (SPAdes) (version 2) | ecosystem: Host-associated > Plants > Roots > Nodule | place: USA...
AAAATGTTTTCGATATATATATATATATATATATATATATATATATATATATATAATGAGACAATATAAGAAATTATTTAATTAGTGAAAAAGTTTATAAAGATTTAATTACTAAAAGAATAACTTATCTAATAAAAATCTAAAAATTCTAACGATAAGCCGAAATTCCTTCCGTTATTACTTACAAATGCTTTTTGACAAACATTTGTTGTAAAATAGGTCAAATTCTTTGAATTTATGTCATGTATTCTTTGACGTATGAGTTGGAGTAATCATTCCATTGACATAACCTTTCTAAACTTTTTGGTAATTTTAATATTATTTAGTTTAAAATGCAATAAATCAGTGGATAAATATTTTTTTTTATAAAATTATTGAAGTTATTAAAAAAGAAATGTTTATAATGTGACATGTTGCCTAATTATAATTTACGACAGTCAATAAGATATTGTGTTCAATACAACATATCCTAATTATTCCATGTTATGCAAAAGTAGTTTACATAATTGAATGTGTATCGTAAGTGTTTACATAATTAAATGTGATCTTGAGTGTTGATTGACATAGCTAAAAAGACATCTTATTATGTAACACATATGTATTTATTTTTTATAATTATTTAACATTTATATAATTATTATACTTCATACTTTATTTTAATAATTATATAATTATAATTGCTTTCGTAAGATTTAACCATTAAAAATAAAATATATATTTTTAATATTAAAATTTTAACAATATTATATTATATTTTTGTATTTTGAATTCTTTTTTTAAATTATATAATTAATGCTTAAGACAATGCAAAAGTATGTATACTACCCCCATAAAAATAAGAATAATATATAAATTTCATATCCAATAAAAATAAACACAAAAAAGATATATAAATCTTTACTTTGAAATGAGATAGGTATAATCAACTCTCCATCACCCTGAACCGTTGCCATACATTCTTGTTCCTCAACTGAGAAAACACTTTTCTCAATTATAACCACACAATTCCATTATTTGAGGAGGATCTTGGTGTTCGTGCATCTTGCGTTTTTTCATCTCATTCATGCTTTTAGTTGTTTTGTATAGTTTTGAAAACAAAAAATATGCAATTTCATTATTTGGTGAATTATTCTCTTTTTGATTAGGACATAACTCTTTCTACTTAAATATGTAACATAAATTCAAACGTCACAATTCAATTGTGATTCGATTCACTTAGTCTCTACCATAAGATTATTAATGTCATCTATAATAATTTTTTTCTCAATAATTATCCTATTAAGAATTTAATTTGAATTATGACTTGATTCGATCACCTAACATTCGTCACGAGATAATATAAATATATGCAACCTACAACAATAATTGATGTTTGTTTGTGTAGGATCCATGGGTTAACTAAATAAATACTTATAATTAACATAAATAAAAATAACTTTCTACAATTAAAATTTTAATTTTTCTCTTTCTTCTATTTTTTTACACTTTCTTATCCAGAAAGTGTCGGTCTATACTAATGAATACATAACGGTACAAAACGCTGGTCAGAGTGGAGAAAACACAATTACTATCTTTTTGATGGTGTTTTAAAACCATTTATCAAGTAGGGTATATCACCCAATCATTTTATCTATTTATTTAGAAATGTTTCTAAAATATTTTTATTTTCAAGGTTTATAGTAACCTTTTTTACAGTACTTGAATATACATAAAAAAAACGTTTTCTTAGAAGATATAATATTTTCGGTGTAATTTTTCCTATTCAGAATTTTATATATAAAAATAAAATACATTTAATTAAAATAATCAAAAAGTTCTTCATTGCGTATTTATATTTAAATTAATAAAAATTACAAAAAATAGAATTTAAAGAATAAATACTTTTTATAAGATTTAAAAAGAAATATGTATTAATTATGACAAAAAAATAAGTGGACACCCTTGCCCTGCATTTCCATTTGTTCTATCCTTTCTGTTTGTCTACATAGTAGGATAGTTATTTGGTTGATTGAGATGCATCTCTAAAAAACCCTCTTTGTCTCTAAAATGATCATTGAATTGATGAACACTTGCATGATGTTATGATAGAGGACAAAAAAGGAATCAAAGGGTGTTTTGGCAATGATAATATAGAGATGAAAGTATCCCATCAATCCCATCTTTGAGGTCAACACATTGTGTGAGGTGTGCCTGAGTCACAGTATAGTCCTCTTTTTAGTCATTTACGGAAAGTACTCATCATATTCAGAAGGAAAATCTTATTTGTGCATTTCGTTTTTAAGTGTAGAAGACAGAAGAAGGTTCAAAGGGTGTTACTAAGTGACAACACAATATACTGTTCCTCGTCAATTACGTAAATAGTGCCATCTTATTCCAACGAAAATGTGTCCACTCTGTAATCCATTTTTAAGTGGAGGAGCTATCGCATCTCAGAATTCAAACTAAATTGTTGAATCAAGATAACCTAATAATAATAACAATAACTCAATATCACCTTCAAGAGTAATCACGCTATCGTATACTTAATATTTAAATTATTATCTAAATTACAATAACTCAATATTCTTTTTGAAGTTGCAAACTTCAAATTGCTTGCTGATGTAACAACAGCGATATACAAATACAATACTGGTTTGAGAGTGGACGAAAAATGATTAAAACGTAACAAAAGATAAACGTATTTGTCGGTGGAAAATCATTAAGAATGTGCCAATGCAGTTGTAGCTAGAGATGCGATAGACAGCGACCAGAGTGCTCAGAAGAAGCGATCGCGACAGCGACGAGGAAGAAAAAAAAAGTACTTAGTTTCGATTTCTTCTTGTGAATAAAAGTAAATAATACAGTGAATGCGATGAAACTTAAACTCGACGGTGCCGGCATTTTGTAGTTTGAAGATCATAATCACAATGCATGCTCCACTTTACTACATATATGTTTCTTTTTCTTAAATATGACTCTCTACCCACTCTCCCATTTCATCAAATAATAACTACGACCAATAATAGTGTGCACGTGTGCATGTTTGGGTGGCTCAGACAAACCTGTTAATCGAGTCGTAGGGTAGGAGCTGCCAATTTTGGGGTCTTGGTCACCCCTTTTTTTTGTACCTTCCTGCAAATTATTTATTCTGTTATGGTCCCTCACCTTGTCTCGTTTCACCTCCTTCGTTTTCTGGTCAAGTTTTACGGTTTTTCATTTCAATCAGTTTCTTTCTATGTAACATATCATTGTTGTTTTTTTAATTTATCAACAAAAACTCGATTACATCACATGTAAGTATCGATTTTAAGATCACGAAACAATATTTGTCGTAATTCTTGAATCTTCTAGCATTGGTCCATACCCGGAGTGGGTGATTGTCCTACAACCACGTTTTACAACTAAGAAACGCGTAGCAAGCTAGCTATCACACGGTTTTGGGGGTTGGTCATTGGAGAGAATCTTCAACCAATATCAGACCTCACTATTTTATATATACAATACAAGCTTCGACTTAGTTTTATAGTGTATTTGTTAGGTCAAGTTTTCTCCATAAAAATCTTTGTTACATAATCTAATTAATGCTATTCCTATGTATATCTTGGATTGGGGTTTGGATTTCCTGCAAAATCTAATCGGGTCTGTCACATCATCATCGTATCCCCAAATACACTTATCTTAATTAGATTTGCAAATTGCATGCGTTTGTGCATATATAATTAATTTATATATTAATGAAACGTGATAACAATGTAGGTTTTTGAAGTCTTTGTTTCTTCACTTTAGCCTGCTGTTTGGTTTTCATACTCCAAATAATCGATAATCTGTGTATACTGAAGACAAGATGAAGAATCTTTGAAGCCTGCAAAAGTGACTCATTCGCATTACGATATTCCTTTTAGAACTTCGATCCGATATTGACTTGTGGGGTAACAGTGAATCTTTGTCACGCTCGCTACTATATAACTTTAGTATCGGAGAAAGATTTGGTGCAATCATGTTATGCCGCCTAAGTTGCATGCGCATGTAAAGGGATTAACTAAACATATAAACCATATTAAACAATAACTCTACCCATTATAATAATAAATTTGAGTTCTGTTCTTCAACCAGATATCACCTCTCTATCTTTAGCTTTTAAAATGTATTTTAAAAACAAGAAGATAATTTATCGATCCAAAATAAACTTTCTTAATAAGATACGTAACTATAGTAAAATCTTAAATTAAAAATGGGTTTGTTTGTATTTCGAAGTAGATTTATATATATCACAAGAAAATCTACTCTTGCATAAGAAAATCGAATTCTCATACAATTTAAAGTGGTTAATTTTTTTTATATGTTTTTCTTGGGGGTTAAGTTATGTATGTCTTTTTTTACTATGAGTAATCTGCATTTTTATATGAAATTAAGTTTGTATATATTCCATATTTACTTAGTTTATTTTTTTTAGGAGATTAGTTTGTTTTTCTTATTTTAGTTATTCTATATTAAAGTTCCTTCACAAATGAGTAAAAGTGTATAAACAAAACTTCAAGGTTAATTAAAAAAAATACAAATTATAAATAGCCCAAACAACAATTAGAAATACTGTATAGTGAAAGAATTGTGAGAAATTATTTGGTGATTCCTAAAGTCTGTGAATGTAGAAAATAATAGGTTTGCTTCAGCATTTCCATGTTCAAGAATCGTGCTTGGTTACTCCCTCGGGGCCGGCCCATCACATATATTCATGTTTTGGGCTATTTCAGTTTTGATCGGCCCAGAGAATAGCCTGATTACCTATATGGGCTATTACATTAGCATGGGTTCAGAATTTGGTAGTAGTTATCTTTTCTGTTACACCACAGTCATACCGAAAGGGTTGTGTGAGTTTGGAAATCTAATGGCTCAACAGGTATTACTGAATTCATGTCCACCTCAACATGTATCGCTTCAGCGGTTCAGAATTTTGAAGCCATCGATATGGGTCACGAAACCGAATATCGTTTCTTCACCATCAGTTTCTACCTCAGCTCCTCTTCGCTGCGTGTCGTTTTGCTGCAACTCTAGCGCTACCTCTTCCGTCGAATCCAATTTACCCTCTTCAGCCAAAATCTTCGTCAAAGGTAAGGTTTCTCGCTCTATCTCTATTTTATTTCACTGAAATCCTCCCTCCAATAGCTTGCGCTTCAATTTAGCTTGCGCGCAATACAAGGTTTACATTCTTTTTCGTTCTGGGCATCTAATGCAAGAGGCTAGTTCTTTAATTTGCTTTGGCAGATTTCATGCCGCTAAAAGGAACATACGTAGTAGTTGTATAACTATCTGATTGGAAATTCCCTGTCATTATTGTGCAGACTATTATTTGGAAACTTTTGTTTCTGATATAGGGAAATGTCTCATCTAATGTGTCATTGTCGCCAAAGTGAGCAAATAGGGTCATATCTAGTCTTGAATTTCAGTGGGTTAAGATCATTATATATGTTTAATCACATCAAGGACGAATGAACAGTTAATTGTGTACTTTTGAGAGAAGCTCCCTTTGAAGCTTGAACTGTTAAAAGAATTGTAAGTGAAATAGAGTTTCTTTGTTTATTTGGGAATTATAGATGATAAATCTTGGCACGAGCTACTTAAGGCCCGCCCAATTATGGCCTACTTTCAGTTAGCATTTTGTCATTGTAGTGTAATATGTAAAAAAATGCAAATTAATGAGAATGAGTTGAATGATTTTAAATCAATGATAACTTACAGACACTAGACACGACGTCAATATTGCTCTATGCTTGCAAAAACTTACGAATTTGAATGCCTCCCTTCTAGCCTAGTATCCTCCAATTTATAGAAATGATGGGTCTGACCTATGATATCCCTCTAATTAGTAACCATGAGAAGTATTCAAATGCCACCTCACTCTTTTGGTTAGTGTCAAACTAGCTAGAAGAGACGTTTCCTTAGGAAAAGCTGTGGAGGGGCACGTTTCAAGAATCCATACTTGTACACTAATACACAACTCCAATGAAATATGAGCTCAATTTACGTAAGAGATTGATATTCTCTAATCCAAAATCTTAAGATAATAGATTTGTAAGTCTTTTTTCTTGTACGTTATTCAACTTTCTTTTCTTTCCTCAACAAAGGACTCAAACTCACATATAGATTTTGAACCCTAACAAATTAGGGAACTAGCTTATTGGCAGTTGGCCTTCAGTTCTTAACATAAAAAAATGTTGATATGCTTGCATGGTGATATGGTCCAAAGGCTGGCAACCCCAACTTTGAGCCGAATCAGAAAAAGTTAACCAAATTTCAGGCTTGGATTTGGTTAGCCCAGCCCGCACACTTTATTAGGTTATTCGAACATGACCCATTTTTGCAGCTTTATTAAGAATGCAAAACTACATACTAGAATTTCACAAGTTTTTTGAGAGTATAGACTATCCTGGGCAGTGTGCCTTTTCTTCAATACTAAGTATTATTACCGTTTTGCTAATATCTTGTGTGGATGTCATGTCACCAATCATCTACTAAATAATCTTTACGACTGTTGTTTTGAATGCGGACAATGGTAAACTGTTGAGTCGATATTTGATTGGTCCGCTATCTGCAATGTTAGTCTTAATAAGTTATCGGCATTTTCTGTGATGAAAATCATTATACTGAAGTTTTCATGGTGGGCCATTGCAGGGCTACCTCACTCAACCTCTGAAGGAAGATTGATGAAGGTGTTTTCAGAGTTTGGAGTAGTTAATCTCGGTAATAATAAATCCTTTCACTTTTTGACAGTCTTGAATCTATAAAGGACCGTTAATTTTAATTAATTTTATCTTATGGCAGTCCAGCTTCCAATAGATGAAGAATCAGGAAAGTCTTTAGGATTTGCATTTATTTGGTTTGTAAAGGAAGAGTCTGCGCAATTGGCTGTCCAAGAGATGAATGGAAAGGTGCAACTTCTTAGAGTTTCCAACTATAAGAGATATCCTATCTCATCCATATTAAAATGATTTTGACCTGCTGGCTGAATTTTTGTTGCAGTTTTTTGATGGCAGATTTATTTATGTTACAATTGCAAAGCCTGGACCATCAAACAATTCGAAGAGGACAACAGCCTACAAATTTTAATCATATGAGCAGTTGTTGAATTTCGACACTATAATTTCCTTGATGGAACGGCTAAACAATATTGGATCACTTGAGGGGTCTAAAGTTCAATGCTACACATTCTACTCCATAGCCCCAGAATGAGAGACCCTTTGATTTGAAAAGTTACTAAAATTTATCGCAAAAAGAATCACTAATGTGTGGGTATACATAGTAGCCTTTCTATAAACCAAAAATATACTTGGAAGTTGGTGATCAAGAACAAGAAGCAGGGGTCAATATGGAAGAAGATCCACAAGCCAGGGTCTTCTCCAAAGATCCCAAAGACAATCTCCTCTTCCTCAAGGGTGAGTTTATTCATTTGAGAGACTATCTTTGACCATATAAAAAACAATTTTCTATTAAGAGCAAAGTTGCTCAAACATATCACTAATGTCATGTCTTTTTGGTATTGAATCTTCCAATTTAGTGATGTTAAGTATGTCCTGTATATCTCTTACTTACAACCAGTCGCAGAAAGAAATTGAGGTTCTCCATTTATCTTTTAAGTAAGCAGTTCCTCAAGCTATGATGAAACAAATTGGCTCGGCACTGCTATCCACTGGTTGGTTTTATTTATGACCTATCAATTGTTGCCTTTGATTTAATTGAAAGCATCTTTTCAAAGATACTTCTACCTTTAATTTTAGTTTCAACTAGTTTAGTTTTGTGCTTTGAGAAGAATTGTTCAGTCTGTAGAGACACGTGCAATGAAAGGACGCAAAGTACAATGATGTTGGAGTAAAGCATCTTGATGCTTTTCCTAGTTGGTACATCATCCAATATGCTTTACAAAAGGTAGTCATATTGTTGGGACATACTTGGACTTTGTGGATTGACAAATCAACGGGCACAACTGCAAGAACATGGAGTCTTCAATTTTTTTTTTGACAATTCACTTTTTCTTTTACAATCTCTAACAATCTTAACAATAATACAAATATCAAGTTATTAATAACAATATAAATTAAATAAGCTTTCTATTTCAAAATTAAAATATCTATTAAAGTAAATTTTTATATATTAAACAACTTTTTTTTATCACGCTGTCATGTAAAAGAAAAATACGATTATGAATATTTTTATCCAAAATTTAATGAAATCTAATTTAAAACTTCTATATCTTTAACTTAAATATATATTTATCAGAAACATATATTCAAGTATTCGGACATTTCATTGATAAAATGACAATGATTAGTTACTCAAATAATTGTATTGAGTTTTAACACTATTTTAAATTGCAATAGTTGTGAATTAATGATGATAGTAATAAATACACATTATTATGGATTCAATGTCCTTTGTAATCATGATCTTGTGTATTAGACAGGAATTACTCACCATAGTAATAAATTTGTATTATCCATACTAATTTACAATGGTTATAGCAATGATTGTTGTTGTATGTTTACTTTCAACGACCATTGACCATTGTTATAAACATTATCTTGTATTCAGATATACATGAAAACCAATTTTATAAAAAAATTTATGGTACACAATGACAATTCAATACTCCATCATTGTCAGACAAATTCAACAACAATTTTATTATAACTATTGTTGTAAAAGCACACATGGCATCAATTTAAATATAACATTAAAAATCACAGCAAACATCAATTGAATCAACAACTTTCTTTTTAAATAAATTTTTAACTTTAATTAAAACTTTTTTTTATTCAATGATATTATTATTACTACCAAAAATTCTCATTATTCATGATCATTGTTGTTGTCACAGTTGGATAGTTATAACTGATAATTTTGATGGAAATGATAATTTTGATGATGATGATTATATTACTATAACATTGAAAAAAATTTCATAACAATATAAACATTACGTAAAAGTGGTTTTGGAAGTTTTAACTTTATAAATTAATTTATACAATATTTGATTAAAACTAATATAGTGATCAATGATCATCCATCATGTAATAATTTGTTCCAAATTAGACTTAGAAATAATTACAATTTTGAATGTGAAAACAGTTGCACTTTCTTGAAATTAACATTTCACTGTTTTTTTTTAGTTTTAAAAAAGAGAGCCAGAAGAAACAAAAAAATTTGTTGCAGAAGATGGTCCCGATCTTCTAATTAATCATCTTTTGGACTAAATAGAAATCATTAGATCAAATCCCTTGTCCTCTTAAAAAAAATACATTTTGTGTTGCATGTACACTATGGTACCATATTGAGTTTTATACCGATGGATCTACTCCGTACAGTAGTAAAGACGTTGGATGAAGTCGCTCAACGTGATAATAAAGTGTGAAAAAAAATGTTGTGGATAACTCATGCTTCAAAAGACTAATGTACAAGGTGCCAAAAAACTTGAAACACACAAATGAGAGGTGCCAAATAAATTAATAACATGAATGACAAATTTTTTTTTCCTAATATTTGGGTGTGGTTGACCAGTTGTCAACACATGCAGAGCATCATACTATTAATATAATTAATTATTATTTTTTGTTCATTGCTCATGAATTTTATTTACCATTTCTGAGTAAAGTACTTAGGTGTCTTGCTTGTTCAAAAAATTATTATTTTATTAAGAAATCATAAGAGATATTTTTTTTATATCTTCATAAAAAAGAACTTTTCACTCCCCCTCTCAACCGTACAAAAATTTGACATAAATTAATATTCCATAGTGAAAGAAGATAATTTTTTTGCATAGAAAGGAAGAATGGTCCAATAAAGTAGTCAGGTGGATCTGTTGTGTGATTCGGTAGCGTTGCGGTGTGTTGTGGATCACGTTGTAGATCACCATCCAATCCGATCGCCCGACGACTCATCCTAACAAATTTTTCAGAATTGGAATTGGAATCGGAATCAGAACCAGAATCGGAATTGGAATCGGAGTGAAACGATGAGGGTGGTGAGTGCATTAATGGTGGCTCGGGTGTTGACGCGGGACCACTCGCTCCCGGTGCTTGGCAACGAAAGCATACCCTTCGGATCGGTGTGGTGGTTCACCTATGCCGGAATCTCGTGTTTGCTCGTCCTATTCGCCGGCATTATGTCCGGTCTTACCCTCGGTCTCATGTCTCTTGGTCTCGTCGACCTCGAGATTCTCGAGCGGAGTGGTTCTCCTGCTGAGAAAGCTCAAGCTGGTACTTTCTCCTTCCTATATCCTTTCCCTCTCGATCTTCGCATTCCACTATACGTTAATCATTTTGCGTCGTATGTATGTATATGCAGCTATTATACTTCCCGTGGTGAAAAAGCAACACCAGCTTCTTGTCACTCTGCTTCTCTGTAATGCTGTTGCCATGGAGGTAATTAGACTGCATTGATTCCTTTTCATGTAATTAATTATCATTTTCACTTATTATGGTAGAAGTTTAAGCTGTTTGATATGACTGGCTTTACGTAGACTGGTTTCATTTCAGTACCATGCTAATTATTTTTTTATTTTGTTTTTTATGTTTCTGAGCATTTCAACTTCTATACGAGTTGTTTCGTCGAGTAAGTTTGTGGGAAGAAATTTGGTACTTTTTTTTGTTTCCATTTTTTACGTATACTTATAGAAAAGTTTATCGCATCGGGGTCCTTTCGAATAAGGATGCCATTGAAAAAACCTTCTTGCAAGTGGGCAACATCATGTTTTAACGAAATATTGGACTGGGAAGATGAGAATAGCTTCTTTCAAATTGCCGTGTTTTTTTTTCCTGGACGTGCCTCTCTAATTTCTTTGTCACGTGAAATGGCTAGTGACTGGTTGTATGCTTATTTATGCTTGATTTGGGTTATGCATACACTTTATTATACTGATTCTTAAATCCTGTCTAACTTTTTACAGCCACTGGCTTTGAAACTTCCAATCTGCAGGCTCTGCCGTTATACCTAGATAAACTATTCAATCAGTTTGTTGCTATCATTCTCTCTGTAACTTTCGTTCTGTTTTTCGGGGAGGTATGTCATTTTACCATCTTTCTGTGGTTCAGTGGTTTAGCCTCTATTTGTATCCAATGAATGACGTAAAGCCCTTTTAATAAAAATAACAATGCCTCTTTGATTTCAGGTTATTCCGCAAGCAATTTGTAGTAGATACGGTCTTGCTGTAGGTGCCAACTTTGCATGGCTAGTGCGGATTTTGATGATTATCTGTTACCCAGTTTCTTATCCTGTTGGAAAGGTATATCTTCCTACGGAGATTGCTCCTTAGTTGTGATAACCTATACAATATAGTTGAGAACAGAATGAAGAAATGGAAATGAGTAATATTATTGGCCTGTGTTTAGGGCTGAAACTCTGAGCGATCGCCCTACAATTATAGCTCTTCACACCAGAAAAACATAGAGCATCAGTTTTTTTCTCATATATCAATGATGGGTTTTATTAAGCCCTCACACGTTTCTTTTCTTCATTAATTGTTGTTCCAGGTTCTGGATTACCTTTTGGGACATAATGAGGCTTTATTTAGGCGAGCTCAGTTGAAAGCCCTTGTTTCCATTCACAGCCAGGAGGTATAAATTAGTAATTGTTTTTCTATAAATTAGAACAAGCCATGTCAAGATTGGGGAAGCTACTCATCGGCCTGTTGGGTGCTTGATTCATATATTTTGAATTTGCTTGTTTAGGCTGGGAAAGGTGGTGAGCTTACACATGACGAAACAACAATTATCAGTGGAGCACTTGATTTGACTGAAAAGGTAGGTGCTGCAATTCACCTGCCACATTCAATGCCAACCTATTCTTAGTGTTTCATTTCGTAGTCCAATACAAATTTGAGTTTATGATGTTCAATGCAAATGAAAATGAAGTTTCTTACCTATTTGAGTTTCAATATATATTGATGATGGTAGAAAGCTTAGATGTGAAGGTTATTTATGTATCTGGTTATTTCTAGTTATCATCTTCTGCTTGGGTTGCTAGGAAGTGTCAATACACAATGTTGCAGGACACCGAATGAAACGTCCTTTTATTAAGTATATCAAAATACCACTCCATGTTGATGCAAATTTGGCCAACAACTTTTAGTGATCTTGTTCCATAACCAAATGCATTCTCATACATACTTTATTTTCTTTATGTTTTAATTTATTATCATTAACTTAACTATCATGCTTCATGATGTTCACTTATATAAGTCACATTTAATATATTCTTTCCCATCTTGCGTTACAAATTATCATCAACTTAACTATCAGCTTGTATTTTAATTTGTGTCTTTGGACAGACTGCTGAGGAGGCTATGACTCCTATTGAATCAACATTTTCTTTGGATGTTAATTCAAAATTGGATTGGTAACTTTTCTTAATTTCTTGGTCATTATTCTTTAGCAGGTGACAAATAGGTGATTGAATTTATTTTGCTAGCGACTTTCTCTTTTTGATGATGAATTCAACTGTTTTTACTTTTTAACCTTTGTGGCGAATATTTCTTTTTCAACTTCTCCAAGTGCAGAAAGATTTCTCTAGTTATTTCCCACTAAACTATTGGGACGTAACATTGCTTGCATGTTTGAAGTAAAATTCTTGGTTAAAAGATACAAAAGCATGTGTAAAGAGCAGAATCATCATTGTTTTCTCCCCTCTTTTATTTTTTCCTTAATTTGTTTTAATGGTGCCAATCATAAATCAGGGAAGCAATGGGAAAAATTCTTGCTCGCGGGCACAGTAGAGTTCCTGTCTATTCTGGAAATCCAAAGAATATTATTGGACTTCTACTGGTGTGTGTTTTTCCAAGCTTTTTTACTTTAACATTTTCCCATTTATTTATTTCTTGGGCTCTTTCTTCACATCATTTCTACTTAAATTAGGTCAAAAGTCTTCTTACTGTAAGACCAGAAACAGAGACACCTGTCAGTGCCGTATCCATCCGGAGAATTCCACGGTGTGCTTGCCTTTATTAATTTACTTTTTGTGTTGTTTTCTTTCAAATTAGTTGTGTAATATCCAAAGTTCGTGTATGGGTTTATGTGTACAGGGTTCCATCAGATATGCCTCTCTATGATATACTTAACGAGTTCCAAAAGGGCAGTAGTCATATGGCTGCTGTTGTTAAGGCTAGGGTAAAAGGCAAAGAAACTCCACAAATAATTGATGAGGAGAAAAATGAAGAAAACAAAAGCACTGATGGGGATTCACAGTTGACCGCTCCATTGCTACAGAAGCAGGATGCAAAATCAGGAGGTGTTATTGTTGACATTGTCATGCCTTCAAAGCCTTCCAACAATAATAAACTGACTGGTTTTCAACGTAATGATGGCACAACAAATGGTCTCGCTGCAGAAAGTATTGAAGATGGTGAAGTGATTGGCATTATCACTTTGGAAGATGTATTTGAAGAACTTCTGCAAGTAAATATCTGTTTTCTGAGAAATAGCTCCCTATCTGTCCAGTGTACTTTTTCCAACCCTTAAAACTGATTATTGTACTTCTTCGTTATAGGAGGAAATTGTTGATGAGACAGATGAATATGTTGATGTCCATAAGAGGTAATAGAATACATAATTTCAAAGATTAGGTAGCAAAGAGACATGAAGCTACTGTAAATCTGAATTTTGATGTACATAAATTTTATTTTGCAGAATACGTGTTGCTGCAGCTGCAGCTGCTTCTTCAGTGGCCCGAGCTCCATCATCACGAAGGTTGACTAAGGGAACAGTAAGTGATTTATTATAACTCATTTTATCTTCTTATAATGTGTTTCTTGTCCACCACAGTTGCTAAATAAAATCGATATTTTCCTTTCCTCGAGCTGAGGAAATGGTTCCTTTTTGGGGTAAGGTCCTGAATTTTCAGGTTACTCTGCATGGTTTAGTATTCTGTATTTTAGATAATATGTATGATATTTTATGAATTTAGGGACGTGGATTTAAAGAACTTGTATCTTAGTCTAAGTAGCATCTCTCCTGCTAAAAGTATCAAGTTTAAATTGGGAGAGAACAATCTTTGAGAATTTGATACTATATGAGGGAGTCAAGGATGAAATTATAGGATTTCAGAACTGTTTTTATGACTCTAACAATAGGTTTCAGAGACAAATTACTAGTCTCATCATATTCATATTCCATTTAATTAATTTTTCAAGATTTACCTTTTAGTCATAGCTTTTTCCCATAGTTTGAGTGCTTAAATATTATTGGTTACCCATGCCTCAATGTCTTGCGACTGACTGTTTTCTTATTCTAGTGTGAAAAAGATGTATTAATTATTGGTGTTCATTATATTATAAAAGTGCTGGGTCTACTAAATTGTTTTGGTTTTGTTTCTTCGTTATAGTGAAATGCACAATAGCTTAAATCCTGAACTAGTTATTTTTCTTTAAGATTTTTTTTTTTCACTTTTCCAAAGAGCAATGTTAATTGGATATTTGTGTCACAGTTCCATGTCGTGTTTGGTGGATAAGTGCCTCCTGGCCAACTAAAATGAACATTTTATATTGTTTATATTGACAATTTAAACAAGCTCTATGGATCAGTGGAAATGGTCCTTGTCATGAAACTAGATTCCATCCAGTCTGTGTGCATCATGCCCATTTTCAGTTTTACAATTCATCTTCTTTTCTTCTGGTAACTTTGTTGGAAATAACACAGACACAAAAACTGACTCAAGAAGAAAAATTCATGACCTTAAATATGTACTTAGTTCTCATAAATTTTCTTATATTTTTATTTAGAACTGTTTTGAGGTGACATGCAATGTGACATTGTTTGAATACATGTCATGCCTTTTTAAATTATGATAGGAACTATTTTACCAAATTTAAAATCTATGAAAAACGAAAACTCACATTTTTGTGGAAGACTAATGTAGCTTTATCCAAATCGACATTTAGGCCTTTGAATGACCTGAACAAGTAACTGATTTTACTCTTCGGGTAATCGAATGGCTCCTGTAGCGGGGTCCTATGTTATTTCACTTGGTAATGACTATTTGAGTTGCCTTAAGTTGCAGATCTACCTCCCAACCCCTTTGTAATTTTACGAATCTAAAATTAGTTTCTTTTTCATCAAAGCATAGGATGGGTCGCAAGGCAAGCTTGAAAATTTTTTAGCCAAGGATTTTCTGGGTTCTTTTCTACATCCAGCATGGGTGCTCATTAATTTTTTTCTTTCTGATCTCTGTTTTTTGACCTTCCAGGGAATCCAGGGTAAGCCTGGGCAAACTCCGAGGAAATCTGGGGAGGAAAATGGATTGAATTGGACAAAGCAATGGGGAAATTCGAGTTAGCATCTCAGGATACTGAACCTCTAAAACTGAGGGTCCTTTGTGTGAGCAACATCATGAGAAAGAGGCCCACGAGTTCTTCAGTCATCTGTCATGTGACATATAAATAACTTTCCTTTTGGAAGGGTTTAAACGGATATATTGCTATTATATAGTTCAAGGTCATTAAATCTTGTGCTTCGTGCATATCTACTACTCCAAAAATGCTTCTTTTACCAAAAAGAAAAGTGTTTGTAGGACAAAATATTTGGTTCTTTAAATTGGTCTTGGGATGGCGAACAAAATTATTCAGGGTGTTTTTGATTGGTGAAAATAAAATAAGATAAAAAAGTGAAATTTGAATTGAAGAGAAAATAAGTAAAGGATAAACTTAAATTTGTAATTCTCGAAGTCAATATTTTTCTTGCTTTTCCTTTCACTTTTTTTGTCAATTATGTATACGTATTACTTATGTTCTCTCCCTCTCCCTACTTTGTTTATCCATTTTATCTATGCCACTTTTATTCTCTGTTTATTTCTTGAGTCATTTCTTTTTAATCTAATTAACAAAATGAAATTTTTGGAGTGATTATTTATTTTTAAATTTTAATTTCAATATTAGCTTTAAAATGACTTTATAGTAATTATTTGAATAAATAAGTTTTGGTTCCTATAAAACACTAACATTCAATTTTTATAATAGGTTTTTTCTATGTTTATTCTGTTCTGATATACCTTTATTACTTACAATTAGTCCCATGTGAGGCTAAACTTTTGTCTGATTGTTAAATTATTTTTCAGTCCATCTGAAGACTAATTATGGACAACAAAAATAAGAACGTTTATCGGGATGGGAATTCAAAATCTGAAATTTCGGAAGATGAAAAGTTATTTAATTTTTTGGGTAGATAGTTCATGAATAGTAATATATTTCATTTTCAATAATTACGGTTGTTGTATAAATTTTTTAATTTTGTTTAAACTCCCTTACAATTAAAGTGAGTGAATAAATATGTATAAGATTTAGTAATTATCACGTGCATTTATGAAAAGAATAATTATAATTAATATGTAATTAGTTTTGAAAAGAATCTTTAACTTTATATATATCTTTTCAATAAATTTGAAATTCGTTGTAAATACACCTAACAATTATTATCAATCATTATCAATCAAATCCGAACTTAATTATATAAGTCATGAACAAATTCAAATAAAATAATATAATTAGAGTTTTATACTAAAAATAAAATGTGTAAACAATTATCATACCCTGATTTTTGTTCAATGTAAAAGGAAGACGAGCGAGTGTTTTTTCTTTTATCAATGTAGCATGAAATTGGGAAGAGTGGTGACGAAGGGTGCTTATCCGTGGTAGATAAATGATAAAAGACACAGTTTATATCTCAATAGAACATCTTAAATTTTGTCTTTCCGTCGTGTGTCGATGTCGATAAATCTACCATGTCTACGGCTAATTCCTTTCAACTATCTTCCTCCTTTCCCTCCAAAATATTTCATGAAAATTTTAGCATTTATATCTAGAATGATTACTTATACATGTAAATTATTTGATACTATTTTTAATCCAAAATCTTAAAACAATAATTTTATGAATCTTTTATTTTTATATAATATTTAATTTTGTCTATTTTATCTGATATAATATTTTGACTTACAATTACACTATTTCTAACACTGATTTCTTGTCAGATACCATGTGTTTTTCGCTTGGATTTTGAAACTAACTTAATCTTGAATTAATGTAATCCAAGTTAATTGAACGTTCAGAACTAAATTTTTGTTCTAAATGATGAATTAGTTCACCAATATGCTTATATATTACAGTTCTTCACCATGGCTGAAAATGAAGCTATCACCTGGTCAACAACTGATTGGTCTTAATGTGTGGGTGAAGAAGTGTTTGGTTGGAATAAGACCAACATAATCGGACATATATGATAGTAATTATATAGCTCAAAAAGGAAAATAAGAAAACATCAGACAAGGATAGAGATCATACGTACCCAAAAAAAAAAAAGAGATTTTGTCAAACACGTGAGAATTATCTATTGATCTTAATTGCATAAGTTTTTTCTCGCCAATGAAAAGAAAACTTAGAATTGTAGGCCAAAAGAGTGAAACAAGACTAGAACAAAATCCAGTAACTCTACATATATTTATAAACAACTGAATTTCTGGGTTCCTCCACAGTTGGCAAAGAAGTAACAAAGCAGAACAACTTGGTGGAGCAAATCTCGTGGCAGAGACTGTGTAATTGAAGCCTTGCAGCCACTCTGCGTCTACATAGAACATAATAAAAAAAAAAAAAAAAACTCGTTGTATTCTGAAATCTATGTTCTTCACCTATTTCTAAGGCAGCAGAGTCAAAACCTGTCTTCACACCTCATAAGAAACACCGTGCATCTCCAGATGATATAAAATCTAGTTTTCTGCTCCCTGAAGTGCCTTGAACAGCGTTGCATTAACCCCCCAGACTTCGGAACTGATAAGGATTGTCTTGCCATGGTACGAAACAAAGGTCTAAAGGACACACACGAGAAAGAGTTTTAGTACTTTAGATGTTTGGAACTGAATATAGTACTTCGATTTTGTAGCCCTTATGGAACCAGAACTAGTTGTTATTATATATATAGAAGGTTGAAAATAATGTGGTAGATGGCATAGCAGGTGACATGGGTGGTCCCTGAAAAGAATGGAAGATGACAAAGCACTCTCTATCACACTGTCTCCCTGCCAAATCACTAAACAACTCATCATCTCATCCTAACAGTAGTGTCCAACCCTGTCTGTTCAAACCCTATATATTATCTACCTTTCTAACTCCACGCATAGTATATTCCCAAAGAAAACGCATTTGTGCCTCAATTTCAGGTTCTCTTGTATGGATTCTCCTCGATAATATCGATAATAATGAACCAAAATATTTTACTTTATCATAAAGTTAGCCAATCACACCTTGTGATACAGAACAGATCTTTAGCTTGTTTCGATTAGCACCTCATATGTTGCACATTACTGGTGGAAAATAACATGATGCCTTTCACGCAACAGAATGTTGTGATTGATTATCAGCTTTTTAACTCATCACGTAACAGTGTCTAGGAGTGAAAATTTTATATCATTTTTTTGTATTTACGTACAACGTAACCAAAATAAGCAACTTAGGAGGTTCCAAGCGTACATGTAATAGACATTGACTTCTATTCATTTACTGTTAACCACTGGAATGGGATTATTTTCAGACACAAAAAAAGAATTACACTCCATAGATGATAACTATTAACTACACAATTTCATTGAATGCTAATGTGTAAGGGTCAAAAGCATTGAGCTAAGAGTACTTATGCCAATTTAGAAGCATAGAGACACAGACCCTCATAATGTAAAACTTCCCTCTTTGTTGCCTTGCCATTCTCCTAAACTTGGAAAATCTTCTTCTAACCATGTTTCCCATTTTGAAGCTGAAACTGCAGTTGTACATGTAGCTCCTCCAACGCAGGCACAATTTATTGAAGATAAAATCCTACGTGGCAGGAGGGTGAAATGGATTTGGAGTTGCACGCGCTCATGTTAAGGCTCCACTTGTACTTGAGTTTCACATCAAAGTCACGTGCCTTCTCTTTCCAAATTCAACTGAGACGCTAAGTTTTTAGTTAAATCATGCCGGCCATCAGTGATTGTCGCTTCCCTGAAAGTGATTAGCAAGTACAAAAACACCAGCCTTATCTCAAATAGTGTGGCTAAAGCGAACATCTTATCCCCTCAAACAGAGAACCCTCTTTAGCTTTCTTCATCACCAACCAGTTCAAACGAGAGACACAAGTGAAAGGCCATGATTTTCACTTGACCCTTGTGGGGTGAACCCAACAAAAACTCACCACAACTTCAACATCACTCCTTCTTCCAAGACCTTTATTTGTTCTACTTAAGATGGGGTTCAGCATGTGACTTACAAGCTTGTCAAATAATGTCTTAACGTTTCTAAAAAAGGATTGGCGCTGAAAGGCTCCCACAGTCACACATCTTATCTTTAAGCATAAAAAGTGTGAAAGATAAGATCTTTGCATGCATAACTAATCTTTGTGGACCTTTGGGATTAGTCTAAAGATATCCAACTAAAAAATGGGACCTAGTAAAATTGTGAAGAAGAAATTTGAGTCACTCAGAGACCAATGAGGGTGACACAGATGGAAGGCACTTGCGGAAGAGTGAAGATTAAACTGGGGACATGTTACTTCAAGTGTTGTGGTTTTGTTCTGTTTTTGGTCAGAAATGTGAGAAAAGAAAGTTCCAGGCTGGTGGGGAGTCCTACTGTGACTACTATCTGTTGTCTTTTAAAGAACAGTGATGGACAAAGTTAGGTGATCTGTGTAGTTCAGGATGTGACTAACTCACACTACACAGGACCGTTGTGGCAACATTCCCTTTAGGGAAACACAGAGTATGTGTTCAAATTATGCGTGCAGAAAAGCCGGTGGAACAAGAGATATCAGAGAGATAAATGCTTATCTGATCGTGGTTACCAAATATGAGGTCTCCATTTCAAATTGGAACCTGAAGAACATGACAAATCACAGCTGAATTATTCGGCATGAGTGAATAGCAGAACACTAAGTTGAGTTGTAAAGGCCAAAGTAGCTTTTCAACTTCACCATAAACCTCAACAATTCCTATATTTCTCAGGGAATATTGGTAAAGGAAATGGATAGTAACCTTCTATTGTTTTAGCTCATCTGATTAGAAGATCATGTCAATTATAAATAACATTGATTCGTAATATTTAACTGTATATAAACTTTATTTTATGGAAAATAATTTTTTAACTATTAAATTTTGAGAATTTTTTTTGCGATCTTAGTTTGTATTTTCTAATTGATTTTTCATTTTTTTATTTTCTCATTCTCAATATTTCAAAACTACTTAAAATATGATACCTTATGTTATAAGATAAAGTTATCAAAATTTAGTAATCAAAATATCATTGTCCTTATTTTATATATTAATTTTGTAGAGTTGAGTTAAATTTAAAGTCTATCTCTCTTAATGTATGTAAGTGATAACTAAGGGTGACAAAATGGGTTGAGTCCAACAGGCCAGCTCATCAGCCCATGTTAAAAGGGACGAGTTGGGTTGAAGATTTCAACCTGTCAACCCGTTTTGGCTCGTCTTGTCCAACCTGTCAACTTGACGGGCCAAAATACGGACTAGCCCATCCTGACCCGTTGATCCGTTTTAAAAAAAATAAAAAAAATAAAAGTAATTAAAAAGATTAACTTTTTATATGATATTTTTTAAATATGTAAATATATAATGGTATTATAATTTAAATCATTAACACCTACAAATTAAGTTTCAATTATTAGTTATAATTGAATAATTTAATATGTAAATTTAATGTTATTTTAATTTATCTAATTAAAAACATTAACTAATCAATTAAAAATTTTTAAAATATTTTATTTGATTAAATATGTTTTTAACAATAATTTACATGTAAATATAAACAAATTTTAAAAATAAAAAAATAAAAAATAAATTAAAAAAGTTTTAAAAAAAATTAAAAAAAAGAAAAGAAAAAAAAGTGGACGGGCTAGTTCGGCCAAACCCATTAGCCCGTTCAATACAGGATGGGTTGTGATTGTTGGTTCGTTTTTGTTTGACGGGCCAGCCCAACCCAATTCATTTTTTACAGGCACAGATAAATCCGATTAAAATAGAGTGGATTGCCTCGTTTTGTCACCCTACTGGTTACCTATTAACCAAGTGAATTATATTTTGGAAATTTGAGAAATTGATGGTTGCACAGACTGTAAGAAGAGACTCAGTGGGCCAAATTTGACAGCTCTGAAGTTGAGCATGTGTGATGGAAGGAGGGGCAATGCATGAATTAGAGAGTGAGGCCAGCACATGAAAATCATGCAGTGTATTTGTGAGAGACAATGTTTATTGGCATTTTTAATTTTCAACGCAACTTTTTGAAGGTTTGAAATTTTGGGGGACACAAGTGTGAAAGTTTAGTAGTTGATTACTTTGGATCCATGTAGCCACATGCAGAGATTAATTTTTGATGAATAATAATTGAAGTGAAGCAGCTGCAGTGTAGGATGTGCTAAATCATGACTTGTTCCTTTCTCTTTTTATCATATCTCTTGCTTTGTGGAAAAATCTTGTACAGGATTCCAAGGCCTTTTTTTTCTTTTTAGACTTAAACAAAAATGTTTCTATATATTTAAGATAATGAAGATGCAAATCAAAGTATCTTATTTGTCTTGTTGATACTAAACATTTCAAGATAAAGTTGTATTATTTGAGAAAACAGTAAAAGGTTAGGAAAATTAAACTCCTTTATTCAGGGACAGAATCATGATCTAGAAGATTGGGGCAAAATTCAATCTAACGTGCAAATTTCATTATTCATGCAAAATATTTGAATTTTTCAAAATAACCAAAGACTATAGACTAGAGGATATATTCTTGTAAAGTGTATAATTTTTTTTTTTCTAGATTCAATATTACAAATAAAAATCACCAATTTTAATTGTCTTTTATAAAGATATTATAAAAATAGCGTTTTGTAAACCATATTTTTTCTCAAAAATTTCTTGTTAGTTATACTCTAAAATTTAACTAGATTATAATGAATTATATTACTCATAAAATAATTTTTTGGACAATAACCAACAACTATTAATGAATATTTTTTTGTTGGCAAAAATAGAAATGAAAGAAGAAAAATCCGTGTTTTAACCACGACTCTAACTCTAAAAATAAATTAGCGTAAACATTTTATATCTGATTTATTTTTTTAATATGTTAGTTTGTGGTATTTTTACCTTTATTTAATTTTGTTAACTTGATAGTAATAATGTTACATGTTAGTATTTTTATCATATGTTAACGTCTGTCAAGGTAAGGTATTCACACAAAAGTGTCTTGTATTCAATTTAATTTTATAATTAATATTTTTGATTCAATTTAACTCTTTTATTTTAATATTTTAATTGAATTAGGTTTTACTTTTATTTTTCATTTTAAATGAAAAAATATTTATTTTAAAAATATAAATATAAAGTGATACTTATAATTTTTTAACGTAACCAATGTAAAGTGACACTTGTCACATTTACATTTTTAATATTTTTAAAAAGATGTAAGTTTAAAATAGACATGTTTTTATTGAAACTAAAAATTTTAAAAATAAAATTAATTTTAATATTTAAATGTAAGTAATTTAATGTATAAATTTTAAAAAAAATATTTTAAAAAATATATATAAATTGTAATTAAAATTATATATTTTAAGTTATAAGTAAAAATATATGTTACATAGCATATATTAAAAAAATTAATAAAATAAAATAAAAAATACTATGAATTAACATATATAATACATTTGTACATATATGATATTAATGTTAATATAATGAAAAAAATCAAATTAAAACATTTGTAAGAAAAAGAGGACTTGATTGAAAAATAAATAAAGAAGCATAAAATCATCATACTTATTTTTTTTTATATATTTTGTTATTATTTGTTTTCGGGATTAAATTTCATCGCATAGAAAATTACCACCTATGTATTCCGTTATCAAAATTTAATTGAAAATCAACCATTAAATATTCACATAACACACCCATAAAATTGATAACTCCAGCCTTCAAAGGATATTAGACTAAATTATTATCTTGATAGGGTTTATGTTTTTCTTTTTAAATTTAAAATCAGAAAAATATGATAACATAATTGATCAATCTCAATCCAACATGATTAAAGGTAGATTAAATTAAATTTAATCTAATAAAAAGAATAATAAATTCATTTCAATTCAAGAAATTTTAATTGAATTGAATGATATAATTCCACCTCCATCTAACCTAACCCAATTCATGAAACCAATAATTTGTTGTACTAAATAATATATATATATATATATATATATATATATATATATATATATTTATTTATTTATTTATTGGGTTCACTTCTAAGGAACATGGACTCCGAACACAGAAAAGGGTTTAGCATAAATTGGATGCATAACCCAAATCCCAATAGTTTCTGAGTGGGCTTGCAAGTGTAAAAAATAGATTATCTTGAAAGAGTGAAAATTTAAATGTTTAAATGCAAGAATGATAATTAAGTAATGTACAAATTGTATTTTTTTTATATCTTGAATTAGTTTAGATAAATTACTTGATTTATTAACTTAATTAAAGTTTTGAAATAATTTTTTTTAAAATGTTATATATATTTTTAATTAAATTGACACTTAAAAAATTACAATTCAATAAAAAAATCTTTATCTAGCTTAATGAACTCAATTCAACCCTGTATGCACTCAAGATATAGACTGAATGCAAAAGCTCAAGCCCTGCATTTTTTAAATAAAATGAATAAGAAAATTAACTAATTTGTACTAACCTAACTCTACAAGATACCTAAAATCATATTATATATATACAACATACAAACATACTCATAATTACCATTTATCTTCTCTTCTCCACCGTTCATGAATTTTACATTATTTGGTCAAAATATCGTAATTATATATTATCCTGCACATGTCATAAATACTTATTCTGTAATTATATTGTATAGCAACAACTTTTTAAAAGGGAAGATTATATTTGTCTAGCATATAATTTCACATATTTTATGTGTATCATATGGGAAAGAATCCTTGTCGGCATGTTTTCAGGAACCTTCTTGAAATAATTGATATAGTTTGTGCGAACACGAAAACTTATACATTATGTTTTCGAGATTTTGTGTATTTGCTGAAAAAATATCTCAAAATATCTATATCAAAGTTTTTGTCTTCGTTATTTCCAGTTAAGTAAATAAAACTAAATATTAAAAAAACCCAAAGCAAATTTATATGAACGTGGTAGTTAAGAATGATGGACTTTATATTTAACACAAAAACTCTATCACAGTGATTAAAATAAAAATAGATAAGTTAAAAAAAAATTATTACCTCATACTTTCTATTAAAATTTTTAATAATACATTTTTAGAGGTAAGAGAATATTGTTATACTTTTTAAGGATATGATAATCAATGCTAAATATAAAAAGGAGAGTTAATTTGAAAATTTAAGTGTAAAGTAAAGAAACAAGAACAACAGCAAATTAAAATACTCAACTAATTCTGTATATTTTCTTGCAAATTGACGAAAAAGTCGCATTACTATTCCTAATAAATTATATATTGAAAAAGTAAAATTTGAATTTAATATATGTAAATAATTAATTATAAATTATAAAAACATTCCATATATGAAATATATTTTTCTTTCTTAAATTATTCATATTATTAAACCTGACAATATGGTGACTAAATTTATTGCTGGATAAATTATGTAAATAAGTTAGATAAAATTTTATTTGATATTTCTTTAATTTTATATAGTTTTTAAATTATACAATCACATAATATCATATACACTATTTTTTGTCATTTTTTTGTGTGTAATTAGATTGATTGAGGAAATTTAGATGAAGGTTTGTGTCAATAACATAACATTTAATATTGGTTTCTTTTATAAGGGACAAAATCTGATTTTTTTTTTCATTTTTCTTCATAATTCATTACCAATAATAAACAGTGTAAAATCCACACCTTTCGCTAGACAATAAACACAAAAGAAAAATCAGATTTTCAACCCTAACGAAAACAAATGAAGAATTTTGGTTGTATTGGGTTCTTGAATAAGCTTTTAATTTTACTCTTCAGGGTTCAGAGATGAGGTGGCGCTGCCTTTCTGGAACAACATAGTACACATCATCACCGATCCCTTTTTAATCTGTTACTGTGCTTACTTGTTGAACAAGCAAAAAACATAACAGATAAACAAGTGATTAAATAATAAGAGCTTTTTCCAAATTGTTTTTTTCCCTTTCAAAATTAGCTTTGTCTTTCTTTCTTTATTTTAATTTTCATACATACAAGTCATTGCTTGCGTTGCTTATACCACGTTTCTATTAAAATTAAAAGAAATAATGTCTATCCTGTTAAAAAAATGAAGGATCATTACGTATTAAGAGATATTGTTATATATTGTTTAAATTAAAGCTTCTTATTCTTTCTTCCTAAGCATTCATGTTCATTTAATATTTTAAACAAGTATTTAAATAATAAATTAATTAAAGTTTTTCTTTTTTATTTAAATGAATCACTCCATTGGAAAAGTTATAGCTTGGAACTTAAAGTGGTTAACTAAAAAAATTTATAATGAAGTTTAAACAAAATTATATTTTTTTACCGTCCTAAAAACTATTGGTATTTTCTATCGGTCATAGATTGTAGAGATCAACCATGAATGAGATATGAGTTGTTCATAAGAAAATGATAATTTAACAAAATCTTTTTCTATAAACTTTGACAAATTATCTATTTAAGTAAAAAAGTATCACTTTATCTTTTCATTTTAGCTAAAAAATTAATATATTTTAATTCTATTTATGGAAACTTTGTTTAATTTGTCAAAATAAAAGTTTGTTAATTTTTTTTTTTCATATGAAATCATATCACTTCACTTTGTCATTCCTACTCAATCTAAAATTTTTAACTCATTGCTAGCAAAAACGAAATATGTCAATATTTATTTAACTGGACAAATTATTGTCTAATACAAAATAATATTTTGTAATCACTTTCTTTTTATCTTATTTTGCACATTGGTAGAATACTCTCCAAATGCCTTCTACAATTTAATTTAGGTTGAATTATTATTTTGTTCTCACTGTAATTCTTATTTTTTTTTTCAATTTAGTTTCTATTTTATTCAAGCAATTTTAATGGTTTTATTTATTAAATTAATATTGATACTATTTAGAAGGTGACACTCTTTGGTGAGGAGGGAGAGAAATGAAATTAGGGACGGAGACTTGGATAGATGTGGTTGGCAAGGTAGAGAACTTTGTGAAAAGGAATTTCATGGTTGAAAGATTGTGCATGATTAAGGTTTTGTCAGGGAGTGAGAACTTAGTTTCCACCAACAGTACACGACGGTTACCAGGAGGAAGAGGGAGATGTTTCCGATAGCCACACTTGCGCGAGAGCGTAAAGAGAGAAGGGATGGCTGCATTCGCCACTGTGACGATTACAGAGGTTCCAGATTTGATGAAGGTGACCATCAAGTTGCCTATTTTTGAATGTATCTAAGATTTTGAATTTTGGTGCTATGAAGCTTTGGTTTATCTAAAGAAACTGTAACATTATTTGTTACCAATAATATTTTATATTTTTTTATAAAGTGTAAAAATAAAATTAGTATATAATTTTAAATCAAAACAAAATACAAATAATTTTGGAATGAAAAATATATTTAATCCAAAAGTATATTATACACAAAGTGAGTAACATATATATGCTTTCATCAAGAAAAGTAAGAAATGGTTTCAACAAGAAACTATTCCCCGAAAACACAAACAAATGAAATAATTCCCACATTCACAAACAAAAACAACATTGCTGGTGACTTAACCAATCTCAATCCTAATCAAAAGAGAAGCTATACTGTACACCCACACACCCAACCACTAATCACAAATTAACCAACTTTCATTTCATCACTCGCTATTATCTACCTTTCCATATGATTTTGAGGAAAGACTTTGCCGAGGTGAATAAAGCTTTTGCTGTTGTTGTCAAAGGCGACGCTCTTTTGGGACTCAACGTCGTATTTTGACTCTTCATCCTCGATCCCGAGGGAAAAATACTGCACCTTCTCCCCATAAACTTTGACCAAAACCAAGTACAAAGAAACCGAAAAAACGGTGACACCAATGATGAACCAACTGAACTCAATATTTACGAGTGAGTTGGCGCGGTGAAGTGCCTCGTGGGAAGAGCATCTAACCACCATGTGACCCTCCTCGTCGTTCATGTAACAACCTTTGGGTATGAGTGAAGGTGTCCAAAGCATGAAGCCCATCACAATTAACCACAGCCCCTGGAACAAAATGCTGACGGAGCGGACGAAGTTCACGATGAAACTTTCGGGGAATCCGATTCCAATGATTGTGGTGGAGAGTGAAACAAAGACCAAAAGCTGTAACAAGAGATGGTATTGGCCTTCCGGGCCCATGTGGTCGGCGGAGTGGAGGTGGAAGAGAAGCAGTTGTTGAGCAAATGCTACGGCCCCAAGAAACTGGGTGAGAACGAATTGGGCCTGGGCTTGGGAACGGTCGAGGATGATGGAAGAAGCTGCGTAGAGGAAGAAGGTGATGGAGATGGAAGAGTGTTCGAAGTTGTGGAGATGGTTGGAGGGAATGGTTCCATCTGGGTCAAGAGGTTGGTGCCGATCTGGGCCAATGAAGAGTTCCATTGAAACGGAGGCTGTGCAGCCTACCATGATGAGCACCAACTCTAGGTATCTAAACCTGGAAGATGGGAACCATGATGGGCCCTTGTAGGACTTTGGGTTAAGGGCATGGAGCTTGATGTGGTTGAAGAGGTGCCACAAACCTATCAACATGAAACCAAAACCTGGAGCTACATGTCCCACCAGAGTGCCCATGATTAATTACGAACTAGAAGAATAATGTTTTATGTATGAGAACACAGAAACAGTTTGGTAAGGGAGACAAACTATGTTGTTGATGTTGTGACGAGGTAGAAGGAGAAAGGGAGAGAGGTGAGTGGTGTTGTGTTTGGAGTTGGGTTTTGTTGTATTTAAATGTCCTACTCTGCGTTAACTTCCTGGAATAATCTTTAGTTTTACTTCAATTTTTTCAAGTCCGACCACACGAGCTGACATGAATCTTCAGAGTTGCCTTTCTGGAACAACATAGTACACATATCACCAACTCCTTCTAATCTCTGTTCTTGTGTTTACTTTGTTGAACAAACGAATAGCATATGTGATAAATAAGTGATTAAATAATCACAGCTTTCATGATTTCTCATTCTCTCTCCACTTCTTTAATAAGCCAAACTCTTGCTTTATTTCCCTTTCAAAATTAGCTTTTGCTTTCTTTATTTACTTTACTTTTCATACACAAGTCACTGCTTGCGACGCTTACACCACAATTCAGTTAATAAAAAAAAATTCAAAATTGATAGAAATAAAGTCTAGCGAGTTAAAAAATGGAGGATCATTACGTATTAAGAAATATTGTTTAAAGCTTGTTATTCTTTCTTACTGATTCATTTAATATTCTAAACGAGCATTTAAACAATAGTTGTGTTTTACGCTACTATGACCAACATGTGTGGCAAAGTATTAAAATCGTATATATTTCTGTGTTAAAGTGACAGTTAAAATTGTCGTTACTTGCGGTGTTTCGCCTATTTAACTGTTACTTATAAGAACAAATTATGTGATGGTGGTGATGGTGTTTTTTTATATCGTACAATTATGTAATTAGTTGTAATCTTAACGTATGACATGTAAGTAAGCCATGATGGAAGGTGTTTAATATTCAAACATAATATCATCTTGAAAATGATTCCGTGTGCATGTGATTAAAATAAAAGATTGAATCGTATACGCTGGCTGCTCATGGAAACTTGAAAGGAAGACGACACTGAATATTTTTCATATTTTGGTGTCTTTGTTTGGATTTATTTCACGAAACTACGTGATTCCTGAAGGAGAGTGTTCACATTTAACGATTTGAAACTGCGAAGAAAATTCGAGGTGTTGGTACTATTATAGGTCTCCTTTATCTTTCTTCTTTCTTGAAATTTAGTCTTTACATTCGAAGGTTAATTATATATACGTTCTGACTTTTTTTATGTTTACTATTTGCTTAATTTTCCTTTGGTAAACACAAATAATAGACTGCCATATTTGGCTGACCAATTTGTGTTTGAGAAACGTATAGCGACGTAACATAACATCACCAACACATTCATGAACATGATTCACTGCATTGTTATCAAAACCTAGTTGTCTCCAAAAGGTCAAATGTCAATCCTTTGTTGATTATCTTACTCATTGACCAGTATGTACATTTCGTAAGAGTTTACGTTAACAAAGAAATTGAAAGCGTGAGGAAGAGAAAAATTAAAATTTATTAGTATTTGACTAGTTTACCGGTTTCTTTCATTGAAAATATTTATTTATTACATTTAATACATATTTTATTTATGTATTTTTAATCAAATTTGATTTTGGTTCTTATGATAACGATATAAAAAATGAAGATGTCTCTTTAATTCAAAATCTTATAATAATATAATTGTGTCTTTATATATTTGTATTTATATATAGTTCCTTATCTAAAATTTAAATTGAACTTAAATTTTTAATATTATCAAAATTAAAAAAATAAAAATTTCACGGTTTGACATCCTATCCTAAAAAAAGTGTAATCAGGTGGTGAAATCTTACTTTGCAAAAAGGGAGTTCTTTTCCGCATCCATCCCATAAATCTCTGTCAAGCTTTTACTCATTCTCAATTCAGGAGAAGGTTTCCGGTTATCATAAATAAAACACAATCATACAGTCAATTCAAACAAAGAGCTTCTCGCCTACAAATGAAAGGAGCTGGTCCAAGTCTTCCTCTTTACTGTTTAGGAGTAACATTGAAGATTCGATACATTTCGTGTCGTCAGGTTGCTACACCTAACCTAGTCTAGTGGGAGTTCACTTAAGGCTCTGAGTATCATGATTGTAAGACAACACGATGTTAACTCCAACTTAACGGAGATGACCAAATTAAACCTTTTTAAATAAATGAGGGACTAAATTGAACCAACAAAAAATAAATAGATCAAATTGAAACCAAAAAATTTAGGAAACTAATTCGGTAATTATACCAAATATGAATACTCATGTGATAAGAGTATTAATAATTAACAATTTTGGCATAAAATGTTTTTTGAATAATAAAAATATTAATAATTTATATTTTCACTTGCTAAAATAGATATAATCATTCAAGTGTTAATGGCAAAAACCGCAGAAAATTGAAGATTCCGTATTAACTTATGATAAAAAATTAATATTGATTAATAAAAAAAAAGACATTTTCTATCTCTGTATATTTAAAAATAATAATAATAATAATAATAATAATAAAAAATAAATAAATAAATTATTTATAGTGTCTAGTGTTCATGTTTTAAGCTATAAATAATTTATATTCGTTTTCTTTATTTTTATAATTTTAAATTATAATTAAAAGTAAACAGAAATATGAAATGAAATATTCATTATACATTCATAGATATAATAATGAAGTGTCAGTTTAGTCTAACATATAATAAAACAATAACTTACAGCAGCACTTTGGTCTAGCACTGCAAATATTACATGTCACTCAATAATAACTAGAAACAAACATATTATTACAACAAATAACCCGAGTAAAGATACCTCCCAGGAATCAATTTTGTGTTCGTGTATAATCATGTTACTGAAAAAAGAAAAAAATACTGGTACATAAAAATCTCGATGCCCAATTCAACATCCCCAGAATAATTGAAGAAGCTGAAACAAACCAATCATGACTAGAAGTCCTCATCAAGCTTGAAAACAAAGTTTTTCCCCGCATCTTGGAGGTTTGACATCACAGAAGCTTTTTGATAATCACCCACCCTTCTCTCGAAAAAGTTAGCCTTCCCTCTGCTCAATCATCACTTATGTCATATACTATGATCAACACCTCAAACCAAGTATAATGCATGCATTTAACACAAACCACCAAGAAAAGTTCCAAACATGTGTTCGCTCAGCAAAAACATCACATGCAGCAAACTAAGAAACAACTATTGAATGTGTATGTTCAGGAGTTAAAATAAAAGAGCATATCCTAAAAGGTTATAAACATGGAATGCAGATACAGGTCACAGCTCATTAAACTTTATGAATAATAGAATAAAAGTACTCACTGCAAAGAGATAAACTCCATCCAATCAAAGGGATTTTCCACATTATACTTTCTTTGGTACCCCAAAGCAACCTGAAAGGTTAAAAGATAAGAAGTTAACCAAAATCAGGAGAAAGAGAAAAAAGAGTGTCAATTCGTATCATACATACCAATAGCCTGTCAGCTACAAATTTTATGTACTGGCTCATCAGTGTTGAGTTCATGCCAATCAATGCACAAGGCAGGGCCTCACAGACAAAACCAGTTTCAATTTCAACAGCTTCGTTTACAAGCTTATGAACTCGATCAGAACTTAGAGGCTTCCGTAACAAACTGCACCAAACAACAATCAACTGACTAGTCATATTTCCTTCCCAAAATGTTGTCAACTCCAAACCAAAATACGAGAATGACAAAGACAACACTACCTGTACAAAAGACAAGCAAAGTCACAGTGAAGGCCCTCATCTCTAGAGATTAGCTCATTTGAGAATGTCAAACCTGGCATCAGTCCTCTCTTTTTAAGCCAGAATATGGAGCAGAAGCTGAAATCAAACCCCAATTTAAGTTACACACAAAGTACATCAACATTGTAACTCACATTAAGAAACAAGGATGTTCTTTCTTGAGAGAACGAACTACCTTCCTGAGAAAAATATCCCTTCAACACATGCAAAAGCAACAAGTCTCTCTGCAAATGAAGTGGAACTGTAGCCCATGCATTGCAATAAGTTATTATAAAGCCATTTCTATCATCTTCCCACTGGAAGATATGAAGCAAAGCCAAGTTAAAGTAACACAATAAGAAAGACCATATATAACTGCAAAACATACAATCTACACGGTTTATGATCACGATTCTGAGGATAAATACATTCCCATTAAATATTAAAGTAAATGGATCAACTTAAAAATTTCATCGCAGGAAACAGACCCTGCATATCAAAGGTAATCCTTTCTTACCCTTTTCATTTTGGTTTCCTTTTTGCAGTAAAAAACAAATAGCAGAATAATTGAGAGAATTAAAGAATAACATTGTTGCTTAAACTGCCCTGTCCTATCTTTTTCTTGAGAGATTGTTCAGAGTGTGAATAGAATTAATAGTCACCTGTGAATCCAACTCAATGCCCATTCAGCCTTCCTTGCAACACAAGGCAAATTTTCAATTGCATTGAATAATCTATATTTCTCTCTTGAATCTTTAATATATGTCTCTAGCAGCAAGCTGTACATTTCTGACAAAAGTAAACCTCGACTCAGGCAACAATCAGACATTACGGAAAGGAAGAGAAGGAATCAACTGCAAAGCTATACCAGAATGAATATTCTCCATTGCTATCTGAAACCCATAAAATGCCCGAGCCTGCCAATAAGCTAAACTATAAGTAAAAGGATCAAGTTCCAACTATATATAGATAGATAGATAGATATATACATAGAGAGAGAGACAGAGAAAACCAAGTCTGTTATAAAAATATGCTATAAAAGAAGATATAGCTTAACGTGTACAGAAGCAGATTACACACTGATTATTCAATCTACAGGTATCTTAAGCAAGTCAGAAGTATATAAACAGAATAAAACTATCACAAACAAAAAACTGCTTTGATAACTTGAACAGAGTTAAAACAGCATTAGCAAAACAAAAACTTAAAACTTTACCTCCGGGATTTGAACATCGCTCAAAAACCTTGCAGCCAAATTCTCCAAGACAATTCCATCAGAAGCAGCAAAAAAAGCCAGGACATGTGTTATGAAGTGCTTCTCAGAGACAGACAAAGTCTCCCAATGTTGTACATCATGGGAGAGATCAACCTCTTCAGCTGTAACCGACTTCCAAGTTAATAAAAGTGAACGATCAAAAGGTTCAATCCAATCAATCTCATGGAAACAACAAAAAAGGTGGTCATATACTTCAATTGAGTCATCACTAGAATCTTAGATCATTGTAAGCAAAAGAACCATCTTCCCGAGCTATTTATGTAATACAAAACACAAATTCGAAAGATCGGTTTTACTTTAAGATGTGCAGTGGACGAAACCCAATACTGTTTCAGTGTTAGTGTTACATGTATCTTTATCGAATCTATTCTCATTCTAAGCATTGATAAGTTCAAAGTACATAACTTCATATTCTACTTTTTTTTTGCTTTTATTAGAAACATAGTCACTAGTATGCAACAAAAGCCAATATTATTATGTTCCTTCATAGAAACAGGTTCAATGTGATTTAATTGCAAATGGAGCTCAAAATATTTAAATAAATGGTAGAAAATTCTGCATAGTTTAAAAATCCTCATTCAAATCAGGAAATTAAAATCCTCCCACTGCAGGTTGGTATAGTCAAACTTGTTCATGAAACTTCTGGTGTTGCGTCTGTCAAACGAACCCGCACATACTTGGCCGACAATAATTACTCGCACGAAAATAAAGAAAACCTCTCCACCTCCCCCATTGATGAAGAAAAAGAAAGATAGAAAGAAAAGGAACATGCCACAAAAATCTGAAAATAAACAAACATCAGAGCCTGCAGAGAAGAAAAGTATTTCATAAGTTCATTGTGAATCCCTCGTCTCTTTCAAATTCCAAACACCAAGTGTGACAAAAAGTACTCATGCAACAGACAAAAAAAGTATATTTTTCAAATGGAACAGTAATTTATAATATCCACTCGCACTTCCCCAGGATCCAGCAAGAGAAAGCCAAGAACACTAAAACGATGGAAATTGAAGAAAGCCATACGAAGGGATTACCCATAATAATACCGATAACATCAATACTGTGTTGAATTCCGGCGCGTGGAAGTCAACGTTACTAAAGCAAAGTAGAGGAATTAGTGGAAATTAAAAGCAGAGCCTTTAGGAACAAGATTACGTTGAAACTTGAAATGAATGAAGTTTACTAAATAATTTGGAAAAGAAGGAGGAAAAGATGCAAGTACCAGTCCAAAAGCTTGCTTCAGCCTTCTTGTACATCTCCCAAATTTGCTTGTAGCGAATGGGGAACATGCAAAACCTCTGGCTTTTCTCCACTAGTATTGGTTCTTGTTCTTTTTCCTGTTCCTGTTCTTGTTCCTCTCTTGGTTTGTATGTTCCATTCTCCAAAGAACCCATTTTTTTTTGGATGAAATAATAGAATTGAAGGAAGAATAAACCCTGCAAAAACCCTTATCAGAAAGCAGAGGACGCTGATCCAAGATGTTTGTTGCTGACACCGAGAAAAAAAGCCCTATAATGATTCGGATTTGCAGTTTTGTTTGTTTCTGCCCATGTTTCACTTTGTTTTAACTGTCAAAGGATACTTCTACACAACGTCTTTCTTTTAGCGGCTACCTTTTTTTCTTCTTTAAATAAAAATAAAAATTTTAATTATTCTTTTACGTCTTGTGATTCCAGTCTTGTTCCTTCAAATTAAAAATGTTATTTTAATATTATAGAGGTTTAAAAAAAAAAAATCTAATCCCTAGACATTAAATATGAACTGCTAAAAGATTGAAAAAAATACAGTCTTTTAAATATAATGTTTAAATACTAAATAATTTTTTAAATCAAATTAACTTCTTTAAATTTAGAAGACCAAAATCAAATTTATTCTAAATTTCTAACTATAAATATAAATACATACAAAATTTATTATGTGTTTTTTATTCACGTTTGCAATAAAAAAACACCTGTACGGTTAAACAGAAACAGGGAAAAATCGGGGTTACGATTTTCTAAATATTAATATAAAAATTAATAAATTTATCATCCATAATAAAATTTGATTCCATATTTTTTTTTTCTTAATTTTATGGATGCAAAAGTATATCTTAAATATGAAAGTGATCCTTACAATATATTTATTTTATTATTTGATCCTTTTTGTTTTATTTATGGTTTGTTAAAAGATGATTTAACAACATAGAGTTAAATCACTAAAACAAAACTTAAAAGTAAAATATCAAAATTAGATAAACTAAAAGGATAAAATTGTAAAAAACAAAATAATTAAATAAATATATTGTAGTGATAATTTAAATATTTAAATTAAAAAATATTAAGTAATTTTGTTATGTAAAATTTACCCATTTTGATAGATAAAATTCACGTATTCTATAGTGTCATATTTTTTCTTATTAAATTCCTAATATCACTATCATATTTATCTATTTTAACATATTTAAATTGTCTCTCTCTCTCTCATTTTGTTTTATTAGAGTACTTAATACATCTTTCTTTCTATCTTTCTTTCTATCTTTCTACTTTTTCAGAAATATTAACATTTTAAAAATGTAAAAAAAAGTCAATTTCTAAACTTTGTTTAAGACTTAATTTTAATGTTACTCAAAAAAGATAATTTATATATATATATATATATATATATATATATATATATTTACCTTCTGTGCGTTCGATTTTCTCTATTTTCATAAAAATTTGAGTTAAGATTAATAATATTTATTTTTAAAATATATATAATAAATTTTAAAATAGTTATTAAATAGAATAATCGCTAAAAAACGTTTTTCAAATAATGGTCAAAATATAAGAGATTACGGTTAAAGATAAACTAATTATAAAATAATTAATTTTTAAAATAATAATTAAAAATAAAATTAGAATCTATTGAATAGGACACAAAAGTGGATACAAAATTCGGTCAAAATTAATTATATTTCTCTATGTATACACAATATTCCCTTAAAATAATGTAACATTTAGATTTTTTTTTCAATGTATATAAATTATTTTCTTGACAGACTTAAATATATATGGCACAAATCATACTTTAATTTACAAAAAATAGAATTTAATAGAAAAAAAATTGATGCATGTGTTTGAATATATTTTTTTCATACTTTTAAATCAACATCAATTTGAACCGTGGAATATGTGAAATAAAAATATATAAGTTATAAAAAAAATTAAATATTAAAGTAAACAAAACTAAACTATTTATAATAAAAATTAAATATTAAAGTAAAAAATAATAATAATAATTAAACAGTATTGTTTTATCGTTTATTTAAAAAAAACTTAATTTCTATCGATGAACTGCTCACTAATTGAATAATGTATTTTATTTTCACATTTTTATTCAATGGCCTCTTATCCTAAACACCGCGCACACTCCATTTTTTAATTAAATCACTACCATTGAGACAATGATCGTGAGCTTCTCATCCCCGTCACTACTATATAAGGTCATGCTACCTTGCTCTCGTCATCTCACTTTACCACCTTCATTGCAATTCTAACAGAACTGGTATGTTTTTGTTTGAACCTTAACTCTAACTAACACTTTATCATTCTCTTATATGTTTTTTGTATTTTTCTCATTTTTTTTATACTCGTTGCTTTACTACTCCCATTTCAATTTTTTTTTCATCGTCTTATAATATTTTTCTTCAATATTTAGGCTTTTACCAATTTCGGAACTCTATGTTCTCCACTTTGACAAAATAGTTATTTGTGTGAAAGGTGAATACAAACCAATTTAAGCTTGTCCTTTGAATGTTTTTTTTATTGAAAGTATACAATTTGTTTATTTTGTTGTTTATACACTTGCTATATCTAATTTGAGAAAAAACATTATGTTTCAATTGTTTAAGAGGGACCTAACAATTGTGGTGTTGGTGTTGAAAAAACTTTTGGGTGTGACATTTTTTACGCACATTACAAAAGCGACTCTCTTTTTGCTCTATATTAATTAATTATGAAAGTGTAAAAATTTTCCCTTAAATTTCCTCCTCCTTTTTAGAAGGTGTTTTAAAATTCAGCAAAACTAAAGAGTATTTCAGTTCGGTTCAGTTAAGTTAAGTTTAGTTTGGTTCAATTCGATTATGTCTAGTTCGGTTCGCTTCGATCCGATTCAGTTAGGTTCAGTGCGGTTAAGTTCAGTTTAGTTCGGTTCAATGCGGTTCGGTTCGGTTCGGTTCGATTTGGTTTGGTTTGGTTCGGTTCGGTCCGGTTCAGTTCAGTGTTGTTCGGTTCAGTTCGATTCGATTCGGTTTGGTTTAGTTCAATTCAATAAAGAATATATAATAAATTTTTAAAATAGTTGTTAAATGTAAAATTAGAAAAATAAAATTTGTACATAAAAGAAGTTTTTCAAACAAATGTTGAAGACAAAAGATGTTTTTAGGCTAATGGTTAAAAATAAACTATTTATAAAATAATTAGTTTTTAAAATAACAATTAAGAGTAAGATTGGAATAACGAAATATGGACACAAAAGAGGGTATCTTTTTTATATATTGTTATAGATGAAAAAAATTAGTCTAACTAAACTTAACTATGATTATTTGTATTATAGTAAAGTAACACAAAAAAACTAAGCTATTTATAATAAAAATTATATATGAAAGGAAAAAAAATTCATTGTCTTATAATATTTTTCTTAAATATTTAGGCTTTTACCAATTTCGGAACTTTATGTTCTCCACTTTGATAAAATAGTTATTTCCGTGAAAGGTGAATAAAAATATTTTTAAGCTTGTCTTTTGAATGTTGTTTTTATTGAAAATATGCAATTTGTTTTTGTTACTGTTTATACATTTGCTATATTTAATTTGGGGAAAAAATAATATGTTTCAATTGTTTAAGAGGAATCTCACGATTGTGGTGTAGGTGCTGAAAAAACTTTTGGGTGTGACATTTTTTATGCACATCACAAAGCGACTCTCCTTTTGCTCTATATTAATTAATTATGAAAGTGTAAAATTTTTCCTTAAAATTTCTCCTATTTTTTTTAAGGTTTAAATTTAGCAAAAGTAAAGAGTATTTATGTTCAATTCAGTTCAGTTCAATTCGGTTTGGTTAGTTTCAGTCTGGTTCGGTTCATTGCGATTCAGTTCGGTTTAGTGCGGTTAGGTTTGGTTCAATGTGGTTCAGTTCGGTACAGTGCGATTCAGTTCGGTCCAGTACGATTTGGTTCGGTCTGGTTCAGTTCAGTTCAGTGCGGTTCGGTTCAATTCGGTTCGGTTTAGTTCGGTTTAGTGCAGTTCAGTTCGGTTCAGTGTGGTTCGGTTCGGTTCGATTTGGTTTGGTCCGGTTCAGTATGCTTTGATTCGACTTGGTTCAATGCGGTTCAGTTTGGTTCGGTTCGGTTCGATCTGATTCGATTCGGTTTGGTTCAGTTCAATTTGATTTTGTTCGATTCAATACCATTCAATAAAGAATATATAATAAATTTTTAAAATAGTTGTTAAATGTAAAATTAAACAAATAAAGTATGTACATAAAAGAAGTTTTTAAAATAAATGTTGAAGACAAAAGAGGTTTTTAGACTAATGGTTAAAAGTAAACTATTTATAAAGTAATTAGTTTTTAAAATAACAATTAAGGGTAAAATTGGAATAACGAAATATGTGCACAAAAGAGGGTATCCTTTTTATATATTGTTATAGATGAAAAAAATTAGTCTAACTAAACTTAACTATGATTATCTGTATTATATTAAAGTAACACAAAAAACTAAACTATTTATAATAAAAAATAAATTTGAAAGGAAAAAAATTAATTTTTTTTCATCGTCTTATAATATTTTTCTTAAATATTTAGGTTTTTACCATTTTCGAAACTTCATGTTCCCCACTTTGACAAAAGAGGGTTCATTGCGGTTCGGTTCGGTTCAATGCGGTTAGGTTCGGTTCAATGTGGTTCGGTTCAGTTTAGTGCGGTTCAGTTCGGTCCAATCCGGTTCGGTTCGATTCAATACGATTTGGTTCGGTCTGGTCCGGTTTGGTTTAGTGCGATTTTCGGTGCGGTCTGGTCCGATTCAGTTCAGTTTAATTCGTTGCGATTCAGTTCAATTCAGTTCAGTGCGGTTCGGTTTGGTTATATTTGATTTGGTTCGGTTCGGTCCAGTCCGGTCCAGTTCGGTTTGGTGCGGTTCAATTCAGTTCAGTGTGGTTCGGTTCGGTTCGGTCCGCTCCGATTCGGTATGGTTCGGTTCAATTTGGTTCAGTGCGGTTCGATTCGCTCTGATTCGATTCGGTTCGATTTAGTTCAATTTGATTTGGTTCGATTCAATTCTGTTCAATAAAATATATAATGAATTTTTAAAATAGTTGTTAAATGTAAAATTAGAAAAATAAAATATGTACATAAAAGAAATTTTTAAAACAAATGTTGAAGACAAAAGAAGTTTCTAGGCTAGTGGTTAAAAGTAAACTATTTATAAAATAATTAATTTTTAAAATAACAATTAAGGGTAAAATTGAAATAACGAAATATAGACATAAAAGACAACATATATATATATATATATTAGGTTATCTAATAAATAATAAATACTTTAAAAATTTAAAGAGAACAGAATGAGTATTAAGAAGAGATGAAAACGAAAACTAAACGAGTATTTGTATATTTACCTATTATCCTTACACGTGCTTTAAAAAAATCATATATTATCCATACACATGTTGATAGCCAATCAATGCGATTCTCGTACCAATTGAAAAAATCATATTATATATATATATATATATATATATATATATATATATATATATATTCTTTTTTTTTTTTTTATATGTTATTATATATATCTATACTTTGCATAAGAAATTATATATAAAATATATAATATTATATCATAACAAAATCAAATTTAATTAATTAAACCACTTTTATAGAAATATTCTTTTGGTGAATGTTAACATTTAAAACGGTAATAAGTAAAAAGAGTAATCCGTGAAGATACAAACTTATTAATGTAGTATTTTTTTTTAGTAATAACAGTTGTTATCAATTCATATTTATCCGTGAAAACTTCTTGGGCAACTATATTTCTTTAAACTGAAGCTTTCTTAAACAAATTAAAATCTATATATTTATGTAATGTATTGTTTATGTTTGTGGAGACTATTTGACTAAGTATGGAACTCTTCATTCATATCTGGTTATCTCTGATGGAATGATCGTCTCATCACATAAAAAATGAGAGAATTATAAATTCACATATAGAAGTTTTTTTTTTTTTTTTCTTT
>Ga0209589_1001364_pt1 | contig 40089 bp, 24 predicted proteins | sample CowpeawhiteBW_FD_187525 | JGI IMG/M metagenome (GOLD analysis project Ga0209589, IMG submission 187525) | Root nodule microbial communities of legume samples collected from California USA - Cow pea white BW (SPAdes) (version 2) | ecosystem: Host-associated > Plants > Roots > Nodule | place: USA...
ATTTTTATATATATATATATATATATATATATATATATATATATATATATTTGTGTTGTATTTGTGTTTGGGCTTCATAGGACTTATTGGATAAGATTTTATTTTACTGAGTTCTAATATACTGTGTATTCTTTTTATATCTCTTACAATTTTTTTATCAACAATAAAATTTATATATATATATATATATATATATATATATATATATTTTTTTTTTTTACTTTTTTATGATAGCATTGTCTAGGACATGCTTAGCCAATAACAGGTGTCAGCTTACCCTCTTTGCTCATACTCAAGGGGTGTCGAACACCTGTTGAAGGCATATCCAATAAGTGATGCTTAAAAAGTGTTGAAAATGTTGACACGTTGTTCGACAAACATGTTGGTACTTCCTAGATCAACCCGGATCAATCTAATGCAAAATTGAAAATGGTGATCTCTCATGGTGACAGATGAAGTCGGAGATGTGCCCAAAAGATATTTAATCCCATGTTTTGAGATGTTCAGTCCTTCTAAAAGAAAATGTGTAGAAATTTAAAATTTCACAAGGCTTTAAAACCACTCTAATAATGATGCTTAAAACTACCCTAATGATAGAATATAAAGTGTACTCTAGTAATACACAATTCTGAAACATCATAATGGTGTCAACAAAAGTGTCATAAGGACACAAACAAAACACCCTATTGGTGTTAACAAAGCCCTAGTGGCTGAAGTAAACTTTACTTTGAAAGTCCTGATTCAGAGTGAACCAGTATCAGAGGAGGGTGAAAAACACCTTCAACACAAAGAAGAAGACATTTTTTATATCTCCAAAAAAGAGATTGTTGATAGTCATCAACATTTCCAATAAAAAGAAAACAGCCATCATAGTTAACGACATTCTGAGTTGCCACCCTACCAATCAAGACACTACTCCTAGCAGGTGATAGTGTCAAATGTTGGATGACAAGAACGAACATAGTCCAATGAGTGTACCAAACAGGCTTCTATGCAAGAAACCACAGCCCACACTGATTCAACTTGGCGGCAGGCAACTTTGCTATTATCATTCACATTGTGAATTATGTTTCCCCCTAAGTTGATAAAAATATATAACTTGAACTATGTAAGAAAATCAGGTAACCTGGAGAAGAAAAATACGGATAGAGTATCATGTTTTATTGAAGAAGTTGAATTTCGAGCTCCTACTCAAGGTGGTGTGAAGGACTCTGAATGAATATCATAATTGATGACCTTAAATAAGAGTTGACATCCCTATGCAATTGTGCTACGATAACAAGTCAGCTATGATCATTGCTCATAATCCAGTTCAACTTGATTACATAAAAAATAATCTTGACAGAGACCTAGTGGTAAAAACTCATGTCCCTACAGGATTTTAGATAGTAGACATTTTCACTAAAGGACTTCCTCATGGTAGATTCCAGGATCTATTGTAGGCAAGCCCGGAATAATGGATAGTCATTTACAAACCTGAGCAGGAGTGCTTTGAATAGCAGATTATCAAGATAAAAAATATTCTCAATATATCCACAATAATTAGGAAAAAATATCTTCACAATTTCTCATTCATTTCAGCATATTTTTATTTTCTTTTTTTAAAGGTTCTTGTTATTACAAATAGAGATGATGAGAATGGAATTGGTGTGATTGATATTAATAAAATAATTCTTTATTTTCTTATATAATTCAAGTTATAGATATATTCACTACCCTCCTTGTAGTAAAAGACGTTGTAAAATATTTGTGGAAATATCACTACTCTTTGACATATAGTAAGTTTTATTACATTAACATGCAGTGTGATCTACAAGTTGTCATGCTCTTCCAATGTCGTTGTTGTCCACAAGTCCTAAGCTCCTACGGTATTATCTGAGTTGGTATGCTGCAATGAATTCCATTTCTAATAATAATGTTTGAACCGTAGAGGATATGTAAAATGAAATTACACATCTTTCACGTGCAATACTGTATAGCTACAGTTAAAACTCAATCACACAACACAATTAACAAGTTATCAAACAACTCTCTTAACTGCAATGATTTCAATATTGATACTACCAATTCTTTTTTTAAATAGGAAAGGCTAACAGATGACAATTTAAGAGTTACACTAAATTGATAATCAGTAGGTGTCGAAATAAGGTGACTATGAAAGACAAATATTCAATGAAAACTATTAAATAAAAGTAAACTATACAAGTAGTAAAAAGAATGTACTTAGTTTTTCCAATCATCAAAGTGCTACAATTTCCTAAAATCTGTATTGTTTGTTCAGAGTTCATTCCTATCTTGATAAGAGAAAATTCCGAAATTAATGGATCAAATTCTAACCTTTTACTATAACAAAAGACATATATCATGTCAGTTGGGACATTAACTTCACATTCAAAAAACAAAGTAAACAAGAACATTATGAGGAACTCTACCAAATTTCTGGAAAATCAGGATAAGGGCTGGTTGTTGTCATCATCCTCTGACATGTCAACTTGTAGCGGTCCCTTAATACCGCCACTGGTATCACCAAGAATCTCCCTGGCTGCTTTCTCCAAAAAATCCTTGGCAGCTGCTTTAACAGATTGTTTTTCAGAAGACTGATATTTCCTCTTTTGACCTGCCCGACCCGGAAGGTTTGTCTTTGTTCTCTCCCCTCTACTTATGTTCCTCATATTTTGCCTCTGCTCTGCACAAAATAAACCACTTCTCTTTACATACACGAAATTAATTTGGAAGAGACACAATAGACAACCCTTGAAAGGAATAAAATAAAACAAAACTTGGAACCAATTCTTAGGTGCGTTCCGCATTATTTTCAGCTCAGACTTGGAATTTCACATCGAATCTACTATGAACATTAATGCAAATCCTTTTTTCGAAAGGCAAGATGAAACTCTAATTTTGGTCACAAATCAACATCAAAAGCACATCAAGAACAGCACCTTAAGTTTTTGTCCATAAAACAATTTATCACTCACCAGAAGTTAGGTCAGGTAGAGAGTGTTCTATGAAGCGTGTAGCCGCCTGGTAATTCAAGGTAGTGGAAGGTCGCAGTGGAGCTTCACAAACAAAACCAAAAGTCACTCCAACGCAAACAATTCACGCTTGAAATTCCAAATACCCATCATGTTTAATTTTCAACAAGGCCATTCAACAGATGCATAAAACTAAACACATTTTTGAGAAAAGAAACAAAAATGTACCTTTACTCAAATCAATCATACGTTCCAGTTTGTCCTCGTACAAGCTCATCCTGTCCTGGGAAGACGAGAAACAAACACTCGTTAGCAATTGTCAAGGTTAAAGAAAGACAGAATTGTCAGAAACTCACGAGCTCTGATTTGATGGGATGATCATCTGGGTGGACACCACTACACCTCAAATTCACTGGAGAGAATGAAAACAGAAGAAAGATAAAATCAAACTCGAAATAGCAACATTCATGATGTAAAAAGATGTGTTTTTTGGATTACATTCGAGAAGGGTAGAGGTGATTTTAGCGAGGATGAAGAGGGCGTGAGCGCGTTGAAGAGGGGGCATTTGAGAAAGGATTTGAGGGTCGGAGAGCGACAAAAAGTCGTTAAAATGCGTTCGGAGTAGTTGAAGGTTGGAGAGAGTGGTGTTGGCGGCATCCATAACCGGCTCAGGAACTGCACCGCTCTCACTTGCTTTCACCATTTTGAAATTCAGAGGTTGGAGCACAGAGAGAAGATGGTAGCTACCACCACTATCACACAAGCACACACAGAACACGGGTACGAGGTAGGGTTTGGTTCTTGTTTTATGCCACAAAATAGAACAAAACAGAGAGTCAATGTTGTTGGGTTGGCTGCACCTGGCAGCTGCTACTTAGTCTATGTTTGGTTTTAAAATATGAAAATTAAATATAAAATAAGATAAAATAAATGTGGTTTCAAATAAAATATGGAAAATAAGAGTCATAATCTTCAAATTGTATATTATGATATGATGATATGATATATGATATATTTATTTATAATATAAAAATAATTTATACTCAACTTACAAGGTTTTATTGTCAATATATAATGTAAGTATTTTTTATTTTTAAAATTTATTAATTTAATATAAGAAAAATAAAAGACGCTGAGATTCCTAGAATATTATATATATATATATATATATATTAACTTCATGTCTGTTAAATACACTTTTAACACCGAATAAAGATTTAAAAGTTAAAAAAAAAATTGTTGAAAAATTAAAGAAGAAATATTTTCCCTTACACATGAAAACTAATTTTTAAAAAATAAAACAAATGCATATAAAGTATGAGTTGACAAAAAACACTCGATCATATAAAATATGTATGACAGAAATAAACCATCACTCTCAATCATAAAACTCAAAAAATGAATAATTTTTATCCTAAAAAACAAAAAATACTTTCTGTGTGTAAAACCTATAATATTTTTTTATGTAACAATACTTTATTAAAGTTAGATAAGCTTAATTAAATATGATTTTTTTTTTCACCAAGACGATCTAAACTTTAAAGTCAATACTGTGAAATAAAACACTTTTATTGATTAAAAGTAAATAAATTGCTATATCAACTATAAGTTCAAAAGTGCCAAAAAAAATCAATAACATTTTTAGAAGAATGTTTTAATATATATATATATATATATATATATATATATATATATATATATATATAATGATGAAAACTAATACGTGTGTAACGTATTCACTTTTTATGATGAAAATAGTAATAACGTTATTATTATTATAATATAAATAATTTTACAATTAATATAAATAATTATTTTAAATAAAAACTGTTTAAATTTATAAATAAAGGAAATAAAAAATAAATTTCAGAAAAGTTTCTTAAAAAATAAAATTAATAAAACAATTATTTTAACTTAAAAATAATTATTTAAATAATAAAATTAAAAAACTAATGTGAATACCAAAATAAACAATTTCCTTTTGTATAATAGTATATATACATATACATATGATATACATAAAACAAAATGTATAAATTAAACGCACAAGTTAAATATATTTAAATAAACTGTTTTCACTTTTAAATGAATAGGTGCTGATTAGAATTTATCTTTTTTGTTGGTAGCAGTTGTCTATTAAAGATGTAGATATTTCATCACTGATAAGGTTGAATTTGTATCCTCAGCCATCACCTCGCAATCATAAGGGTAAGCCTTACCCAGTTAACCGCAATGTTACAATTTCATTACACATGCTGATATTTTGGTGGCAAAAAATATCTAAAACCCAAACTTGATGTTTAGCCAAGTTTCTGTCTCTCATCAAACAATACTCTCCTCCATTGTGCTCAGTTTGCATACCCAAATTACGGTGACAGGTTCATACACTTTCTATTTGCCGTCATCTACTCTTCAGAGTGCTTGTTCTGAATTTTAGTTTCTCCTTTCGCTTGTCACTGTTGGACTTTTGTGTTTCTATGGCTGTTATAGTGCCCCGTTCTTCTACTTCTTGTTGTGCTTTGGGTGACACCAATGTTTATGCTTTGAGCAATAATGGATTCTTTGGAGGAACCCCATTTGTCAAAATGAAATCTTTACCAAATGGGTCTTTGGTAAATTGGAAGAAACATGGAAAAAGACAATTGGGTATTCGTGTCTTAGAGATAAGATGTGCCCCTGAAGTGGTGGTTGCAGTAAATGGCAAGAGCAAAAGTAGAGTGTCTTCTGAAGAAGTTATTGGCGTTTTGAAGTCAATTCTGGATCCCAATTCTGCTCTTTCGTATTTTAAGATGGTTTCTCAGTTGCCTAATCTTGTGCATACACCTGAAACATGTAATTACATGCTTGAGTTCCTGAGGGTTCACGGGAGAGTTGAAGATATGGTTTTTGTTTTTGATTTTATGCAAGAGCAAGTGATTAACAGGAATCCGAATACATATCTGACTATCTTTAAGGCTCTTTCGATTAAAGGTGGGATTCGACAAGCACCATTTGCACTTGGAAAGATGAGGCAAGCTGGGTTTGTCTTGAATGCTTATTCATATAATGGACTGATTCATTTCCTGCTCCAACCTGGTGGCTTTTGTAAAGAGGCTTTGATGGTTTACAAAAGAATGATCTCGGAAGGTATGAAACCTAGTATGAAGACTTACTCGGCGTTAATGGTAGCATTGGGGAAGAGGAGGGAGACCGGAACCATTATGGATTTATTGGAAGAGATGAAAACATTAGGTTTGAGGCCAAATATCTACACATATACCATATGTATTAGAGTGCTTGGGAGGGCAGGGAGAATCGATGATGCGTATGGGATTTTAAAGACAATGGAGGATGAAGGATGCGGACCTGATGTTGTCACTTATACGGTTCTAATTGATGCGCTTTGTGCTGCAGGGAAACTTGATAAGGCCATGGAATTATACTCAAAGATGAGAGCTAGCGGTCACAAACCGGATCAGGTGACTTACATTACTTTGATGGGCAAGTTCAGCAATTATGGCAACTTGGAAATGGTGAAAAGATTCTGGAATGAGATGGAGGCTGATGGTTATGCTCCTGATGTGGTTTCCTACACTATAATTGTTGAGGCTTTATGTAAATCAGGAAAAGTTGATCAGGCATTTGATATATTAGATGTGATGAAAGAGAAAGGAATTTTTCCAAATCTTCATACTTACAACACGTTGATCTCTGGACTTTTGGCCCTGAAAAGATTAGATGAGGCATTAGAGCTTTTCAGCAATCTGGAATCTTGGGGTGTTGAACCAACTGCTTATTCGTACGTTCTTTTTATTGACTACTATGGAAAGTTGGGCGATCCTGAAAAAGCTCTTGACACCTTTCAAGAAATGAAAAAGAGAGGTATTTTGCCTAGTATAGCCGCATGTAATGCATCCTTATATAGTCTTGCTGAAACAGGTAGGATCAGAGAAGCAAAATATATATTCAATGATCTTCACAATTGTGGGCTTTTACCTGATTCAGTAACCTATAACATGATGATGAAGTGCTACAGCAAAGCAGGGCAAATAGACAAATCCACAAAACTTTTGACTGAGATGTTAAGCGAAGGTTGTGAACCAGATATAATTGTAGTTAATTCTTTAATTGACACACTTTACAAGGCTGACCGAGTTGATGAGGCATGGAAAATGTTTGGGAGACTGAAGGATTTTAAGCTAGCTCCTACAGTTGTGACATACAACATTTTACTTACTGGTTTAGGGAAAGAGGGAAAAATCCGGAAAGCCCTTGATTTGTTTGGGAGTATGAATGAGTCTGGATGTCCTCCAAACACAGTGACTTTTAACGCACTCCTTGATTGTCTCTGCAAGAATGATTCAGTTGATTTGGCTTTGAAAATGTTCTGTAGAATGACAATCATGAACTGTAGTCCTGATGTTCTGACTTATAACACTATTATCTATGGCTTGCTCAAAGAAGGCAGGGCTGATTATGCATTCTGGTTTTACCATCAAATGAAGAAATTTCTCTCCCCTGATCGTGTAACTTTGTACACCCTCCTTCCTGGTGTTGTAAAGTATGGAAGTATTGAGGATGCAATCAAGATTGTCATGGAATTTGTACATCAACCAGGTTCACAGACAAGTAGTCAATTCTGGGGAGAATTAATGGAATGTATTTTAATTGAAGCAGAAATAGAAGTGGCCATTTCATTTGCTGAAGGATTGGTGTGCCATTCTATCTGCCTAGATGATAATTTGATAATACCTTTGATCAGAGTCTTGTGCAAGCAGAACAAGGCTCTCCATGCTCAAAATTTGTTTGACAAATTCACCAAAACTTTTGGAGTTCACCCTTCCTCGGAATCATATAACTGCTTGATAGATGGGCTTCTTGGAAGTAACATCACCGAACTAGCTTTCAAACTTTTTATTGAGATGAAGAATGCAGGTTGTTGCCCGAATATTTTCACCTACAACTTGCTGCTTGATGCTCATGGTAAATCAAAGAGGATCGATGAACTTTTTGAACTGTACAATGATATGCTCTGTAGGGGATGCAAGCCCAATACTATAACACATAATATCGTCATCTCAGCCCTTGTGAAATGTAAAAACTTAAATAAGGCATTAGATTTATACTATGATCTCGTAAGTGGTGATTTCTCTCCCACTCCTTGTACATATGGCCCTCTTATAGACGGCCTTTTAAAGGCTGGAAGATTAGACGAAGCAATGAATGTTTTTGAGGAGATGACAGATTATCATTGCAAGCCTAACTGTGCTATTTATAATATTCTCATCAACGGATTTGGGAAAGCAGGTAACGTTGACATTGCTTGTGATTTGTTCAAAAGGATGGTTAAGGAAGGGATACGGCCAGATTTGAAGTCTTATACAATTCTTGTAGAATGTCTGTGCATGAATGGCAGAGTTGATGATGCTGTGCACTACTTTGAGGAACTAAAGTTGACTGGCCTTGATCCTGATACTGTTTCTTACAATCTTATGATCAATGGCCTTGGAAAATCACAGAGGTTTGAGGAAGCTCTTTCTCTTTTCAGTGAAATGAAGAATAGGGGAGTCACTCCTGATCTTTATACTTACAATTCATTGATTCTCCATTTTGGAAATGCTGGAATGGTGGACAGAGCCGGGAAGATGTTTGAGGAACTGCAGCTTATGGGTCTTGAACCTAATGTCTTCACTTACAATGCTCTCATTCGTGGGCATACTATGTCAGGGAACAAAGATCGAGCCTTTTCTGTCCTCAAGAAGATGATGGTTGTGGGGTGTAGCCCCAATGCAGGAACATTTGCTCAATTGCCTAATAAATCTTGATATTATGAGTTATCTCATGGGAACTTTTCGTATGTTCCTGAGTCAAAAGGGTGGCATGAAGGTATTAATGTTTTACTAAGAATTATTTCATGGAAACAATATGATTGATTTTACCTGATAGTTTATGTGGAGTTTGATTGCCACGCAATATTACTGTAAATGTTTACAAATTAACTGATCAGAAATCATCAATGATATGACTTTTAAGATGGTTATTCTAAAAGTATATATTACATTGTATAGCGGTTGGGATTTAATAACAATCTTTATATTTTTCAGTGCATATATTATCTTGTTTTATTTGAGTTTTAATGAGTATGCATTGTCAATGTAAAGTTTTTTTTGCTGTGTCATATCGTCGATCAATTAGAAATCATTCTAGATATAACTTTTTATGGTTTACAATGTTATAAATAAACTTATTACGTTGTCTGTGTATGTATTATTCATTCATTTTATTAACTTTTTATCATGGTTTTTGTAGGAACACTTTGTCTTGGAAATTGCCCTGGATATTAGGATTGCATGCTTCAATTTTTCAGTTAATGATTGGTATGCAAAAAAAGTGTATCATGCTGGAAATTTCTGCAGATTAACGCTGAGAAATACTTATGTAAAAAAAGTCTCCTGGTACTTGCAATAACTTTTGAGGATCAATTCCAAACATTAGACAGTGAGTATCTTTCTACCCACAAATATATTTCAAATTCCTTACATACAATATGGTTGAGATTACTTAAAGCTCTACAATTTCTTTTCGTGATTGCAGGCATGTATATTACAGATGAGGCTTTGGGTGCTGATGATAGAGGGGTGGGAATGGAGTAAGGGTGAGGATGTATGTAGTAAGGGAATTATGATGTGATCGGATCACAAGATGTAAACCGATGATGAAATGTATAAAAACATAAGGATACCTTGCACCAAGATTTGTATAAAAAAAATGCGAGAGCCTACTGAGCCCGATATTGCCAAATAAAGGGTCCTTAAGTTTACAACTTCACGCTATTACTTAATAAACAATCATACATAAGTATTTGTCTATGTTTATTGACTTTTATAATAATAATTACTGGTCAAAAATTAAAAGTTGGACGGTAAAAAAAATGTAAAAATAAAAATAACCAATCTAATCTAAATCACAAAAGTGAGATTGTTTAAATAATAAAAGTACTATTTTCCTCCCTCCAGATGCTGATAAGTTCTGTCAATATTCAAATAATAAAATTACTTCACAGGGAGATTGGATATGGCAAATATTACATTCACTATTTGTAAGGTGCAGTGGTCTGTAACCTACCTTACTCCCAATAGCATTTTTCAATATTCTATGTATTCAATGGATCCACCATAAAAGGCACCACCTCTTACAGATCTGTTCCTAAACAAAATGCCAAAAATAAACCGTATTGCATAATCACCAATAGTATCAAAAGGTCTGTTTTACGATATTTCCAAGTCAAAAACCTCACTCATTCTAGATTATGCTTTCTTTAGCATAAAGGCTTTTTACCGAGCTAGCAGCTTTCTTGCAAGTAGTCGATTACATTACAACTACAACTACTGACATTAGGGAGACGCAAATTGAAGGTGCAAAACCAACTTTTCAGAGTTTAAAGTAGACACGAGAGAGAAGAAACAGAAGTAAAACTGATACTCTTGGGCTAATCAGAATATATGTTGTGTATAACGTGAGATGAAGGGAAAATGACCATTCGGATGCATTCTAATCATTTGGTGCACACTACATATATTTAATATATGTATATATCGTATATATGTATGTATATATGATACAATATTTGAACTGTTGCTGAGGAATTTTACTAACTTTCACTTCTCTCTAGTTGTGTTTCAGGTTCAGCTTGTCCGGTTGAAGAGGATTGCTCTTCTGTTGATGCACTGGACTGAGCAGGTCGTTTGAACTGCACCAAGATCATGGTCATATTGTCACATCCCTCGCCAACGGCAGTTGATGGTGCCAAACACCGGTCAAGTACTGTTTCACACACGGCAGAAAGTTTGGTTTGCTGCCACATAAAATAATCACTTATATAAGCATTATCCAGACCATAAAATTCAGGAAAAAAACATTTACAGAATTGATCAGAAATGGCGCCGTGCTAGAGGTCTAGTAAAAGAAAATGGCTATGGTTAAAAAATGCATTGATATTATATATGCTTTAAAAAATGCATTAAAAAATGCGACAAAGAACAGTGTGACTCTGTCCACCACAAAAAATATTATATATTACTAAGAGGCCTCCATTAATAATTCTCTTCAACAATTACAAGCACAAATGGAGAAGTTCTTATCCGTCAAAGCACTCAGTACTGCATTAAAATCAATATACAGTCGCTCTTAATTGAGTTAATACTTTACCATCAAATTAAAAAAGAAGAACTCACCGTGCACAATTGGGCATGAATAAAATCTACAAGTTGTTGACTTGACATGCAATCCCTGGAAATAAGGAGAAACAAAATATTTTCAAAATGACAGCTGAAGGGGACTCTGTAAGCAAATTACTGGTTTCAGAATCACACTCGGTGCCAACAATGCTTTTGTAGATGGCATTGGCATGCTAAGACATCAATTTACATCTATCTGAAAAGGGGTAAATGAAGGAATTTGTTGGATAAGGAAACGGATAATTTGCCAGTTCTGTGATTTCTGAAACTAGAGGTGTTTACATCAGTGTGTAATTTTGAAATGAGATTGATATAATTTACTCGTTTATAGGTATGAATCAAGAAACTCATTCCACCCACACAAGACACAAATAAGAGTCACTCCTGTGCCTAGAATGAAAATTCATTGGTGCTTATCACATTTTAATAATGTAAATGACAACTAAACACATCATAACATTCCAAATCAAATGGAGATGTGGAAGCCACGAGAATACCATATTCCATCACAAGCTAACACCACAAATTCATCTTCGTCACAAAGCTCAACCTATAAAAATTTTCAAATTAACAATGTTAGTAATAACAGCATACATAAAGATTAATACTTTAGACTACTAATAAGCCCTGCCCATGCATTTTATCATGGATCCTTCCGTTATATAGAAAAATAGAAACGGTGGCACATTATCACGGAGGCAAGCTAGCTGAAATGTATTACAGTAATAAACTTACAGTGTTTATGTCTGGATTGGCAGTTAAAATTTGTTTCTCAGCAGGAAGAAATTTATTCTGTTTAAATTCCATGTCACCTGCAGTTAATTGAAACTTATTAAAGGATGAAAACTTTATAACCCATTTCCATTCCACCCCTCAAAATCCCAAAAGGAATCTGTATCTTCACGAAGAAATTATCATCATGAGTACACATACAAATTTGAAATCTCCAGTTATATGATTTTTGACCAATTTCCTTTTCGTGTAAAGAACCAACATAAAACATACAAAACACAACAAGTAGAAAGTTGTTAGGGTGTTTTATTCATCAAGTACACAATTCGTGGATCTTCATGAGCTAAAGATGCAGGAGGGCAGCCAGGCTGTCCACTCAAGTTATAAATGAAAAAAAGAGGAAATGGAAAAGAAGCATAATTATTCATTTTAAAAAGTTCACTGGCGCATAGATACATTACCAATAGCTCTTGCAAGATTTAAACTTCCATTAACTCGTCCAGCGTGAATAAAACCACCAGCTTTTAAGATTCTGTCCCTCTCAATCTCAAGATCAGGTTTGTGGTCTCTAGACAAATTGTATGCCTGTAGAAAAAAAAAAAGGCCATAGTACAATATCATAAGTAATTTATCTACAAGATCTGTGTATAGTTTACAAAAAACAAAAGGACAAACCATATTATATGCCATCAAAAAAGTCCCCCTAATAACTTTGAGCAGCCAAATTAAGACGCAAACATTCCCAAATGTAGTGTTTATACAAATGAAACAAAATTTTATGTTTATATGTATCCCTAGCATGTATCTGTCTGTGGATAATATGCATAATTAGTGTTCCATGAATTTCTGCTGGGTAAGTTACCTGACCCTTCCGAGATATCACACATCGCGAATCACCAGCATTTGCAACAACAAGCTGGTTGTTTCTAATAACTGCAACACAGGCAGTGCTTCCCGAAGTTGGTCCAGCAAAATCAGAATGAGGCCCCTGATTGCAATTAGTAAATTCAAATTTGAGAGATACATAAGAGATCTTATTTCCACCATAAGCCACACCATGCCCCAAATTACCAAGTGTGCCCAATGAAGAAGTGATACTGACGAGTATTACTTAGCATATCCATCTTCAAATGTCACACATACTTACCTCCTCAAAAGCCCAATCATCAACTCGGCAATTACCATCACTGCTTCTTGGAGACCAAATCAAACCTTCTATCATCCCACTAAACTTGTTTATCTTATCCCCCAATATTGATAATTCCCTCCATCCCCTTTGACCACGCATCATCTCATCCATTCTGCATAATATTGAAAACACCAATTCATAACATTTTACTTTTGTACTTTCCTCTTAGGACACAGGGAGAGATGTATATGTAATCAATAGTTATTACACTTTATTTCTTTTCAATTAGACAAGGAGAGAGAAGCAATGCAATATCGTACTCCATGTCTGCTCAATAATATCTAAGCTTAACAGGACACAGTAACGAAATGAATATGCAAACCATAATCATCGACTAATAAGTGAGCTACAATTTGTCATTTAAAAAGGTTAAATATAATTTCTTCACACTATTCCAATCATTCAAGTGCATAAAATAAAACAAACTTACGTAACTTTGAGAGGGACCATTGTGAATGAAATTTCTTAGTGTATCAAAGAAAGGGAAAAAAAAGATAGAAAATAAGAACTACAAAATTGAGATTTTAGCTGATGAACCAAATTGAAAATCTTTAGTAGAACATAAATTCAACTTCTTGCAAAAATGAAACATTGAAACCAGTTTTGTCATTTAATTGATGAATTCAGGCACTGCCCTGTAGAAGTGGACATCTTTTTAATCTAACCTTAAAAAGGATTTCTGAAGGGAGGTTCCAATATCTCCAGTTAAGTATGCTTTACTTTTGAGCACCTCTTGGTGGAGAAACTTCGCACAAAACTTTGCAACCACCTTACCTGAAATTTTGGATTCATGAGCACCCATAACACAATTGATTTCAAACTAGAAATAATTTATGAAGTATTTTCCTCTAGATTCGTTGGGGATTATTAAAATTTAGTACAAGTCAAATATATGGCACACAATAGTAAAAACCCAATTTGTAGAGGAAGATAAGCACAAATGGACCTTGATCTTTTCTACCATAAAAAACAATTTGAAAGGGGCAATCAGAATCTGTTGGAAAATCAATTCATTAAATAGAGCATAAGCATAAACACAATTTAGAATCACAGCAGAAAATACAGTTGACCAAGAGATGGAAACCGTGTGAGGTTCAATCTTGAGAAGCTAGAATCAAGGAACACAAGTTACAATGGTGTAAATGCACTAGGGTCTTCATGCATGCCGCAAACTATAATCCATGCCTATGTCACAAAAGATGAGAATTTTTTTTAAATTTAATTCATGCCTCAAAAGTTGAAATCAACTACAACTAGAAGCAACTTTATGACTTCTTTAGATTATATAAATAAACTTTTAAAGAATATTCAGAGAATATTTTCTATTAGAGTACATAGGGCTTCCAAATTCCATTTTTTCTTTTCCTCTTTACTTTCTTTTATCTTTTAGAAGATATTACACGTTTCTCTTCCTTGCCTTCCTAGACACTTAAAGGAGGTAGGATTAGGAATGTGAGATGCTCTCTAAAAGAGAGATGGAACGGAAAAGGTAAAATACCACCCCAACGTGGTAAGAAAACATCTGTAAATTACTCATAAAGTAGTAAAAGCGACATTCTGCCATAAAAGTAACAATTTTTCAAACCTCACCTCCATGACCATCGTAGACACCAAAAAATGAAGTTGAACCATCCAGATTAGTATATGCAGCATGCTAACAAATGAAAAGAGAACAAAAAATCAACAACATATTAACAAACAATGTGAGTGAAAAATAATAAAATGAATTAAAAGATAAAATTTCAAATGCAGAATCGATGTCATCACATTTACTTCCTGAAATCACATTTCACTGGACAAAAATCATTGCTGCTCTATAAACTACAACGCACGCATTACATGAGATCAACGGGTTATTTTACAAATGTACTATTTTGCCACACACTATTGAAAAAAATGCTAGAAGAATGAGCTCAAAGAAATTTTGGGACGTCCACAGCCGTACTTGGAATTTGCTACCAAATATTTATCTGTTTCCACCATAATTAAAGAGAGGAGAAACTCTAAAAAGAATAATTAACATTATCCACCTGTGAACTGCATGCTTCAAATTATAAAACAAAAAGATAAACCTATTAACCACAAAGAATGAAATCTTGGGGGTGAAAGTCCATCCTTCTCCAACAAAACATTTGCCCAAAGCTCAAGTGTAACTTGTTAATCCATAAATATTCTTTCTCCAAGCAACTCATTATTTTATTTTCTTTTTATTTAGACCTCATTAATAATTTTTGTTAAGATGATATTTTTTTTATTTGTGAGTTGTTTGTACAAGCAACTCAAAAATTTTAAACTTTCAATGTCATGTTAACACCCCCAGTGGTAAAGTTTGCTTGAGGCAACTCTAAATATTTTAAAGCATCTCCCATTGAAGAAAGATGCTCCAACGAAAGTACATTGCTAGCACTCTTTTTAATGAAAATATGTCATTCCACATGTCACACTAGTTTTTAACAAATCGAGGCATTAATGGAAAATGGGGGAAATGGTACTGCAGCAAACATTACTGTCTAAAGCAACTACACAGTAAACAGGATCAAACTAAGGAGTAGTAAAACAAAGTTCAAATACTGACAGATATCAAGTAGCATAATACCCAGTAAACTCAGGATACTTCTTACTAGACATTGTCATTTACCACATCGGTGGTTTATAGTTATTACTTTGTAATTCTGGATTTATATGCAGAAGTCATTTGATTTATTAAACTAGCAACTTTTAAAATGATTACTCACAGCATCTTCCATTGTTGCGCGCCACCCTTGCATGGATGATAAACCATATCTAAGATGCTCGTTTTCACCATCTTCGGAAAACTTTTCAATTTTGGGAGTGCTGAGATATATTCCCATTGTGAACTGAATTAGAAAAAAAAAAAAAGAACACACATTAACTTTAATTTCTTAAAGAAGGGAAATAGAATAAGACTTAAAGAAAAATAAATAATAGATTGGAAAAATAAGAGTGTAATTGATAATATTATTATGACTGCAAATACTGCATATAAATAAATAGTAATACAAGAAGCAAACAAATAAATTAACCTATTTTTAAGAAACAAAGCAAACATAATGCACAGACTTCATACCAGATGGATATTCCATGTAATAACCACATAAAAAATAACAGCAACTGCTTTGCAAGAGTACAAAAATAGAAATATCACTGTTTTGGAGAAGACATTAGTTCACTTGCATCCAATATTTTGAAACCCAGACCGGTTAGAAGTTTGGGTTCCAATAAATGTAGTCAATGGCACTAAAAGACACCCTGAGGCACTAAAAGAGATCAGCCCCACTAGGGATGTGTCTGTGGATAACATTAAATAATATATGAAGGATCAGCCATCTAATTACCCAACCGTGATGCAAAACAGGGTAATAATACTAAAGAATCAAGAAGCTAAATAAGTAGTCGCTAGACTTTGGGACTCCTGGCAGTTTGCGCAATAGGGCACTATAACTCCTCAAGGGTGCTTTCTGCCTTTAACTACCTCAGTATACAGAAATAGGTATTGTATTGTAAGGGATAACAAACCAGAGACCAAGCTTGTTCACGGTCTCGTTGGCTAAACTTTAACAAGCTTCTGGATGGTATGTTCTACTTTTTAATATATTGCTTTCGCCACAGTGCCACAGGTAATACAAAAAAGTAACATATTTGTAGAAATTAAGAAAAAATGATTAAGATAAATGCAAGGAGGAACTTCGGCAATGCTGCATTCCAAGAATGGTTTAGACAGAAGATAAGAAAATGTTTTTCAAGTCTGAAATAAGAAAGGAGACTACAGCCACCAAAGAGCCATTCAAGCTAATACTTTTGTCTTCATATCAGTATTTGAAATTGCTCCAATTCCTAGGGAATGAATGTCTAGAAGTAGTCAGATTCAAGATTAATGGCTTATCGTTGTTCCAAGAAGTTACATTTCTGATCACTGCTCTTAAATTTAATTGAATGTGAAGATGCTGCTGAGTGCTTCTCCATTCAAGCATTTTCAAGAAAAATACATTATTCAACTGTATGAAAGAACTAACTGTTTGCAATAAAAAAAAGAAAAAACAAATATAAAAAATGACAATTGTCAAGAAAATTCGATAAATAGAAGCATGAATTCAAAGAAATTGGACGACGAACAGAAGTCCTAGTTTAGTGGAGGATGAGTAATAACTTTAAAGAAGATAACTACCGTATTTAAATCTGGATTCAGCAAAGGAACTCCTGAACCGATCCACGAGTTTCAAGAATCTGGAAAAGAATCATAAAAAGAAGAAGAAGAAGTTAAGATGGAAAACAAGAAAAATACGAGTGCAGATGGAGTTGCGGTTGGAAATGATAAGTTAACAGTTTGGGGCAAAAGAGAAAAGAGCAGAATGAATAATCAATGGAAAGAATCGCAGCAAATCAGAATCTTCGCTTTCAACAGAGAAACAAAAAGAAGAGATCAAGAAGAACAGGTACCTGAATGTGAAGTGAATTGAGAGGAAATGATCGATGAGAAAATAGGAATTGTGAAGAGAGTGTGAAGAATTTAAAGTGACTGTTCAAAGACCAACGCCGTTTTCATTCTTTCTCTCTCTTGGATTCTCTTTGTTCTTATCCCTTCTTTTCTCTTCCTGTTTCAACTATCATACACAAAATGCAAAATAATTAATTAAATAAATAAATTTTGAAACAATAATAAAAAAGAAATTGATATGCTTAAATCTTTTGGTGATTACAAATCAGAGCGTTGAAGCAAATCCATGGCCCGGATTTGACTCCAGCCTTTTGATTCGATCTGATTCGTTGGTCGAATATGACGTCATTCTTTATCTCATAATGACTTTGTAAGAACAAATATACATGTACCTTTACTTAACCTTATCTCATTTTTTTTTCTTATATGATAATTGTATGACGAATAAATAATGTTTTAATATGACTAATCTTTTAGTGTGGGTTATATAATATGACTTATTCATCATGGAAAATAACTATTATCATTTTACAGATCTTGAAAAGCACATAAAGTGGGTATTTTTTCTGCTTATTATTTTTATATTTTATAAGAAAAATATATTTAATTTATGCAATTGTTATTCGTTGCTAAATATAAAAAATATTCTAATTTTTGTAGAGATAGAAACAAAAGAAAGTAAATTCTAAGGAAATAAAGACAATAGTTTTACTAGGGGACAAATTAATTAAATGTAGTAATGTGTGAAATTTGAGGCTGTTTAATAAAATTATTAAAAAATGTATTCCAAATTTAATAAAGTAATAAATATTCGAATATTTTAAAATTCTGTATCCATTTCTTACTTGTGACGTGAGAAAACTCTGAATAGTTGTATGATATTGGAATGTATTTATTTTATTGTGAAATATTAAGAAAACTAATGAAAGAAATATTATATGAGATACTGTAAGAAGACAGTTTCTTTATAAGTTAAGTGTTATAAGGAATTTAATTTTTAAATATTAAGTTTAATAATTGTCGTTTTATGCTAAAAATGTTTTATATTAATTGGTATCATAAAAAATCGTTATATTTATAACATATTAACATTATATATATATATATATATATATATATATATATATATATATATATATATATATATATATATTATAAGATACAATATCGGATCGATTAATGAGTTATTGACCTTTTTTATTTTACGGTTTTGTCAAAATAGTTATTGAAAATAACTTTTTAATAAAAAATTGAAATTTTCGTGTGTGTGTGTGTGGGTCATGTTATTTTAAAGAGAAAGTGTATCTTTAAAACATTATTTTATTATATGTTAATATGGAAAAATGAATTAAAGCAAACAGAATAAAAATATTAATGATTTATTGACCTTTGATAAAAATTATTTAACTTAAAACTGTTAGAAAAATATATTTAAAGAAATTAATAAATCTTAAAATAAAATCAAATTTTTAAACATTTATTTAAGAATAATAAAGTTGGAGATTAATTAAAATTAATTTAAAATTCATGTGTCTGTCTATGTTAAGATAAAATTTGAGATCAAATAGGACAAGATTAAAATTCGAGATAATTATTTATAAAAATTATAAAATTTAAGGAGTTAAATTAATTTAATTGACCAATTACTTTTTCAGTTACTTTATTTAAAACTTACTTAGTTTCAAATATAATGTAATAATGTTATGCATTCCTAAAATCTAAAAGAGTAGTTTATTAAAGGAAAAACATTACTATCCGGTCGTGTGAGCTTTTTCGTTTTTATTTTATATCTTTGCAATTTTGAATTCATTTAACCCAATTTTAACATTATTTTACTTTAACTTTTGCTTTGGTTCTTCATATTTGAGCTTAGTATAATTTTCAGTCAAACTTAAATCTTGCTGTTTTTTTACATAAAAGAAAACAACAAAACTTTCTGACCTTTTTAATTTTGTTTCAAAAATATCTTTTTATTCTTCTATGTTAAATACAGAATTTATATTCTTACCTTTCTTTCATATATTTAGAGGAGTTTCTTCTTCGAGATTCTAAATATAGAATTTAAATAAAAACACGATAAAATAAACCAAATATATATATATATATATATATATATATATATATATATTATTTTTTTAAATTTTATAAATAAAAATAGTATGAAAACATTAATTTTGTTTCAGCAAAAATAATATTAGTGTAAGGACATCGAAGATCATTAAAAGTAAATGCAATATTTTGATAAATGTTTGAATATTTTAATATTATTAAAATGTCAAGATAATATTATTTAGATTGTTTAGATTTTTCTATGATCAGTGATGGTTGAATAATTGAGTGATTTGTTTACATGAGACTCCAGATAATATTGTGTATTATAAGTAGTAATTTGAGTATGCAATTTAGTTGAACTTGATTGATTTGTACAAAACAAAATATACTTATTCTAGTATAAGAAGGAGATAAAAATATTATAGGAAGTCGGTATGAAGAGGATGATATATTTTCTAAATTTGTTGAGTGAGATCTCGTGTTTTTAGAGCTCAAATAGTTAAGATCATTTTACCTGGTGGTCGAGTCTTTTTAATAAGATTCAAATTGTTTGAGTTGTTGTGTGAGTAAATCATTTATTGAGCAAAATGCATTTTTATCAAAAAACTTGATAACTCATTGTGGTTTGGTCATTGGAGGGTCAAATATTGTTGAGTGGATCAATTTGGTGAGGGCTCTAGTACCTGATTGTTGGGTGAGACAATCTTTTTGTTAAGCAAAATTAATTTTATCAAAACCAAATAACTCACAAGAGATTGATTGTTAAGTAGTCAGGTTTCCTTGAACAAACTTTAGTTATAAAAGCCTACAAGGTTGTCATGTTTAGTGAGCTTATGAGCTCACGAAATGATAATAAATATTCTGAGTGAGCATAATTAATGTCTTGAATTTCTAAAATACTTAAAGTTGTGGTAAATGATAAAAGTGTATGTATGAATATACTTGATGATATATGATGAAATTTCATTTAGATGAGAAGCACTTGTATAATGTTATGTGATGTTTTAAATCCATATGAAAATGTATCGTTTGTTGAGATGTGATTTGAACATGGTTGTTTTTAATAAAAAAATACTATATTGAGAGAATGTGTAATGTATTGAATTTGAGATTTCTAAAAATATTGGACTCAAATAAGAAATATTGGGTGACGAGAGTCGATAAAGGTTTTTATCACATAGTTTGCGATATGAAAAAAAATTGTATACGATAGATCATCGTAAATTTATCCTATTACACTGAGAATAAACAGTAAAATGTGATTTTATATGTTTAATGTTACGTGCATATGTATAGTTTTAGATTTCCCGAAAAACGAAATAATTATACTGTTACGAATACGATGTGATAAATTAGTATATATATATATATATATATATATATATATATATATATATATATATATATATATATATATATAACACTATAATGAATGATTAGCAATATAAATATTAGATAAAATGTTACAATGGGAGCGAAAAAACATGTTTTTCTTACATCAAAGTCCTATAACATCTATAAAAGAAGATTAACTTTTTTGAGTATTTTTGGTGACGAGCCTAATTTATTAATTTTCAAAATCTAGAAAATAAAAAAATGTGATTAAACTAACTAAAAATGAAATGTGATTAAATACAAATAACTGAGTACATTAATCCACTCCAATTTATAATTATATAATTTTAACTGGTTTTGAACATACAGTTGTTATTTTTTCTTTACGGTTTGAATTAATCTAACGATATATATTATCCATATATCCTTATGAATTGGATCAAAATTTTAGTATTCACTGAATAAATAACAAACTTTCTTAATTTTAAAATGTAAGATTAAAAATATTAAAAATACAATTAAGTAACAAAGTTTAATAACTATAAATTAATCCGTACCATGACTTTATCGGGAATCTTCATCTTTTCCATTAACATTTTTGATTGTATGGGCAAGTTGAGGCAAATGAAAGACAATAATAAATAAATAAACAATTTACCTTAACAAACGTGCAGAAGCCCTTTTTTTCTGGCTCAAAAGGAAACAAAACACAGTTGAATTAATAATAAATAAATTATTTAAAAGTGATGAATCATTGATTTACTTCTATAAATAGTAATGCGAGGATTTTGAAGATAAAGAATTGTGTGAAAAGGTATAAGATCTACCTGGTAATTTGAAGCAGGATATTCTTTTCTTATAGTAATAATATAATAATAAAAAAGGTTAAAAATATTCACAACTTGCAACTCACATTTGTGTGTGACACGTGTCAGTGAGACTGGTCCGAAAAATCAAACAATTATTTATACATTGAATCAAATATGAGGTACGGAAGAAATAAATTTAATTAATTGGGAGAATCTTATGAAAATCTCTGAGTTAATGCTCAAATCTGGGTGTGTTGGTTGCTCAACATGTTCTCCTTTCTCTTAAGTCCACGTCATCGTATAAAATACGTATCACATAATATTTGGCGTATCGTATAGTATGATTTTTTTTTTATCTGACATACATACAACTACGTGTACAACATTTTATTCTATAAATATTTTATTTTTTTTGTCAATTTTCTCAGACTGTGTTGCAGCATTCTTTGATTTCTCTCGTGGTTTCATTAATTATCTTTTTTCAATAATACAGAGAAGTGAAAGAGTGGAATGTGCCACTTCTTGATGCTACTCGAGATTTTCTTTGGCATATCTGGTTCGAGATATAACCAAAGAGGAAGCATACATTATACTGGAAAATACATGATTTTTTTTTTTTTTACTTGCAGAGTTTTATAACACAGTGAGATGTTTAAAATAGAATTATAATGTATATGAAAACCAGTTTTTATTATAAATATGAAAATAACACGAAAAAAATATAAACATTTATAGTTTTATTTTTTTAAACTATTTAACGTATCTAGCTATTATTTTTTTTCTTTTTTATATTTACATATTTTAATCTTTTAGTCATATATCAATATGAAGAAGGAAGGGTGCAGGTTGTAAAATTCCTACTATCTTGAGATTAAATGCTTATTATAGATGAGATCTTAACTAATGTTAAAAGAGAAATAGTTATGCGTAAGAACCATAAAACTAAAGAAAAGAACCAAATGTAAGGTATGTACAGTTGAGTAATGTGGTTTTTACTGTCGAAGCTTTCTAAGCAACCACTTCTTTCTCAAGGAGATATCCAAAGCTAAAAAGATCTTTGCTTTCGTCTCATCTTCCAACAAATCAGAAGCATCCATTACTAACTCTTCATCTATGTCTGGCATAGCCTGAAGAACACTCAAAGCATCTTCAAATGGTGAATTGGTGTTCTCTCTCTTATTCATCAGTGCCTTCACAGCACTAGCCATCTCAGACAAAGCTTCTTTCATTCGCAGCTTCGTTTTGGGAAGTGTTGAGTCTCTAGACATCATCGTACCAGGTCTTTTCCTCACATGGTGTGTCATTGGTTTTTCTCTGTCTTGGTTCGATATTTCGTTGTTACTAGTCACATCTAAATTTCCATTTGTTTCAACGGCAACAATGTCAATTTCATTGCTGCCACTCACCACCAAATTCCCATATGATTCCTCAGCATCATTTTCCCTTCCCCTGCCCAGATCTTGCTCTGATATGTCAACATTGATGATATTAACCAAATTTTCAGATGTTTCATCCATACGCATGTCAATGGTAAAATCATCTTCTTCCATCAAGTGAAGCTGCCCCAGATCACTCACTTTGACATCTGATATTTCCATTACTTTGTTTCCGAAAATCTTGCATAAATCATGGAAATTATACAAACACTTGTTTTTATATGAGATGGCATCTGGGTGATCCTGCAAACATCATTCAGCAACAAGTTATGGTCATGGTTATTTTGAATACCTTTATGGTTTATGCACACTATGTACATATATATACTCAAAAATTAATGACATTCATAATGAACAAGAAAAAGTCATCGGTGTGTTCAATCAAACATTCAAGTAAATATCCACAAAAATCAAATATAAGTTCACCAAACAGGAATCACCAATTATCAATCATGATCTTCTAAATTGAAGACTTCTTTATAAATTTTCCACCAAAGATAGATTTCATTTTTTAAAATTGAAAACTTAAAAGTAGTCCCCAAAAAGACCCAATGTTTTTGTTCACGGGGTTATTTTGGAACTAACACATAGAGCTGCTATTTAAAACGCTAGATGATACCAAACAAAGAATGCTGTCAAAGGGGAGGACCAAACCTTAATATATGCATCCCATACATCATCCTTAGCAATTATTGTTTGTAGGGTTTCATTCCATGCAAACTCACTGTGACTGAGAATGTTGCAGATGTCATCATGTTTCTTCATCAAGCATAAATATTGTTCCATTAGAACCTTCTTATCAGATTGTAGTCCCCATCTAGTGTTGAATGTTTGGGCCACATGCATCCAAGCTTCCTCATTGAATAGATTTTCAATCCGATTTCCATTATTTACTTGCTCAACCATAAAGTCAACAAAACAGCGTTCCATTGATTCTGTCCACTCTATTGTAGAACCAGCATCATAAACATTTGAAAAAAGGCCATTCTTCTGTTCACCTTTAAATGAGAAATATCGATAAGAATATGAAACACCATTTAAATTTATATGGAAAACACTTGATTCCCAAAAAAAGGCAATGCATTTTACCCTATTGAACATTTCACAAGTATAGTGATGACAATGTGATATATGAGAGATATTTAATGTCAACCATTGCCCAACTTCCTATCAAAGAGTAATAGAGTGTTTTGTGGTAGATGTGTTACAATAGGATACAACAAGACATGGGATTCTCTTTTATATTTGGAGCATCTGAAGAAAAGAAAATAAAAGAACATGATTTTCCTTTCCATCTTCACAGGAAAAAACAAATACAACTACCTAAGTTTAACTGGTTAAATCAATTTGGTGTAGACTTTTGAACATCCCATTGGCCAGGAACAAAAGAAAAGAGCGAAGGAAGGAATGCATGGTTGCCACTTGCCCTTGAGCTATGTGATATTGAATTCGTGCAAAATTTTGGTCGGATATAAGAGGTTTGCTTTAGAATTTGCTTCAAACTAAAAAAAATATTCAGTAGAAAAAGAAAATTTTAAACCACTGGAAGCACAAACTAACAGGTAGTGGGGATGTAAAGGGTAATAATAAATACATTCATGCCACACTCAACAATCTACCAGCCCGTGTTGTCCAAGATAATGCCTTACTGTAGCAAGTAATGTGAAAAAAAAACCTGCTATCAATGTCGGTAATTCTCTAGTGAGATGTGCATTATGTGCTAAATGGAGATATCTTGTATCAGATCCTTTCGCTCCAAATATTATACACAATTTCCCATAGTCGAGCAAGGTTTTAACTCTAAGTGATCGAGCTTCAGGGTGTGCCTGCATAAGTTTTATGTTAACTTGTTAGTAGAAAAATAAGTCGCAAGACACCTGATCAGAGTGGAAAAATAGGTCAGTCACCTTAGTATAAGAATCCCAAACATGATCCTCTGCATCAATCATTTCTCTTGTATCATCCCATGAAAACCCATCATGCTGAAGAAGATGGTCTACATCATTGAACTGTTTCCTCAAATGTTTGTAACGATTCTTCAGAACATCTTTGTCATATTGAGAATTGAATTGTTCATTGAAAGATGTAATCATGTCATTCCAAGCCTGGGAAATGAATGTCTGCCCAACTCTATTTCCATGTTTGACTTGGTCCAATAACAAGTTAATGAGACATCGGTCCATTGGGGGTGTCCAATATGTTCTAGTTCGGTCGGTGCCACTTGGGTTGCGACTTCCTTTTGCTTCACCTTCAGGGACACGATCACAGAGGTAACTACTAAGCTCCCCAGAGATCTTAAGCCCTACAATATGAATTATAGCACATTCAATAAAAGACAAAAGAAGCAAAAGGATCCCTAATACAATCTACCCATGCTAGATGTGTAGCTTGATCAAACATTCTCGCATCTCAATTAGATTCATAAATATAAGTTTCTGAGAAGATAAAAATATAAAACATCTATAGACCAAACATGTCTTTGGTATTTCCATGTAGTTAATACATCTAAAGTGACAAATTGACAATGCTACAATTGCAACAGGGGGCCTGAAATTCCCTTTCGGAGTTGAAATTTAAAAACCCACAAGTTCCAAACAAATTCATTTCTTCAATATTTTTATGTTCAGTTGCACCTCCGTACTTGAATAATGTATTGGACAATTCTTCATTAGTTTTTGCATGACCGATATGGAGCACATTGTTAATTTTGTTTTAGAAAATGCAAGACAATAACGTAATAAATTGAACAGGATGATGAAAGCTTTTCATTGATACACACCGGCCTTTGTTTCTTCTGATATGACATCTTCGTGATTTTTCTCCGGTTGCAAATTATTGATCTCATTTTCAGACACGTTTCTGAATATTAATTCTAAATCACGATAGTTTGGCAAAGTTTTCGATCTATATATTCGTGCATGAGGATGTGCCTACAAGAGTTTTAAGTAAATCAGTGCCAAGAATCACGTATATCATATACTCACTCTTCTTGACCACATACCTTGACATAAGCATCCCAGAAATGATCATCAGCCAAAAGCATTTGTTGTTGTTCATTCCACAAAAAGCCTTGTTTTATAAAATCGGTTATATCACGGTAGTACTTCAATAGTTTCTTGAACCGGTTCTTTAAAACCCTTCTACCATGTTGACATCCAAACTTAGCATTGAAAATGGCTAGCATATCTGTCCAAGCTTTTTTATTGAATCCATTGTCCACTTGATTGCCCCTACCCAACTGATCAACCATAAGCTCTATAAAAAACTGGTCCATAGAAGCAGTCCAATCCGTCCTGGTACGCTCAGAACTTGGTACAGTAACGGTTCCTGTTCCATCAACTACAAGCACAGAATACATAATTGTCATCAGCTCCCATTACTACAGAACAATTAACTGATTTCCTTGCACATGTTGCACTTATCACCGGAAAAAAAAATGTAGTTAACAAAAGAAAATAGTACAAGTAGTGAGAGCTTAAGGGTTTTTTATGGTATCAACCAACAAAAAAAATTCTTTTGTTTGTTTAAGTTTCGTTACTTTTGCAATAACTACTTTAAAAATTATACATAACATGATTTTTTATCTGTTGACATTACGTTGACTTTACTCAATCTCTGTTCTATGCATAGGGTGGAAGCAATACTCACCCAAATGCAGTTCTTGCAATTTATCATCCGGGCATACATCATGGCTAGATAAACTATATCTTCCATCAGCAAGAGCGTTCCCATATATAACACACAAATCATCGAAGTTCAACACTGGTTTTGTTCTGTAGCATCGAGTATCAGGGTGAGATTTCAAATAAACATCCCAAACAGAATCATCAGCAGCCACGACCATTTGCCGGGCAGCATCCCATGAAAAACCGAATTGAGAAAGAAGACTCTTGACATCATTGAACTGCTTCCACAAATTGGTATACCGAGCTTTCAAGACATCTTTGTCGAACTGTGAACCAAAGTTGGCATTGAACGAGGTGAGCATGTCTGTCCAAGCTTGTTTGTTGAACGTGTGGCCAACCCTGTTCCCTCTCTGCAAATGCTCCAACATGAGATCAATGAAGTAGCGTTCCATCAATGGAGTCCAATGCATCCTTGATCGTTCGGTTCCATTGCTTACACAACTTTGGCTTTGGCCACTCATTGTTTGTTGCTTACCAAACACCAAAGTTGTGTGTATTTTTCGGCAACAACAGTGCCCTCGTACATAACATGCATTTGGAAGCAACAAAATCACGACTTTCGAGTTTGAACACAAAAGGGGTGGAAAAAGTTTGGGGCTTGTACGCTGAGTCAAGTGAGAGGGGGTGGAGTCCAAGTTTGTGCAATATTGAAATCTTAACCCTAATCCAGAATAAGGGATGCAACCCCGCGCAGCATTCGCCGAATGTTTGGCTATAGCTGCATTTATAGATATGGGCTTGAGCTTGGGCCTGGACATCGAACTGAATTCACCACAAGCCCTTTTCTTCCTGTACTCCCGTAACTTTTAATTTTAGTTCCATCATTTTTAAAATAACCATTCCACCGTCCTAAAAATAATATTTGTATCATCTAATATGAAAATAGTTTAGAATAAACTTTGCAGAATATGATTTATGAAATAGAATTTTGAAAACAAAATTTTTAAACTAAAATTAAAAATGATTTGTGAAATATCATTTTCAAAACAAATGAATTATACTTTTGGAAAGAGTATAAAATTTTTAGGGTAAGTTTTCTAGAACGTATATGAAAAAAAAATTAAAATTAAAATTCTAGAAGTATTTTTCTAAAAATATATATAATAACATTCAAAATAAATTTTGTAGAACAAACTTTTTCTTTTACGATATTTTTTATTTTCTTATTTTTCTTATTGTCAAATAATGTAATGAAGAATGAAATATAACAATTATAGTTCAATAATAACAATGACAACAAAACTAGTAAAGATGATACTTTAATTTTCTTTTTCTGTTAATACAGGATAAGTTAATAATAACTGGATGTTCAAAATTTATTAAAGTATATATTCCGAACTAATACATATTTATTTTTTTATTAAAAATACTCATTCATATATATAAAAATTGTACTTAAAATTCCATCATCCATGAAGTCAATAATACGTCATAGTACTTTTCATATATAAAAGAAGTATTATCTGTTATATAAATAGTTAATAATCCTAAATTTTACATTCCATTTGTAGAGTTAACAAGAGTTAGACTCTACAAATGGAAGAACGTAGACCAAGAAAAAAGAATAATGAATAGTAGTCGAATCTCTAATTATTTGTTTATTTATTTTATATCTTCCTTAGTTATTTTATATCACTGATCTTTATAGTTACTTATATTTTTCTTTTTTTTCTGATTCAGTTTTTGCATTATCTATATTAATATAAATTAAATACTGGATTTGATAACTGATGTATATAATTTTTGTATAATTTTATCTTGACTTATATAATTTTGCTCACTATTCACTTTTATAAAATATACTTTTAATTATAATTTTGATTTACATTTAAATTTAAAAACCGTAAATATATTTAACTCTTATATTTATTTAGAATGAAAAGATTTCAACACATTGATTAAGTATTTTTTTCATGTTTGATATAAAGAAATAAAGAAAAAAGTGAATTGATTATGGTAGTTGGAAAGGGTGAAAGAGGAAAAAAAATGCTCCAACGAAAAGGAGAGACTCACCAACAAAAATTTTCACGTGGGAAATAGCATAAATAAACAATTTAAGAACGCTAAATTTGATACTTTCTGGTAGATTAAATCGGTTAAAAAAATTGCTTTATTTTTTTGGTTTTGTGACATTTTACATACCAAAATCGGCTTTTTATTACAATTTAGAAAAACTGGCTTCTAATAGGTTTTTTACTGGCTTCTTAAATGATTACATTTATATGTATCATATGACAAATTTTTAAAAACATCACATTTTCATCATATACATTATTAAATAACACTCATTATTTATTGTTATTATAAAAAAAATTAAATCTAAAAAACCCGGGTTGGAAAATTAGTTTTATTACAATTTAGAAAAACTGGCTGTTTATTTATTTTTTTCATTTCCTAGAGCAGTTAAAAATCACGAAAAATAGATTTTTAAAATAATTTAGAATTAAAAAAACGTTTGAAAAATACAAATTAAAGTTAATCTTTTTAAGTTAAAATAAAAATTATTATAAAAATTTAATAAACATAAAAAAATATTCCAAAGTAAAGTCATATTAAAATAAATAATCAAATTTAAACTAATTAATTTAATTTATTATTTTAATCACTTTTTTATAATATAAAATAAAATAGTGATATTTTAATTTATTTTTTAATTGACCTTTTATCTATCACTTCAATCAATTTTTAATAATTTATTTTAATTTTTTTAAAAATATAATAATCTAAAAATAATTAAAATTAAATATAAAAAGATAGATCAAAATATCGTCTAAACTATAAAATATAAAATATATATCAAGGAAACATTTAGGAAAAATTTGTAATAATGGAAGTCATTATAAAAACTCGTGTCAAAGTAATTTTTTTCTTTCTAAATCTTTTGCATGAAAGAAAAAACTATGGGGAAATATTCCTGTCTTGTTAACTGTGTGTTACAATTTTCAATACATTGAAATATTCAACTTCCTCTTATCTTTACTTTCTCGATATCAGTAAATATGCCGATGAAAACAAACCATACTCCTAGTAGGTTCACATTTCTCCATTTTATTCTTATTCTTATGTGCTTCACGATTATGTCAGCCATGAACACTTACACTGCAGAAATTCTTACACATTATAGCAACTCATGTTCATCACTGACCCTGGTGATATGAACAGTATGAGTTAATTTCTCATATAGCAGAGCAAATTCCTTAATTTCTTTCTCTCTTATTCTGACCAAATTGAAGAGCATGCGCTCCACCCAAATTCCAAAATGGGAGCACAAAATAGTCTTTCGTGGATTTTGTTTTTCCTCTGTCAAAACCATATCTTTCTAATTGTTCTGAAACAATTAGGAGATTCTCGCAAGCGGGTTATTTGCTTTTTTTTTTTCAAATCAATCAAAAGTTGTAAGAAAAATACTCAAATCTCGCAAATATAATACTAAACCCTAAAAATCAAACCACCTTCACAGTAACTACGATAAATCTAATGAAACAATTGATAGTTGAATACAAAAAAAGAAAACAGCAGACAATGAAAAATTCGATTTATTTCTCTCTGTTTTATTTCGTCTCTTTCACCCCTTTGTACATACATGACACTGGTGATAGATATGAGATTTCAAGAAGATGTGTAGTACTGGAGGAAACACAAGGCAAACCCATATTCGGAAAGCAACAGAAGGAGAAACTGAATCCCTAATCCAGAGCATGGACAGAGAAATTTTATTGCTATTACTAATATTATTACTACTACCAGGGTGATGGATAGGGTTGAACTAGAGAAACAGAGAAACAAAGAGATGGTGATGGAAAGGGAAGAAGAAGAAGAAGAAGAGGAGAAAATCAATTGATAACGCGACCAACGACGGGGTACTTAGCTTGAAACTTGTTCTCCCAATCGTTGAGAACTCCGATCTCCTTTTCGGAGAGGCCGTCGAGGGAGGGGGAGATGTCTTCGTCGTTCTTGCTCATCTTGGCGAGGGCTCTGCTGGCGTCCTTGCCGGCGAACATGGCGTAGGCACCGCCGGGACCGTAGAAGGATTTTCCGGTGGTGACATCGTAGACGCGGCCCTTCACGGCGACGTAAATGGGCTTGGAGGGGTCGGTGCCGTTGTAGTGGCTGAGCTGGTTGGGTGTGAGGTCCATTGGGCTTGGCAGCGTTGATGTTGATGAGATGAGATGCGATTGAAATGAGAGGGTTCAGAATATGAAGAAATCAGTGCTTCACCTTTCATTCTTCCCAACAACTTGTCCTTATTCCACATACCCCACCTATCACCTACTACTCTCCTTCTCTCCATTATTCTTATCATTATAGTTTTTTATTTTCATACATTATAAATATATTAAAATTAAAAAAATATATATTTTAAATTTATTAAAATTAATTTCTTTTTTTTTTCAATTAAAAAACACATAGAAATTATATCAGAGTTCTTTATTGAAGGTTAAAATATTGAACATGGGGTTTGCCTTATGAGAAGATGTGAGCTGTGCCATGCATATATGCCATAAATATTTAATGAAATTGAATGCTGTCATTATTATTATTTTTAATTTTTTTTAAGATGAAGCTATATATTGATTCAGGGATTAATTATATGATGGTTTGTAATCAATCTTTATTTTTGTTTACTTCCAATTAATGTTGAATTTACGTCAATTATCCATAAAATATAAAATGTTGAATTATACCTATATTAATTGTTTTATAGATTTATTGAAAGTTAAAATATTGAACAATTGGGCCGAAGATTCAATAACGTGTGGTCCTTTGGGCTACCCTTCAATTTGGGCTAAAGAAGAGTTCGTCAAGAGTTTTCTTATGGCGGGCGTATGAGACATTTCCAGTGTCCTTTTCCCATGTTTATTATGGACTGTGTTTTCTTTGTTATAACAATAACAACAACAATCTTTCGTTCATCTTCTTCCATTCTTTTTCCTCCTTATTATTGCAGACAAGAGTTTTTAACATGAGTAGGTGCGTCTATTGTAGCACCGCTTCTGCAGTGATTCACAAGAGTTTGTCGAAATCGCCAATTCAAATTCCAATTCCTAAGAATGCTGTAACGGTCAACAGAACTTCTCGCATGCGCATCCACGTTTCTATGGTGGACTCCTCCTCTTCTGATTTCGCCAAGCGCATCGAACGAGCCTGGTTAATTTCCAAGGTTCAATCTCTTTCTCTTTGTCCCCTCGTTTTAATTTCGTTTTAGGTTTTTTCGTTTTCATAAACTGCCTTCTCTTTTCAAAATTTTTAATTTAACTTTATTTAACGTGTTCGAATTCTTTTAATTGCATAGTAGAATTCAAAGGCTGTGTTTATATATTACGTAGTTGGATAATCAAGTCTTATGACTATGCTTGATCAAATACCCTTCCAAGGTTCACTTCTTAATGTGTTTTTGGGGACTTTTGACTAACCATGGTTATTATCTGGGTTGTAAGCGAGATTAATTTTGATGCGCGCAGCGTATAAATATTTGCCCTATCTTAATTTAAGTTTAGTTTACATATGCTTGTTCCAATTAAATTCAATGCTAAATGAAACATTTTTGTCAAAGGGCACCATGAATCTGTGATTAAGTTTTAACGCTTGGATTATTAAGCTGTTCCTGCATAGTCAATGCAATCAGTATCACTGGGCGAGATATTTTGTAGGAAAAGATTATTTTTTTCATATCACACCAAGTTTAAAATTTATAAAATTTGTTTTGATGTTTGATGTTTCTGAGCTGGTCCTTGATATGTATATTTGTGATGCTTACAGCAACCGAGGCCAATCGTGTGTTCATCTTGCGACTCAAAAGGGCATATCGAATGTAAATGGTGTGCGGGTACTGGATTTTTTATTCTTGGTGATAACATGCTTTGCGAAGTCCCATCTAGAAACACTAGCTGTGTCATATGCACTGGAAAGGTACCTGTATCATACTCACTTCAACTGTAAAATCTTAGCCTAACGGTTTACTCGGGATTTAAATTTGTCCTTAATTTGTTATTGTTCAGGGATCAATGTGCTGTTCTGATTGTCAAGGAACAGGCTTTCGTGCAAAGTGGTTGGGAGAACCTCCTACTTCCTAGTACCAAAACTTCCACTCGAATGGTGGTGGAGCATGGCTTCTAAGTCCTGAAAATTGTAGTTATATTATACCTCGTCTTACTTGAGTCTGACAGATGCAGCATTGCTGAAAGGCATTGTCTGGTTATTCATTTTTTAAGATTGAATTGTTACTAAAAACAATCAATTTGTACCATCTTTGTATGTTTATTAACTTGTATAAATGTTGTTGTTTTACCAAATGAAATGAACGCTTATGCTCCCTGAGAGAACGCATTATATGAAGTCATGGTCGGTCTGAATTTGAGAAAATATTCATAATGTCTCCACCGATAATATAACGAGGCTTTTCTGCCAGAGAATGATCAGATCTCTGCCTTAAATTATTAACAGGTAGAACTTTTTTCTCCTTTTCCCTTTCTGGTTTGAACCACAGAGATAAACTTCTATTGATTTTGAAAGTTTATAAGATCTTGTACAAAAACAGTTTTGTATTAAAATCTTAGAAATATAAAATTACTTTAGCTCAAATCTAATTTTGTAAAATAGAAAATACTGAAAACTATACAAATGTTGTGCCAAACCCAATCAATCTGTAACTCATTTAGTCATTAGAGAAACTACATGTATTCATTTGAACAACGATTTTTCCAACTTTTCACTCACAATCTCCTATGTGTCCTAACAAAGTTTGTGGTGTTCATCGCAATGGCTCTTGAGCAAGCATAGACTCCAATAGAGCACAGGGAAGCAGATGCCAAGAGAATGGCCTTCCACTGTTTCCCAGATACAAGAATTGCCAAAGCGATTAATGTAACTGCCACAGCTGAAAGGGCATTTTTCCAAGCTTGGAAAGCTTTCACTGCGGTTCTACATTCTTTGCAATGTATGACATGCCTAAAATATCTGTTGGCTAAATTTGGAGCATGAATTGATCCAATGCCCCCTTTGGCAGGTGAGGAAGCTGATTGTCCTGCAACGAGTCCAGCAGGTGCATGTTCAACCACAGCAGGTTGTTTGGGCAAAGAGATAGTGCTGTGACCAAAATGATATGGCATCCCATGCCCCACTTTGTCCATCCACTTCCTGTATTCAGCAACCCATGTGTCTGATGACTTCAGATTCAGATAAAGGTGCTTTGTTGGAACCTTCTCTTTCAAGAGAATTTCATTCTGAGATGATAAGAATCCCATGTCTTGGTCAAAAACCGTGGATGCATTTTGATGGAAGTACCATTTAGGAAACAGTTTTACTAGCAGAGATGATGATCTTGTTGATCCAAACCTCACTATAAGCATGGATTTCCCTTGCCCAGTTGGTCTACAGAGGAACAGGCCAGTGAAGTAGTTTGTTACACCACTCTTATCAGCAAATTCCCTGTTATTTTGTAGAACACACGGAGCCTCAAACCTCAAGAAGTTAGGCTTGGACCCATCTTTCTCAGCACCCCACCAACCTGCAAACCCTCTATCAGTTCGTTCAGTCACCTCAAAACTCAGTGGCCGAGCATTCTCCCTTTTTGCGGTCCAATCCGTTCTGTCATGTGAGATAGGGACATGAGCAGGATCCATCAGGTTCTCCAGGAGAATAGAGTGATCGTAAGGGAGTTCATGAATTGTTGAAATGTCTGTGAATCCCGGCCTTGCAAAGTTCTCAAACCAAGGTAGTTTACTATCATTTGGAGGTGTTTTGAGGGACAACCACACCCAAATTACACCTTGAGAGTCCCTCACTTCATATGTTTTAACACAAGCTGTCCTAGGGATTTTGGCATCAGCTGGAAGCTATTGAAAACAGACAAAAAAAGAATGATCACTTATCAGCATAATGGGACTTTGATTTAGCCGAGGATAATAGCAGGTGCATTACCAACCTGTGGTATCTTCACACATTTGCCCTCCCCTTCAAATTGCCATCCATGGTATAGACACTCAAGCCTTCCATCAACCAACTGTCCCTCTGACAGTTTGGCTAACCTGAATTGTACGAAGACACAAGGTCCATCATTTGACAAACACAAACATCAGCAATCAGTGAAACTACAGAATTTTCAGTAATTGGGAGCACGATTAAAGTCAAAGTAATCGCAAATTCCAGGTGAGATCAAAGAAAGCAGATAGGATGAAAACCACCAAATTCAACCCTCAACTACAATCATAATAAGCAGTGAGTAACCTGTGGGGGCAGCGATCTTCGTAACAGTGTAACTGGCCATTGCCATCCTTGAACAACACGAGTTGTTTATCAAACACTGTGAGCCCCAAGGGTGCATCTTCGGGAACATTCTTAGTGAGATACAAAGGGTACCATTCCTCCGTCCAGTTATACTCCACCTTTACCTCCTCCTCGCTGGTTGGAACCTCAAGAACTGCGCCATCTGCTTCGCTGTCAGCTAAAGGTGCAGCTTTGATGTCCGCAGTGGCGCCACACGTGACGTGCTTGGATCTTAGCGATGGTTTGAAGGAAGGGGAGTAGAGAGTCCAACGTAGTCCCTTGTTTGGCGGCGCGGAAACGCGCAAAGGGAGGAAAGTTCGAGTGGGAGACACGAAGGGATTCACCAACGCCATTTTAGGTAGCAGAAGTGAAGAGTGAAGAAGAAGAAGAAGTAGCAAAAACAAAAAGGAGGAAGAAAAAGAGAGACTTGCACGTTTCGTGTGTTGTTCCTGGCCACATAATACAACACCAAAGACTCATACCCTCTGCCTTATTATGCCCGTCATGTAACAGTTAAGATATAAAAGTAAAAAAAAAAAAAAAAAAAAAAAAAAACATGTGGGTTTTCACTACTTGAATTGAATGATTGTTTTCCTCTTAACTATTTATACATGTAAATATGTTTATTTATTTTACTCATGTGGAAAAACCTTAAATATATAAAAAATACTCATACTGTGAACAATTTCTCAGAAGTTTGCCATGAAATTATAACATTTGTAGCAAGTTTTTACAAGAAAAAAGTTACTTAAGTGAGCAATATCAGTTGAATTTCTTTTTCTGAAAAAAAAAAAAACAAAAACGCGGAGTATGTTCTTTCTTAGTTAATTTAATATGGTTACTTCTGGAATGACAGTTGTGTGTTATCGTCGTATTTCAATTTTCAAAAAATTGACCGATAATGGAAAATGGAAGGAGACTATTTAAATTTATCCGCTAAGAAATAACGGAAACGAGAAATTAGGGTTTTTGTCAGGGTTTTCGATCAGATCAGTGAAGCGAGCAAGGATGAAGATTGCGGTGGAAGGGTGCATGCATGGCGACCTGGACAACGTTTACAGAACCCTTCAGCACTTGGAGAAATCCCAGAACACGAAAATCGACCTTCTCCTTTGCTGCGGTGATTTCCAAGCGGTTAGGAACGAGCAGGACTTGAAGAGCTTGAACGTCCCGCCCAAGTATCGCTCCATGAATTCCTTCTGGAAGTACTATTCCGGCGCCGAGGTTGCCCCTTACCCCACCATCTTCATCGGGGGGAACCACGAAGCGTCCAATTATCTCTGGGAACTGTTAGTTCACCTCAGCTTCAAACTCTAATAACTGTTCTGTTGCAATGCGATTTAGGGTTTCGACAGTTGTGACTTAAAAACATTGATTTTCCTGCCAAAATTACGGTCACGGACTGTTCTTCTAAAATCTTGACTGTTGCTGTGTGATTTAGGGTTTTGATAAGCTTTTGGTATGTGTTTGTTTTAGGTACTATGGAGGATGGGTTGCTCCTAATATCTACTTCTTGGGTGCTGCTGGGGTGGTGAGGTTTGGGAATGTCCGAATTGGTGGTCTCTCTGGGATTTATAATGGTCGACACTATAAATTAGGTTGTTTATCTGTTTGTGAATTGTGGGTTTTTAAAGGGTTGAATCTGAATTGGGTTTGTTTGCCGATTACTGAATGATGTTAGGTGTTTGTTTGAGCAGGACGATTTGAGAGGCCTCCCTATGATCAGAGTACCATTAGGTCTGTGTATCATGTTCGTGAGTATGATGTTCGTAAACTAATGGAACTTAAGGAGCCCATTGATATTTTTCTTTCGCATGATTGGCCACTGAGAATCACTGATTATGGGGATTGGGAGGAGCTTGTTCGGCGCAAGCACTATTTTAGGCAAGAGGTGGGGCTTGTTGAAAATTTTTAACTTAATGAAACTGCCAGAGTTTAGTAATAATTATTCTTTGTGTTGCGAATGCTGGATTTTGATTTGCTTGTATTTTTTTGTCAAGGATTCCGCAACATTGAGAAAGCTAAGAACTAAGCTAGGATGATAGTCTCATCTCTGTTTTATAAAAAAATGAGAAACATAAAGTTATTTTAGAGGGAATGTGAAACCATCATATTGCATTATCATTGGCCTTTATGCCCTGTTCGGATGAAACTTCTTAACAAGTAACTGTAGGAGAGAAAAAAATGGCTTTTAAGTTAAAATTAGCTTATGCAAGAAGTTCAAATAACCTTTATGTTAAATTAGAGAGCAGTTCTAAATTAGCTTATACACAACCCGCCAGCTAATTTTGAACTTTTTCCATATTTCATTTTTTCATCTTATTTGCTTTTTTTTTCCCTAAACGTATTTATTGAGAATCTGCTCCAGATTGGACTATGGTCTTTGATTACTTGTATAGTGTTTCATTAAATTTCTATAACAAGGCAGTATCTTATTTGTGTACCTAATAAGGCTTATATTTGTCAGATAGAGGAAAAAAGATTAGGGAGTAAAGCAGCTGCTGAACTTCTAGAAAAACTGAAACCAAATTATTGGTTTTCGGCTCACTTACACTGCAAGTTTGCTGCTCTGGTTCAACATGGTGAAGGAGGTCCACTGACAAAATTCCTTGCACTGGACAAATGTATTGCGGGGCGTGATTTCTTACAGGTATAGGCATGCAATGATAATTTTCAGGGTTAATCTTCTGTGATAGCCATTTAAGTTAGGCATTACAATCATGGCATGTTCTGTGTCTTTAGATTGTGGAAATTGAATCGGATGCAGGACCCTATGAGATTCAGTATGATGAAGAATGGTTAGCGATAACACGGAAGTTCAACCCTATCTTCCCTTTAACCACCAAAGGTGCAGACTTCAGGTGTGCTTGTGCATGTGAAAACACCATAATTGACAATTAGGATTTTAGTTCTACAATTGTTTTGCTTTTTTTCTCTCCCCCTTCAAATAATAATAATAACAATGCCATATGTACTTGCTGACAGAGGTTTAAATCTCGAGATGGAAGATTGTCTTGAATGGGTTAGAAGCAGGCTGCGTGAGAAGGGGTGCAAACCATTTGAATTTGTTAGAACAGCTCCTTCCTATGACCCTTCACGGTCCAATTTTGATGGTGCTTTGACTGGTATTTCTTTTGTTTTCAATTACTAAGCTCATCTTGTTTTCTGGATAAAGATATTCTAATCATGATCAGTTAAGTGATTGGGCTAACTTGTAGCTGTATAATCTTATTCATGCATACTTCGGGAGTTCCCATGCATGAACATCTTATATGCATGTTATGATTAGGCAGTGTCGACTATTGTGTCTTCCCATTCTTGTGCTTATGTTAGTATAAAGTTTGATTTTTTCATTTTGTGGTGCGGTAATACAGTAAAATAGGCTCTAAGTCAAACTAAAAATATTCCTTTAAATTGAATGTGAAATTGTGAATCTCTATTCTGAATTAGTCACAATTAAGAGTTACTTGTGAGTTACTCTTCTCTCTTGACCTCTCATGTATTTTCTTCTCTTTTTTTTTTCAGCGAATCTCCGAAACCCTCAGACAGAATCTTTTTTGCAGCTTCTGGAACTTCCATATCTTCTTGATAAAAATCCTGACGCAAAGGACTTTTCACCTTATCCTCCTCTTTCAGTTAAAAGTGGTAAAGTTTAGCCTTTTTAATGGTCATAGATTAGAATCGGTCCATTTTTTTTTTCAAAAAATGATAGAAGCGAAATCTGGAGAATATCTTGGAGACATACAATATTTCGTTTTGAACTAACAACTTACAACATTTCGTATGCATTTCTAGGCATTAGTGATGATAATGAAGACATTCCCATTGATGATGTGGATGATGATGATGTAGAACTCCCAAAAGTTGATAATGTTGAAAGTTGAGATCGAGACTTCACATTTGTGAATCGTCGTTTGAAATTAACATACTGAATTGGTAATTATCTGCAACTAGCATTTTCTGCCTAGTACTTACAGACGATATTGACTCTTTGATGGGGACACTCACTAGATTGTGGATTTTCTTTCCCACTAATGAGTAGTTAAGTTTCATGTATATCATTAACTCACCATTTTTTGTTATAACAATAAAAGCTCTCAAGCTCTCTCCATTTTTCTTACAATTACTGTTTACTGCATTTTCTGAATCAGCTGCTATAGTGCGAATTGGTTCTGTCAAGGGATTTGCTGCTATTAATTGCATTAGTTCTGTACTGCGCTTCCCTTTTCTTCATCTTCAAAGATCAGAAGCCATGCTTGTGTTTTGGCTTTAAAAGGTCATATACAGTGAAGGATAGAAAGACATTCAATGATATTGTTGATATTGTGAGAATATTCTGAGTTGAGTGGGTGGAGTCCCGTATGGAATGTATGTAGATAAAAGCTGTACTTTTAAAGTTAAGTAAAATTTCAAATAAAAATATACTAGAGAGAAAAAATAGTCTATCTCCCCGAAAAAGTAATAATATTTTTATTATTATCAATGATTTTGTTTTTATAATCAATAATAATATTAAAGATTAAATATATTGTAAAATTGAAATTTGTCATTCTTTCATATGTTGATATAGTTTTATTCTTAAATTTTAAAAATAAATAGATATAATCATTTTTTATGGGATTATAGTATTAATTCTCTTATCTTATTTCTCTCCTCATTGACTTTATTATTCTAAATAAATCACATGATATTAGAGATGGCAAATAAACCCGTGTCCGTGGGTATCACCCGAACCCGTCTCCGTTTTGACGGGGAATCCCCGCTTTGACTGGGTATGGGTATGGGTATGGGTAATACCCGAAATTTTCAACTGGGGATGGGGATATATATATACCCGCCCAAATACCCGTCCCCGCTTAAATTACTAAACTATTTATAATTTATTAAATAATCTAAAAAATATATATAAATAAATAATATATTTACACATAAAATATA
>Ga0209589_1001366_pt1 | contig 40055 bp, 20 predicted proteins | sample CowpeawhiteBW_FD_187525 | JGI IMG/M metagenome (GOLD analysis project Ga0209589, IMG submission 187525) | Root nodule microbial communities of legume samples collected from California USA - Cow pea white BW (SPAdes) (version 2) | ecosystem: Host-associated > Plants > Roots > Nodule | place: USA...
ATTGTAAAAATAACTATTCATTTAAAAAAATTTAATAAATAAGTATATTTTAAAGAATAAAATTGATATTTTAAAATATGAGAAAAAATATCTTTATTATTAATATATATATATATATATATATTACATATTTATCCATTAGTAATTTAATTAATTTTACTATAAATTTGTGCCAATTTCCTACATTTCTATTGCATATTAGGTTTTTCTCACGTGATCAAGTTTTAAGTGAATTCTTCCTGCACTCCCACGGATATCTTTGTCTGCACCCTCAAACTTTCTTATATCCCTGAATTACCTCTAATATCCCTAAATTGTCTCTAGCAAGATTTTGGATTAAATATGTTTTTTTATCTTTAACTTTTAATGAATTTTATAATTAGTTAATTTTAGAATTAGTCTATTTTAAAATTTTTAATTAATTTAGTTATTTATTTTTTAAAATATATGGATTTAGTCATTTTAATTAAATTTTGTTAAATTTATTTAATATTTTGAACATATTTTAAGATTATATTTAAATTATTTATACGATTTGAAATATTTTATTTTAATATTAAGTCAAACAATATTATGAAATATTATGAGATATAAAAGGTTGAATATATGATTTGCGTGCTCTCTCTGTAAGGATAAAGAGGAATCCATTCGATATATGTTATTTAAATATAAAATTGTTGTATATATGTGTTCCTTGTCGCATGACATTTTTGCATATTCTGAGTTATTGTTTACGTTTCATTTAATTGTTTTTATCAAGTCATGAAGAGTGTCTTGCTGAAACTCATTCCGCAAGTAAGTTATACTATTTGAAGGATTCGAAGGGTGAAAAAATATGACAAATATATATATATATATATATATATATATATGTTTCATTGTACACTATCAAAAGATATGTAAGGTTTAGGGATAACGCTTTTGTGAAACACATGAATAATGATTTGGATGATATTTTAGTTTTATTTTTTCTTATATAATTTGAGTTTGAATACTTCGTATGTACAAATCATTTAGCGATTATCGAATGTGGTTAGTTTAAAGTGAATATTAATAATAGATTTTATGAAAGTCCTAGTCTTATGATTTGTTATGAACTTTTTCAAAGGTGACACAATTAAACATATTAATAGTTTTCCAAATTTTGTTAGGTGTAAAATTTTGTTTATATGTTAAAATAACAAAATTTGAACATTCTGAATGAGTGTAACTTTAAATTTATTTATACGGAAAGTAATTTTATATTGTTATATTTTTTTTTCCTCAAATTGTTCTCGAATTTCTTAAAATATGGAAAAAGTGTTTACAAATATGAAAAAAAAAGAATTTTAAGTATTCTTATACTTTAGAGAGTACAGTTTTATGTGAACAAGTTTGCCTATTTTAAATTAGAAAATAAAATTTATTACAAACATGATATTGAATGATACAATGTTATACCATTTAGAACTATTCTTATTTGTTTTTAGGTTAAATATATTTTTTGTCATTATATTTTTAGTGAAAATTTAAATTAGTCTTTTGTGAAAATCTTAAACTAATTTAGTCTATCAATTTTGTAAATGTGTGGATTTAGTCATTTTAACCAAATTTTATTAAGTTTATTTGACATGTCAAACATGTATCATTATAATATTTTAGTTTATTGACATCGTTTAACACATTTTTGCTTCAATGTTAGTTAAAAAAACGTGTTTGAAACGTCAAATAAACTAAACAAAAAATTGATTTAAAAAACTAAATCCACTCATTTGTAAATATGAGGGACTAAATTGGTTTAATATTTTTAAGAAAAACTAATTACAATTTTCACTAAAAATTGGAAGGACAAGACGAAAAATATCTTTAAATTTTTTTTTAATAACATGTATAATATTTTTATGTTTAGAGTTTTTTACTCCTTTAAAATAATGTTTCTCCATATAAGTTTAGTTTGATCCCTCGTAAATTTTCAATATAACAAAAATAAATGATTAATGTGCTTTAGTATGTTAATCTAATTATAATATCATAATACATAACGATACTTATCACAATTTTCATAAAAAAGAAAAGGAGCCAAAATAAAACTTGGAAACAACTAACTTGTCTTTTATAATTAATTTTTCTAACTGTGTCTAGTCTACATTCTTCTAATCCATGAATAATTAAATACTGTAAAATCTTTCTTTCTTATATGAAAATGAATGCACACATTCTCTTTACAAATCTTAGTGGGAAATCACTAGTGCAGAGACACCAATTAAGACTTTTATTAATTATTAATAATGGTAATTAATAAAACAAATTTGAGTTGGATTTGGATTTGAATTTGATTAGGGCATCCTCATTCTCTTTCCGTTTTCATTGATTCTCGTGAATCAAGTTCCATTGATATAGATTCCGTCCAGGTTCATTACTGGCTCTTGCAAGCCCCATAAAAACACTAACCTTTTGGTTATGCATGTTTGTCCCACACCGCTTATTTTTTTTCATAAAGATTTTTACTTTCCACGCGCTTCATGCAGTTACACGGCGAGTGTTTTACACCGCCACCAACTCACAGTGTTAGTTAGTTAGTTTTAACAAAAACTAGAAAAAAAAAGGTATGCGTGCGCGTGCGCGTAGCACACCTCTCACTGAGCGAATATAAGTATCTTTGAAAGCGTTCTCGTGGTATGCACGTGACCAGAGAAACACAAAACCCACTTTCTCCTTCTCACCAGTGACACCACTACCACTACCACCCAATCGTGCTTTGTTTTCACTCAACACTGCACACAAAACCCTTATTCCTCGTTTTCACTCATCATCTCAATCTTCTTCTTCTTCTTCCTCTTCCAACGTTATCTTCGAATTTTCCTGTTTTCTCGCTTCCTCGTTCTCCACCTCATGACGACGTCGTTCGGTGCAGCCACCACCGCGGCGGCGCTCAAGGACTCCAAGCTTCAGATCCCAAACTTCCACAGTTTGAGGTCTGCCACCGCCTCTTCTCTCACGCGCAATGCTCTCCCGATTCCTTCAACCACGCGCTCCCTCGTCATCACACGTGCCGTTTCCGCGGTTTCTCTTCTTTCTCCATTTCCTCGCTTCAATTCATTTTCCATTTACTTTTTCTTTTGTCTTTTAGTTATCATTAATGAATCTTTTCAATTCTCAATTTAATCTTCTGCGTTCGTTTTGTTTAATGTTATTTTGTAACGTGCGTGGTGGTTTTCAAAAGAATAAGGTAGATTGCTCTGGAATAATGTTTTGATAATTTGTTGTGGTTGTGATTTCTTTGTAGCCTGTGCAGTCTGAAACTGCCACTGTAAAGCGCAGCAAAGTTGAAATTTTCAAAGAACAAAGCAATTTCATAAGATATCCTTTGAATGAGGACATGTTGACGGATGCCCCTAATATTAGTGAGGCTGCAACACAGTTGATCAAGTTTCATGGAAGCTATCAACAGTACAATAGAGAAGAGCGTGGTTCCCGAAGCTACTCTTTCATGATACGTACCAAGAACCCTTGTGGGAAGGTTTCAAACCAACTTTACTTGACCATGGATGATCTTGCTGATCAGTTTGGGATTGGGACGCTTCGGCTTACCACCAGACAAACTTTTCAGCTCCATGGTGTTCTCAAGAAGGATCTTAAAACAGTGATGGGTACCATTATAAGAAATATGGGCTCAACTCTTGGTGCGTGTGGTGACCTAAACAGGAATGTGCTTGCTCCTGCTGCGCCCCTCGTGAGAAAGGATTATCTTTTGGCTCAGCAGACTGCGGAAAACATTGCTGCGCTACTGTCTCCGCAGTCTGGTTTCTACTATGATATTTGGGTGGACGGAGAGAAGATTTTGTCATCAGAACCGCCTGAAGTAGTTCAGGCACGAAATGACAATTCTCATGGTACGAATTTCCCAGATTCACCGGAGCCCATCTACGGTACTCAGTTCCTGCCAAGGAAATTCAAAATTGCTGTTACAGTACCAACTGATAACTCGGTGGATATTCTCACAAATGATATTGGTGTTGTTGTTGTCACCGATGAAGCCGGGGAGCCTCAAGGGTACAACATATATGTAAGATGGATGTGGATAATAGTTGAGTGATTTTTGTCTTCTATTGTTCTAACTGGGTTCTTTTAATTGTTCTTGCAGGTTGGTGGAGGAATGGGAAGAACTCATAGGATGGAAACCACGTTTCCTCGCTTGGCTGAACCATTAGGTTATGTACCAAAGGAGGATATTTTGTATGCAGTGAAAGCAATTGTTGTCACACAACGAGAAAATGGGAGAAGAGATGACCGCAAATATAGTAGAATGAAATATCTGATCAGCTCTTGGGGAATTGAAAAGTTTAGAAGCGTGGTTGAGCAATATTATGGCAAGAAATTTGAACCTTTCCGTGTATTGCCTGAATGGGAATTTAAAAGTTATCTTGGCTGGCATGAACAGGTTGGTGTGAACAAAAACAACGTCTCTATGCCTGCTCCTGTAGTCCATAATATTTTTCATTTATGCATGCCATTCATAGTGATATATATTTGGAACGATGAAAGTTGGTGGATAGGATTTACATTTTTTATGTGTCTATTCGTGGATTTGACAGCTGAGATGGATCTTATACTTGTTTTATTGCCTGTGATGTGTGTAATTGTTTCAGCTCTGATATGCCTGAAAAGGTGTGCTAAGCAAACTTAGAAACCTACAAAATATATGGGCAGATTAGGTAAATGAAGATTATTGTAAATTTTCATATTTTTGGTGCCATGTAGGTTTTACTTATCTCGTTCAACTTTAGATATACGTGTGTGTGTGTATTCTTGCTGTGTGACTGAGATGGTGGCAGACATATATCCTTTGTATGTTTTCAAGCATTCTGTTGGCTTATTCTTTGGTGTTATTGTCTTGTGCTAAAATAAAGTTCCACGTTCTTATGTTATGTATGGGCTTATTTGTTGAATTTCATCATCCAGGGTGATGGCAAATTATTTTATGGACTTCATGTTGATAATGGTCGAATTGGTGGAAAGATGAAAAAGACATTGAGGGAGGTTATTGAGAAGTATGATTTGAATGTGAGAATCACTCCAAATCAGAACATCATCTTGACTGATGTTCGTTCTTCATGGAAGCGTCCAATTACAACAACTCTTGCACAGGCTGGTCTGCTGGTGAGATGTTTACAGCTTAGTCTTTACATTGTTTTCTCTGTTGAACAGTGTTTGTTTAATAAAGTGTTTAATTGATTTGTCCCTGCTCAGTTGACACCTGACATTACTCAAAAGCCTTACAGTTTGAGTTTCATTTACCAATCATAATTTCTTGCATTTTCCTTGTGTTTCATTAGGAAACATGCATATCATTATCACAGATAACAATTGTAACTTTTAGGAGTTTGTAGATCTGATTAGCTGTCGCCCTTCTGATGGATTTTTTTTTTTCGTGTACTAAAAGTTACAACACTGGGGGAAGTTGTTAACTTTTTTTTCCCTTTTTCAATGCACTTCTGATTGATGCTTGACATGTATGATGAACTGGAGATTGAAATTTCCCTTGTCGTATTTTGGTTAATTTCTTTCATAGTACACTTGCTTGGCATCATGCTCAATGTTATTCTGCTACTCTGTTTTCCTTCTCATGGCTTACTCTTTTTAGTCTCATCTCTTTCTTTGTTTTTGAATTTTTATTTTCAGTATATTAAAATCTTCATTAATAAGACTATAATGACCTGTTTTTGCTGTGAACAGCAACCTAGATTTGTAGATCCTCTCAACATAACAGCAATGGCATGCCCTGCTTTCCCATTATGTCCACTGGCAATTACTGAAGCTGAACGTGGGATACCTGACATTCTTAAGCGGATTCGGGCCGTTTTTGAAAAGGTATTGCTTCAAATATATAAGGCAGTATTGATTTGATGGAGATCACTAATATGGATACTTAAAACCTTTGCTGTCTGCAATTCAGGTTGGTCTGAGGTATAGTGAATCTGTAGTTGTAAGGATAACTGGCTGCCCTAATGGCTGCGCTAGACCATACATGGCTGAACTTGGGTTAGTTGGTGATGGCCCAAATAGTTACCAGGTTAGCTGATCAGCAGTTCAACCCAATTACAACTGATAGAAAAGTTCAACAGAGTACCATGCTCACTTTGCTTTTCTCATGCAGATTTGGCTTGGAGGGAACAAGAAACAAACATCATTAGCTCGAAGTTTCATGGACAAAGTGAAGCTCCACGACCTTGAAAAAGTCTTGGAACCTTTATTTTATTATTGGAAGCAAAAGCGTCAATCTAAAGAATCATTTGGTGACTTCACAAACAGATTGGTGAGTTTTGACGGTATTTTTCTTACGTGTGATCTGTACTATCTCTTGCTTTAATCTTTAAAGTGATCGGTAAGTGTGGCCTAAGTTACTCCATGTTCTGTTTCCAGGGATTTGATAAGCTTAAGGAACATATTGAGAAATGGAAAGGTCCTGTGGTTGCACCATCGCGCCACAATCTCAAGCTTTTTGCTGACAAGGAGACGTACGATGCAATGGATGAATTGGCAAAGCTTCAAAACAAAAGTGCTCATCAATTGGCCATGGAAATTATCCGTAATTATGTTGCTTCTAACCAAAATGGAAAAGGTGAATGATTTCCGTTTACTTAGTCAAGGAATGTATGGGATGTTGCTTCGTGGTTTACAGGAATGGTGGATGGGCAACTCAACACAACTCTCTGTTGTTACTGTGTGGTAACTCTGGGGATAGACTAAACTAATGTTTGGGTTATTAATTATTTTTTATCCGAAACAGCTTTGGCAAGAATCTTTTGGTTCATCATTTTCTTCGAGTTTCTGAACACAAAATAAGCTTTCCCATCATTTCTGTATCGAACTTTGGCTGTTAGACAGTTGGGTTTTTTTCCGCAGTAATGTTTTTAGGTAGATGTTTTTGGCTTTTTGTGCTTGCTCCAATAAAGTCCAATGAAGTTCATTGATCAGGATATGTAAATTGCAATCATGTTGTTAGTGATTAATTACAGAATATGGTGTCCGAACGATATATGTATTTGTTCACCTGTTCAGTTGTTTATGTTATTTTATCGGCAACTCTATTGATTACAGAACACTTTGAGACACTTGAAAAAAAAATACTCCTATTTTATAACTCACTTTAATAATGTATATATATATATATATATATATATATATATATATATATATATTAAGATTTGAAAGTTAAAAAATAAAACAAATGTAGTTAAAATGTTATTATTTAAGATTTAAGATTGTGAAATGAAGGTTTTTGGTTTGAAGGGTGTCAAAATAACACCACACGTAATATGAGGCCGAGTAGAGGATATTTGGGTTTGGGCTCATTATTTTTCGTTACAATTTTCTCGTGGATGTTATCAATTTTTTTTTTCTTTTACGTTTTAGAGTTGCATGTAATTTTGGTTTCTCTAAATACCATAATATTTGAAAAAAATAAAGTTGTAATTTAGTCCTTTCATTCATATAATTCTTCTAGTGAAAATTTATTTGTTCTGTATGAGAGTTTACGTGTCTCTTAAAACCAAATAAAAGAACTCGTTAAAGCTGAAAAAGAGTAAAAATTCTATATGTTCTTATAATTATATTATAGACTTAAGAATAAGTCAAACATTTATAATATTCAATCATTAAGGACAACACCTTCACATGATTTCTTAAACAAGTTTTTTAGTTTTAAATTTGATTAAGAACGTTTTAACTTGAAATAACTTTCAAAAAATAAACGGAGACACATCGAAGACGTATATACAAAGCTGGTTTTTTGAATTGTAGAAAGAGTATACAAAGTTTGATTATGAAGAGAGAAGAAAACATAAAGGACAAGAAAGTGCTTTTGGTGGCATTGAATAATCACTTAGTTAGCATTGATTATTAGCATAATGCATAAAATATGCATTTGACTTGTCTCGGATACTTCCATTACCAACATGTCAGAGCAACAAGGCAAAATCTGCAGTTAAATTCTTTAATTTCAAAAGCTGCTAATAAACAAATAAATCAACTTTCATATTGCAAATTCAAGTTTTATTATAAACAATTTCTCATCTTACAACTTGCTCATGAGATAAAGACAAAGTTATGATAAATAATAGTACAATTTGTAACGGTAAAATCATGAAAATCTTCGAGAGGAATTGATTAATAAAACATACACTCTGCTTTTCATTCCATAATTTCTTTCTTCCATTTTCCACCCACAAAATTAAAAATTAAAAAACATGTCTACACAGCTTTGACAGGATTGAATTTTTAATTATTTTTTTAAAGAGACGTCGACAGCACTGATGGTGGAATACATAAACTTGGTTTTAACGCATTATCGATTTTGAATTGGTGATATTTCAAATTCCAATGCTCCCACTATATATAAAAAACGAATGTTCCAGTTTTATGCAGCTTAATTCAATTTCAACCAGTCATTCCTGTCTTCATAAAGTTTAAATTCAATTTTAACTTATCCCATAAAATGCTTTGAACTTTTATTTTATTGCCCTGAAATTTATTGTTCACAAGTTAATGTTATTATTAGTTACTTAATATTTAAGTCTAGGTTTAAACAAAAAACTTAATTACAAGTTATAAATTTGATAAATACATTAAAAAAATAATATACAGTTCCTCTCATGTCAACATTTTAACATATTAGTCTGATTTGTCGTTTGTTATGCTAAAAAAAAGTTAACAACCTTGAACGTAGATGAGTGCATTTATGTATTTCTTAAATATAAAGACCTAATATTATTAATGTTTGAGATATGGACGAAATTTAAAATTGTACTATAGTTTATAGACAGAAACATAGTTAACAAAAAAAAAAAAAAAACAAGAAGTTGATGATTTTTTTTTATCGACAATCTTAATTTGTTACTAGTTGTTTTATATATATTTCATTGTATGACTATAGTCATTGAGAAATTGTGGTTATATATAATGTCGGTCTTACAAGACACTTGATACCATTTTTAACTCAAAATCTTAAGACGATGTGATTCTGAGCCTTTTATTTTATATAATGTTTAACTTTGTCTATTATATTCAATATAAGACTTTGACGTACACTCTGACTATTCTCGTTAAAGAGTTGAACTTACATCTTCTTTCATTATTTCTTCCTAACATTTCAAATCAATTTTATAACTCTCAAATAATATTAATGGGATAGTTGACCAACAACCTGTCTCATCCTTCCTTATAACTTTACACTAAACCACCTTATACGACTAACTTCCTAATTCCAAGGTGTGCTCTGAAATTTAGAACGGTAAAGTAAGATCCGTGAGTGGTGAAGACAAAAAGAGAGGAAATGATTTCGATAAGTTTCATGGTTTCTTACATGTAGTAGCAGTAGATTATGAAACTTCACCAAACCTTTGTGAGTTTTAGTTTGTTTGAGAGTGATAACCAATCAATGAAAACGAGAAGCCCGAGAGAATCTGAATACCTATTGTGCATGAAGACAGAGACAGAAACAAGACACCACACAAAGGATAACCTTTTACAATTTTCTTTCATGTCTTTGGTTCTAATTCATTTCACTTTTTCTAACTTTTCAAATATCACCCTCACTTCACCCTTTCAACTTATGTGAACAATGTACTTTTTAACTTATTCTAATGCCTCTCTCATTTTACCTTCAACGTGCGTCATCAAATTAATTATAACACACTCTACACTCGTGTGTGCTCTTCAATAATTAATTCAAATTAACAGAGACTCTAACATAATATATATATATATATATAGGTTAAATATGTTTTTGCTTCCTTAATTTTTGGTAAATTTTGGAGTTAGTCCATTTCGAAACTTTAGACTAATTTAGTTCTTTGTTTTTCGAAATATGTGAATTTAGTCCTTTTAATAAAATTTTGTTAAGTTTATTTGACATTTTAAGCGTGTTTATAATAGTATTTGACTTAACATTAAAACAACAATGTGTCTAAACAACTCGAATACAATCATAAAATGCGTACGAAACATTAAATAAACCTAACAAAATTTGATTAAAAGAATTAAATTAACGTATTTCGAAAGAAAAGATAAAAGACTAAATTGGTTTAAAATTTCGAAATAAATTGATTTCAAAATTTACTAAGAATTAAAAGACCAAAAACATATTTAACCAGATATATATATATATATATATATATATATATATATATGACCAAAATCAGGTCCAAATATGATGGGAAACGATAACAAAACATAACTATCAAAATATGTGGTTGAAATAATTTTCTCAAACTTGTAAAATATCTAAAGAGCAGCGACAACAAAAAATAACAACAACAATTAAAAAAAAAAAAATATTAATATATTTAACGTGGAAAGATCATCTTAATATGAGAATTAAAAATTCAGAAACGTAAATCAGTTAATCAAGCAATTAAATATAAATATAGAAAAAATGAAAAAAGACCTATAAGAAAATAATATATTAAAACAATAATTCTCTCAAATATAAAAATTAAAAAAAAAAACAAATAAAACAAAGAAATTTGTTTGTTTAATTAGAGATGATAATTTCAACGGTCAAACTAAAATGTAGTAATTAAAATTATACTAAAATGACTTAGAAAACATACTAACAATTTTTCTCTCTCCTTTCTCTAATCCAAAGATAGTAAAATTTACAACAACTTCGAAACTACAATGTCCTCTTCCCTTATATTAAGTGAGAACAAATAATAAATTTTGATTAATTTAAACTTTTTAGATACATAGAATTCAACACAGTTTTAGTATTACTTTAAAGTTTATTAGTTAAAACTGGTCGAATAAAATATGTATTTAAATTTATTTGAAAATTTACCTTCGAAGCATGATATTTTTATTATTTGGAATATTTATTATTTAACATTTCAAATAAAACAGGTATTAATTAGAAAGTACCCAACCGAACCATGCAAAAAAGAAAATTAAAAAAAAACGAAAAGAAAAAAACAAAAAGCAGAAGGGACCAATTAACTATGTCCAAACGAATAAGATAGAAAACTGTGCTGACAGCGTGATGCCATTAATAGCAACTATTCACTCTCTCTCTCTCTTCTTATCGAATGTTTTCAAAATATTAAAAATAATTTATATATTCAATAAATCATTTTAAATTCTTGACATTTAATTGTTAAGTTTCTATGTCGTGATATTATTTAATATACTTCTTTTATCACATTCTCTCTAATAGAATATTTATTAACCCTTTAACTCCATCTCTTATTTTGAATGTAAACAAAAATATGTCATAAATATTGGTTTCAAACACCAGTAATATTTCTCTGCAATTAACTATTTTCATATTGATTAAGAATAGTCGTTAAATTTGTTTAACTGTGTTCTTTTTACACAATAAATATCTAATTTAACTAAATTATTTTACGTAATAAATTATAAATCCAATTCAATTTTTATAGTACTTGTTTGAAATATGTTTTTCCCTTATGTATATATGACAAATTATATAGGTAAATTTATATAATCTTTAATTAAAGTGAGATGTCTCATATATCTTTTCACCACATATATCATCTCTTTAACATAAAAATTAAAAATTACGTATGTATTTAATTTTTACACTTTAACACAAGATTGAAATTTATCTCTTTGTAAAACTTTGATAAATTTCAGTATTTGAACTTAAAAACAAATAAATATAATTTTTTAAAAGTTTGACACGTAAAAATAATATAACATAATTGAATCAAAATACTTACATATATTATTTTTTAAATTTAAGAATCAAAATATATCAAAAATTCAGATTAAAAAACAAATCCAAATTTTACTACTAAATACATTCTTAATTCTAAAATTAAATATTAATAATTAATTGGACATATTTTATTTATTAAAAAAAGGAAAGATAAAAATACATTAAACAAAGTTAAGACATGGTTAAAATATAATTCTACTTAAAGTTCATGAAACACAAGACCAATTTGTATAAGGTTAAATATCTTTTTAATCCATTAACTCTCGGTGAATTTTAAAATTAGTCAATTTTGAAATTTTGGACTAATTTAGTTCTTCATCTTTTAAAAAAGGTGGATTTAATTTTTTTAATCAAATTTTGTTAAGTTTATTTGACATTTCAAGTGCGTTTCATAATAGTATTTGATTTAACATTAAAGTAAAAATGTGTCAAACAGTATAAACAAATTAAAATATAATCCTGAAACGTGTGCAAAAGATAAAATAAAAATTGAGTAAAATGACTAAATTTACATATTTCGAAAGATGGAAGATTAAATTAATTCAAAATTTAAAAACAGACTAATTTTAAAATTTACTTAAAATTAAAATATTAAAAATGTATTTAAGCCGATTGTATATAATTGAGCACGTAATAGCAATAAATAAGAATTAAATAATGGATAACGGCTAGTGTGAAATTGTGTGCAGTGAGGAGAAAAGTAGAGAGAGAGCAGTAAAGAATAAAAATGGTGGTTGAGCTTGAACGGCACGTTGCAGTTTCAGAAAACTCATTGTTTTCTGTGACTTTCTTCAAATCTCTTTCTCTTTCGATTTCAAAATTCATCACTTTCTCAAACATGCTTTTTTCTACCATCTTCAATGCTGCTTCCATTTTTATGTCGCATTAATGAACAAACTAAATAACCTCCTTTATACACCTTTTATTATCTTTGCTCTTTTCTTTTCACTAATTCGATCTACCCAAACCTTGTGAACAATCTTTGAATTTTAAATTCAAATTTTTTTACAAAAATCCTATTTATTATGATAATTAATAGTAGTATTGATTAAAAATACATAACGACATGATTTATCAGCATTAACAGCAGACTCTTTTGAATAAATCAATTTCAGCCATAGATTATTTTGAATAAATCAACATTATTAATCATAAATTCGTAAAAAGTTTTTTTTTTCTTGGTGCAAAGTTTTGCTTTCTTATTTTTGGATTAAATATATTTTAAATCTTAAATTTTATAGATTTGTAATTGTTCTCGGTTCCAAAATTTGATACAGTTTAATTCTTAAATTTTAAAAGTAAATAAATATAATTATTTTAGTTTAATTTTATATATAAATGTTAAACGACATTTCGTATTAGTGTTAGAGTTGTATATAACATTTATCATATTTCAACACAAATACCTGTCTGAAATATTGTTTTTTTCTGTAAATTATGTAGAAGTTATTTTTTTCTCAAGTGTAAGTTTTATATTTTGACTAAATAGTTTTTTAGTCAAAAATTTCATAGATTTGTAATTCGTCTAGGTTTCAAAATTTGATACAATATAATCTTTAAATTTAAAAAATAATAAGTATGACCAGTTTAATTAAACATTGTTGATAAATTTTAAATAATAGCTGAGATTGATGTTAGAATTATATTGAAGCTTTAAACTTTTTATTAACTTTTGTATTCTTAGTTTTAATGGGTGGGGGACATGTTATACGGGTTTTATTACGTGGGGATGCTATTTTAATAGTGGTTGTAATGCGTATATCTTTTGTTGTTATTTTGGACTGTGTTGGCTTTTAATCACAGTTTGGCTTCTCAATTATTATTATTTTTCATCAATCATGGATTTTACGATTACATCTATGTCGTTTAATTTTGTAGTTAAAAAAATATCGTGTAACTTCACTTCTTCTACTAAAACAAATGTTTAAATTACACAAAAATATAATTTTATTTTCGATCATTAAGAAATGTATTTTTTATTATCTTTACACTTTTGCGATATAAACAAGTTTATAATATATATAAACAAGGATAACATAGAACCAAATAGAATGAAATAGGAATAGTGTCTATTTGTAATATGACTCACAAGAAAAAAATTAATTTGTTATCCGTTTTTTTTTTCTGAATATCCATTTAAAATATATTCATAGGTTGTTGAAAACATGCAAATATTTATGGATATCAATGATTATTTAAAAAAATATTTTGATAAATTTATAAAATGAAATTGTAAAAGATATAAATTAAATTAATTTTTAGTTTTAATTACATTTAATCTAATAAAATATAAATTAAATTTTAATTTTAATTAAGTTTAACTTAATATGATATAAAATAAATATTATTTATATTTTTTTTACGTGTAACATATTTTCGTAAATACAAATAATATGATAGCCATACCCGATCTATTTATAAACGAATATTAAAATATGTCATAAACACAAATAAATACTCACATATACTACCTTATATTGTGAGGATTTTATTTGCACATATTTACAAAAATAAATATTTTTGTTATTCCCCTTTCTTTCTCTTTCTCTCTCTCATACACACACACATATATATATATATATATATATATATATATATATATTATATATATATTTTTAAAATTTTAACAAGTTAATTAATATTTTTAATTAAACAAATAAAAATAAAAATAATTTAATTTATTCTATTATAATTAATAATTAAAATTTAATTTATAATTAATAAATAACAATTTATGTCATACTATAATATATTGATATCATTTAAATAATATAATATAAACAAATTAATATTAGTTTTTATTTTTTATTTTTTATTTTTTAGTTAGAAACACGAGTTGGCATACCAACTCATACCCCTTCAAGCTTATAAAATTGAAAAATAAGATAGAACTTAGGAGATTGAAAACATTATCCCAAACATCAAATAATTTATTAATTATGAAGAAGTGGTATGCTTAGTACCTAACCTATACTTACTTTAGTGTATTTATGAAGGGCCATATTTTGTTCTCCCTCTTAAATTATAATTATTTTTTTGTCCTCTTATTCACTTAGGTTTAAAAAAATCTCACTCAACTCAAACTTCATTCGTGGACACTCTGTTTTGCAACTCTCTATGTTACAATATCAACCATTTATATATTTTGTCTTTACAATCTTCAAAAACTTTCAATTTCAAATTTTCTCAATTAGATTAATGAACTCATTTTAAAGTTTTTAAATTATATTCTACTTGTGCCCATCTTAATATTTTTTTTAAATTAACCTCATGTTTTTACTCTTATAGCAGAATGAAACCACAACATGAAGATTCTTCCTACATATCGAAGAAGATCATTACCAAAACTCTATGAAAAAGAGGAAAATAACGTATCTTTTAAGTAATATTGTTAAATTTTATAACAGTTAATTAAAACACATGTTTAGATTATTTTTAGGTTGATAACACTACACTTTTTTCTCCCTAATAATGTATTAACATTGCCTTGAGATTCGAATAATATCATTATTACTGAATGACAAAAGAGAAATGAAAAGATAATATGTTGAAAAAGAAAATATAAAACACGATATAACATTAATATAATATCTTAAGGTCTTATTTTAAAAGTAAATGTATTGACAACTTGAAGATAAATATATACTCTTGTGATAAGATAAAATCATAGTTAAATTCCTGAAAGTGTATTCAAATTAATGAAATATGTCAGTATAATTATTGATTTGGTCCCTCAAAATATTTTGAGTTGGTACAATTTGGTTTTCGAATTTTTGGAATGTTCAATTTAATCTATGAGTTTTTGGAAGATGCAATTTGATATCCTTATTTTTTAAAGTGGTTCAATTTAGTATCTCTGTTATATTTCACTTAACATCATTTGTACACGGGTGATCTGTCACTATACAATAGAAACGTGAGTGAAGCTTTTAGTTGGGTTGGTTTGTTTGTTAGATGTAATTAACACCATTTTAGTCTCTCTTTTAATATTTCCTCGATCATGTTATTCAATATGGTATTAAAATTAATTGTTTAATTTGTTGCACAATAACAGTACACCACAATACAAACGACGTGAATTGAAGTATAATAGAAAGTATTAAATTGATCAATTTAAAAAAATTAAAAGACCAAATCAATAATTATACTAAATATATCTTATCGGATAAAAATGAAAAAATTGACACATAAAAAAAATAAGTTATAAACATTAAACTTTAATGTTTAATGTTAAAAGTGGTATCACACCTATTATATGTACAACTCACATTTTAGAAATTGTCAATTTTTCGATCTGGTTAGAAAATTTCAATATATATATATAATATATATTTATTTGATTTTCTAAAAATACTAAAAACTTAAAAATACGAAAAAGTGTTTTGAAATAATGAAAATCGAAATAGTCAATAATAGTTATATATTTAAAAAACTAGAAAAGGCGAGTTAATGATGTAGTTCACTATAATCTAGGGATTGTGTGTGGGATTAACGTAGTAAACGAAGTGTGAAATAAAAGGTAAGGTAAAACCGAGTCGATGAGTAGTAGTAAGTAACAGTGGCCAAGGTTTTAGTTTTAACGTATTGTGTTGTGTTGGTGCAAGCAAAGCGATGACAGTGCATGTTGTGTTTGTAATTTGAAAGTGACCTTTTTCAAATTCCCGTAAACAAGTAACAGTGTCCAACGTTGGAAATAAATAGAAGAGAGAAGAAGCTCCAACCACAAGCCACCCAAACAACACAAAAACGCATACCATAAAACCTTGTCATTCACAACAAACACACACAACTTTTTTCCATTTCAAATCTCTGTTCTTCCACTTCACGAGGTTGCACGCCAACCACCTCTTTCACTCTCTCTCTCTCTCTCTTTCTCTTTCTCTTTCTCTCTGTGTCTCTGTTATTACTTACTTCTACTATACATAGGACTATCTCACGTTCAGATATTCTTTGTTCTTTTTCTTTCAACTCGTTCTTTCCCTTGCATGAAATTGAAAACATGGCCACTGCAGCATCCAGAAGACCCAAGTGGCGCCACCATCCTCCTCCTCCTCCGACCCCCAGGATCCTGCACTTTCCTCGCCGGAGACCCTCTTTCCGGCGGGACCTTAAAAGCAACAATAGCAACAGGTTGGGGACTCTGATTGATCGAGAAAGACGTGCACGTCCTCCCACTGTGCTGTTGGATAACAACGTTGGCAGTGAGAGTGAGAGGAGGAGGGAGAGAGTGGGGAGCCCCAAAGGGTGGGCCTTGGAGGAAGAGAAGTGGAAGTTTCAAGCGGAAATGTTAAGGGCTGAATGTAACTTGTTGAGGATGGAGAAGGAGATTGCGGTTAAGAAGTTGCAGAGGACTCGTGTTAAGATGGAGACAACTCTAAGATCTGCTCTTCACACACTTGTTTCTGTTCGTCTCTCTACTCTCTTGTGTTTCTAAATTTAACTCTTTTTTTCGAGTTTGTGATTGTGTTCCAAATTTTTGCAACTTGCTTTGTAGAAACGTCTTCTTCCTTGGCTTTATGAACAAAGAATGTATTTTTTTGTCAATTTTGATGCATTGTGAATGTGGGGGGCTAATTGGGTGGCTGGTTTTCAGTGTTTTGTTTCATTTGTGTTAACTTGCAAACTGGGGTGCAGGGAAGGATCAGGATTTGTGAAGGAAAGAATGTTGATATGGTTTTGGATGAGGAGATTCGTGAGTTGACTGAGAAACTTCAGAGATTGCAGAAGAGGTCGAAAGTGAAGGATTTAGGAGCCAAGAAAAACAAAAATTTTGACAAGCAAGTTTGTGTTCTGCAGAGTCGATTAGAGAAGATTGGAGGATCCTCAGATGAGATATATTTGAGGGAGTTTCAAGAGATGGAAAACATAAGCCTGTCAATTAAAAGGTGTAGCGGAATTGATGATAGCATTGTTGCAAGTGGAAAACTTAATGTAAGTATGACAGTAACTTTGGTGTTTCTTCTGATTTCTTATGCTCCAGTTATACAGATTTTAGTGAAATTAACTTTGGAAGAACTCATTTGTGTTTGATTATCAGGATAAAGGAAATCATAGTGCTTTTTATTGTTGTTTCTAGAGTGAAATTTAAATCTCCAGTGAACTTATCTAAGTTCAACAAAGGTTCATTAAGGCACTTTGTTTGCCATGTTGTCTTTTCTTGTGACTTGGTGTTTTCTTCTGAACGGATTGTATTAAAATTTCAGGTGGAGATTCTGAGGAGAAAAATGGAGGGATTGTCAAAGGGAATATTATTACAGAGAATGGAGGAAGAGTATAACTCACTGCTGTCCAGTGCTACTTGTTCTCTTGCTAGTTCTGCTTCAACTTCCAAGAGAATTGAACTTCAAGATTCATCTTCCATGAGAGTACTTCAGAGGGTATATTCATGATTTCTTTGCTCATTCCTAGTTCATATCAGGCTATTATTAACATTCATAATGATGTCTAACATGATCTTGCTGATGTAAAACACACAGTTTTGTTTAGTATCTGAATCAAGAAAATGGATTCTTAACAAACTTTGAACTGACAAACCATTCAGGAAAAACTATCTTGTGAAGGGAATCCATGCTCAGGGCACTGCAAAACTGTTGTACGGAGAATTGTAGAGCAAGTTAGAGCAGAAACTGAGCAATGGTCACAAATGCAAGAGATGCTTGGTCAGGTGAGGGAAGAGATGGAGGAATTGCAGGCTTCTCGAGATTTTTGGGAAGATCGAGCCAAGCAATCTGATTTTGATATCCAATCCCTTCAAAATGCTGTAAGATACAAGTTCACTGATACCCAATTGTTTTGTCACATTCGACAACTATAAATTTTTGAACTTTACATGATCAATGTTTATCAGATGATCCAAGTTTTCATTTTCATGCATTTGGTCTCTGAATCTTGGCACCTATGTTTTCTGTGGCAGGTGCAGGAATGGAAAGAAAAAGCTGATTCATCTGAAAGTAAAACGAAGGAACTTGAAGCAGAACTCTCCATGGTGCGTGATGATCTTGAGAGATTGAAGAAGGAACAGAATGTGGTGAAGGGGACCAAGTGTTTGCCCATTCCAGTGGACACACAGAATGAGTTGGAGAAGCGAATAGTGGTTTGTTCCTCAAAGAAAAATGGTAACTTTACAGAAAATAGCAAGCACAGTGATGTTCTAAGGAGTGGAGAAAGAAAAACACATGGTGGTAATGGTGGATTCTTAGCCCCAAAAAGATCACCTCTCAGAGACATTGGCAACAACTCCTCATTGTTGATGAGACAAAATGGCAAAGCAGTTTTCCCTTTGCGTTGCCAAATTTCTTCTGATGTTGAGAAAATTCACTAACTCGTCACTTCAATGTATTAGGCCTTTTAGTTCTGACATAAAATTGCACACATCCTAAGATAACAGACAAGGTGCAGAATGAATCAATCAGTTTTTTTTTTTCATGTTTTAAGATTTGTAGTTTGAGATCTTTCATGTAATGTGTACTATATGCTATGAGAAATAAGGTCAGCATTCTGAAGATTTTGTTTCATGTAATATATGTAACTGGAGATTTTGTTTGTCAAAACAACCAAATTCTTCTAAGTAATTTTGAAGTTGTTCTTCAATCTGATTATTGAGATAAAACTCAAGTTTTGACTAGAAAACAAAATTCAAAATGTATTAGGAGTTGTATTTAAGTTAAAGTTTGTGACCAGGACACAAGATTCAACAAAACAATGTATTGTTCAGTGAGGAACATGTTAGCATTTATTAAGGAGATGGGATTTTTCTTGCTCCAGCGTCATGCACCATTTATTAAGGATGTGTTGTTATCAATAAGCTAGCAACTGTTCTAATTGAAAGTTGATTAGGGATCCCTTGAATTAAGTGCTGCTACATTGAATTAAGTGCTGCTACATTGTTTGAAAATTTTCACTAGTTTTCTTCGGTACGAATCCAAATTTTTTACTGTTTTTTTTGTTGTTATTTGTTTAGCATTCAAATATATTGTGTTGATATTTTAAATATTTCTTTAATATATTTTAAAACGTCAAAAATAGTGATAACCAGTGTATTATGAAAGTACAGTAGAGAAACAACACAAAAAATTCAGCAAAAAATTCAAATTCGATTCGATACTTATCTTTTTATTCCTGGTTTTTTAATTTTTAGGTTAGATATATGAATTTAGATTTTCTCTTGATTTTTTTTATTATTCTTGTGCTAAGTTTTCAAAATACAAAAGTAGAAAATGATTTTGATATTTTAAAATATATTAAATTTTTTTATTATACTAAAATCAATGTTTTTTGAACATTCAGCATAGTAGAGTGTTTGAACTCTAAATATAACCACATGCAAAACGTTAAATGAAGAGAAACGTACGTGTCTCGGAAAGAAAGCTAAACGGCGTCGTTTGGCGTAGTCCGAAACTCCAAAATCGAAACCCTGTATGAACCTGAAGTGTCTGGGGAAGCCTGGGAGGTATTTGAGAAAACGTTGAAGAGAAAAATGGGAATAGCATGGTTGCAGTTGCAGAGAATCATCACCACTCCTTGTTCTTCTTCTAGATTCTTCTCCAAATCATCACCCTATGTTGGTAATCTCTTTCTCTATCCTTGTGTTTGCTGCACTGATCTCTAACCAACAAACAAACAAACACACCCTAATGTGTGAGCGATTTATCAATGTTTTTTGTTTGCGCCAAATGCAGTGAAGGTTGGAATACCCGAGTTTCTAAATGGAATTGGGAAAGGGGTTGAGTCCCACGTTCCTAAGCTCGAATCCGAAATCGGAGATTTCCAGAACCTTCTTGTCACTCGCACCCTCAAGCTCAAGAAGCTCGGTATTCCTTGCAAACATGTGTGTATTCCTTATTCCTAATACTTTGACTCCATTTCTTCTTTTGCTTCTTTAGCTTAATGTGTGAAATAAAGTCTTTACTCTTGGGAAATTCGTATATGGAGTGATTTTTTTTTTCAGTTTACTCTATGTAAAATTTGGGTTATTATCGCTTCCCTATTGGTCACAAAGAAATTGGCAATTCTCCAAAAGTAAAATTTGGATGGTGACCTGCAGAGGAAGAATAAGATTAGCCACTGTTGCAGGTGCATATGTGAAAAAATGTTAGTCCTTGTGCGCGTTATGTGAAAATGGTAATAAATAACAATGAAGGAAGATTGGCGGATGCTGACAATTGAGATTAGAATTATAAGTAATACAGGCTGAGCTACGCACACAAAGATAAATGCATTTAACTGAAGAACTAATTGATTACATCCGCTATTTACATGCGTACTTGGGTTACAATCAGTCAAGCAAGACAACTAACTAGGAACGGAATTAAATACCTCAGGTTTAAGATTTTTAGGTGCTGTATGATCAGTTTGATTTGTGTATAGTAACTCCTGATGAAGCCACGGGATTGACTTGTTTGCTTTATTTGTTCAATCTATGTTGAATTGGGTCCTGGTTTCTTCCTTAACTCTGTAAGCAATTTTGTGTTTAAATCGTTGAATTTTATGACTGGCATTGTAACTTTACATTTTGTTTGGTTGGAGGGGAATTGAGGGAAAGGAAAATGAGGAGCTGAGCATTCCTCCCCTCCAATCAGTAGATCTCATTTTCCATTCAGTTCTCTCCCTTTTATTAAATGGTCCTTTAAAATGAGGATGGATGGCCATGGTTTAGTGAAATTTATCAAATCGAGGGCCTTGATTGTAGGATTATGAAAGGGCTTTTTAGAATCTCTCTCGGGCTCATAGTGCACCTTGTTCTACGTGATAATTTGTTAGACATTAACAAAGCCATTTCTGAGCCGTCATTCAACAGTTTATGCTTTTAAAGGAACTGGTATTTGACATAAATTACAGATCTGAAAAATCTGTATGACTTTTGAACCTGCTGATTTTCGTCCTTGACAAAATTTATTCTCCTCTTAATGCCTGCTACCTTGTCTATGAATTTCCCTTCTGCTCTGTTATTAAGCCATTGAACTGGCTCTGACATGCTAGTAGAAAAGGGTCACATGTACACATTGTTAAGTGATTAGATTTTCTGCATCTTTCTGTGTTTACTAAGGTGTTTGATGTACTGTTGTCATCTTCATCCTGGTACACTACCTGTGTTAGGTACATGGCCATATTATTGGATTTTAGATATCTTAAGGCCTGTGATTTCCATCAATTAAAAGGCTTTATGATCCTAAATTAACATTTTTACCAGATTCCTAAATGGGTTATCTCAGATGCCACTATAATCTGCATTCTATGTCTTACATTCGCGTATCCAATATAAATTTGGACAAATCATAGGACTGTTATTGACTCTAATATTGGAAGTAAAACGACTACTTGTCATGGTAGTCAGTTATTGTGAGACAATTCAGCTCAGATTTTCAATCGTATAACTTGTTGATTGGGACTGAAATGACCTTCACCTTCTGTTAGGATTGTGCTTTTTGTACTTACATGGATTTTAAGATACAATCAATTGAATTGTCCATAAGACATACAAATTGTTCGGTTAACTTGCAAACTCTTCCTAACAACTAGTTTTTGCTTTGCAGAGGAAGTTAATATTGAAATACACACACAAGTACAGGTTGGGATTATGGAGGCCACGTGTTGAGTCCATCAAAGCTTGATTGGTTTCTAACCAATACGTAGTCACTGTTTGTTAGGTCATATTTCAAATGTTTAGCAGCAGCAGCAGAATGCAATGCTCCACTTTACGATGCTTTCATATGGTTAAGCAGTTAAGCAGGCTGCGGTTAAATCCAAAGATTCTATTGCAATCTATTGCAGTCTGACATTAATTGATGAACAATTGATTCAGTACTATGTGCAGCATGATAGAACTAGGTATTATTAATAAGGTATTATTAATAAGGATATGTTCTTAGCTATATAAGCCATCAAATCTTCTAATTGAAAGTTGATTATGGATCCCTTGAATTAAGTCCTGCTTGTCTTTTTGATTTCAGGTTTTTGGATCTCCATTTATTTTCAACAATGTTTTCAAACAGATTACACACTGTCGCATTTTTTCCCCAAATAGTTCAGTGTAGGTTTTTGATGTCTTCGATTCTCCTAAAACTAAATTTCAAACCTGTTCTTGATGTCTTCGATAAAAAAATGAATTATAACATGCAAGTCCAAAAACATATTCAAAATTGGGTTGCTTAGGAAAATTGAATTGTGAACTATCACAATAAAATGTTCTATTTACATAAATAAAACCTATAATCTGTTTTTTGAGGGACACTGTAACTTGTGTGAAAAATTATATTTCCAACATTTAAACCTCCCTTGTTGTGAAAAACTATATACTAAACAAAAGAGCACTTTCTGAAATATGTATATTTATTGAGCTATTATATATATATATATATATATTATAAAAATCAATATTTGTCTCATGCATGACAGAAATATATATATATATATATATATATATAATATTTTTTAATTTATAAAAATCAATATTTATCTCATGCATGACAGAAATATATATATATATATATATATATTAATTTGTAATTTTCTTAGAAATATTTATGGAAATATTTTAACTTTTTTTAATCTCTTGTATATTTAAATTAATTTATTTTTATTTTAAATTGAAGTTACTATTTTTAAACGTTTATAATAATTAGGAATAATTTACTGTGAAATAAAAAAAAAATGTATAAAATATCCACAATGAAATGTGTTTAACAAGAGGCACGATCGATTTGTTAATGTTAGTGTTAACGTAACGTATAAAACTACCCTCCCAACTGAACATAAAAACCCTTTTTCCCTCTTCATCTTCTTCCAAATTCTCTTTGCTTCTTCAACTCGTAACGGCGTTTGAAGAGTTTCAATCTACGTTCTTTTCACAGTCGTGGTATTTTCTATCTCTCTGTTTCTTTCTTTTTATTCATTTGAAATAACCATTCTGATCGTGAGGATCTTAACCTAACCAATCTTCCTTATTTATTTCTCAGCGTTTTCTTTTCTGTCGTCTGTTAAATTGGGGTTCAGATCTACAATTTTGTCATAGTTTTTTGTTCATCTCTGTTATACCAGTTTTTTGTTCATCATATTACTTCTCTGTTCTGTTCTGTGTTTTGGGAAGCGTAAACTTCCGTTTAAACCCCATCAAAAAGGGAACCTAACCACACTAAATTTATTACACCAAACGTTCATTTTGTTTCTTACATGATTTAAGCACCTCAGTTCAAAATTACTCAGCCGCATTTCCAGTTCATTACAATTCTGCTTGGTTTTCAAGAAAAATAATGCACAATCCTTGTTTGTCATTAGGTTTGTTCAAGATTTTTTCCTTAGAAATGCTAAATGCAGAACACGACATTCCTGATGAGGTTCCACTAGAATCCAAGCTATTTAAAGTCTATACTGCTTTAAATTTCCTCACCTACTAAACTGAATGATGTGGTTGGTGATAACTTTAGTGTCAGAGACTGTTACCAAATGACATGATGATAATCTTTACATAATACTGTTAAAAGTTTCAATCTCTTGGTCTTGACAAGTGATAATAACATTAATTAATCTTGGATGTTGTCTATTATGCAGAGTTACCTTTTCCCCCTCATATGTATGCAATTTCATCATCTGTTATTGAGAATATCTAGATGACATTCATATGTGTCGTGTGTTGTCTATTTCTTCTTTGCATGTAATTTCATCAGCTTTTATTCTTCAGATTATGGAGATGATTTTCATTGAAAGACAAGAGAGGGGAACTGAAATATGACATTCTCTACCCTGTAATTGCATAAGACAAAGATGGCACACGTATGTGGAGCAAGATTTATGTAGTAAAGGACGTTTAGGTTTTTCCATATAATAGTTTTGGCACCGCAGGCCCATCTGAAATTAAAGAACTTATTGCAATGGATTATAGCTTGGCTAATAATTCTTCATCGCCTCGTCCCAAATGGAGAAAAGTAGCATATGGTGGTATGCAACCTGGTTATGATGACAATCATACAGATGAATCTTTCCTTGAAGGAATGGTCATGAATGCCAGTGTTGTAAAAAGGGACATGCTAAAGGTGATGCTGGACTCGGTATCCATTTCTGAATATTTATGCATTGTTGCTCTTGTTGTCTTGGTCTGGATTTGTACACTTACATCAACTATTGATGAAAATTCTCTCCTGTTTATTGATGTAAGTCTTCTTTTTTCAGGGTTTTTAATTCTCCTTTTCACTCAAGAAATGCTTTCCCTTAGCCTCCTTCTCCATTATGTCCTTAATATCTCCTTTTTCATAACTGTGTTATATGTTTTGGCTCCCATCTATCAAACTCTTACAAGGTCCATTAGTTCGGATTCCATTTGGGCAGTGGCTGCATCACTTCTAGTACTTCACCTTTTTCTGCATGACTATTCAGAATCCACGGTCAAAGCACCTGGGGTTCTGAAGAATCCTGCATTGACAAGTTGTATCTCAGTAAATGCTTCTGTAGTGGCCTCTGTTTTTATTGCTTCTCGTCTTCCATCAAGACTACATGTGTTCGCTATCATGCTATTCTCACTGCAGGTTTTCCTTTTTGCTCCACTTGTTACTTACTGTATTAAAAAATATTCCTTCCGCATGCACCTATGCTTTTCTATCAGTTTGATGGCCATGACCTTAAGTTTTGTGTACATGCTGCATCGCCTCCTTTTTGTGGTGCTGCTTAGTCTGTTGGTTTTTGTCAACGTGGTCTGTCCTTATTGGCTTATAAGGATTCAGGAGTACAAGTTTGAGATCAATGGACCTTGGGATGAGGCTAAACTTTGTTTTGATATTACCGACTGAAACCTGGAGCATGGTTAATAATGTTACATGGTAGTACCTCGTGTGTTGTTTAGGTTGGAGTATAATTTGCTGACCACTTGAACTAGTTTTAAGTTTTAACTTTATAGTTTATGGGAAAGTTGTTGCAGTTCATGTTTGGGGAGGGTGGGAAACTGATGATTGTATTCATGCTTTAGAGAATGATAACTAATGACGGTTTACAATTTTTTGTGTACAATGGAAGTACATTCACGATTTAGAGTGTCATTCATTTTTGACAAATTCAAACCAACTTGTTTTGATCCCCTTTTCACTACATTTTCTCAGAGAAATAAATAAATTCCCAAGCGCATTAGATCTTAACATGTTAGGTGTGTTGCTTATACCTGATAATTTAAAAGAATGTTGGTACAGAATGATGTCTCGTGTATTTTGAGGTTAAAACAAGTAATGGTTCATAAATTTGAAGCCATATGTTTTCTCCGACTCTTGTATATACTTTAAACAAGTGCACTTCCCAAACACAGCATCACATGACAGTGATTTGCAGCGTTACCAACCAATAGATTAGAATGATGAGGAGATTGCAAAACACTAGTATAAGCTTCTCATTATTGTATCATTTATGTATGTATTGGATAGATAAGATAAAAAAGAGAGAAGAAATTTGTTCCATAAAAAGTGAGAATATTTATTTCCATATTTGTTAGGAAATTATAGAAAGTGACCTTTCTGTACGATCTTTATTTCCACATCATTAAGGAAGTGAAAAAGTTACCTTTCTATGAGAATGCGGAAAGTTATTTTTAAAGAAGGGGTACTTTCTGGGGGCTTCAGGATGCATAACAGATTCTGGGCGACAGTGATGGTAACGCATGCGTTCTTGGACCAGTGGATTGGAATGCGCAGAAGGTTTTCGTAGAGTATTTTTCGAGATTTCTCCCAAGGTAAGAACCGTGTATGTTATTGCTTTACCATTATTTTTAACCTCTCGGTTTGAATTCACTCTAGCAATGCTACAATTGATATATTTTTTTTCCTATCGTGCGTTAATCTCTTCAATGACAAATCAAAGTAGATCTACGTTACAAGTGTTATCATCATTATGCAGTTGAAATTCATAAAGGGCATAAAGCATAAGTCCACACAAATTCAGGAATAATGTGTGCAATTTATCCTTTTAGATCCAGTCGTGTTAAATAATACAAACCATATTTCAGAGTTAGGATAGATCACGGATTAAAAGTTGAGAATCTTCTTTTCTCTGAAGCTTTCCACAGTCTCCCTGACACTCACTTCCAAAGGAGTAAACTCTATTCCCAAGTCCTTCTTTGCCTTGTCTGTGGAAATCTGGTATGTTGGCATATACGGCTCATCTACCTCACACCTGAAAACATTTTTGAGATTTGAGAAAGTGCAAATGTTAAACAATTGCCCATGATTCTTAGGTATGGAATTCGACATTTACAGGAGTCAAACTTATATAGAACTTTAAAGACTAGCTCACTTGAAACAATCATTTTCCATATATGGAGTCCAAATTATTTGCACATCTAATATGATGGAGGGTATGGAATTATGCCATCACCATTAAAGCAACCTTAGTAATCCTCACATAACAGGTGTGAACACATACACAAACATCTATACCAACTTAAAATTAACTTAAATCGCGTAAAGAACAACCATTAGTCTTCAAAAGTGCAATTCACCCAGACCCGGGTCCCAAAGAGTATTAAAATTTCAAAAAAGTAAATCTCTGAAAGTGTAATTTCTGTCACTTTAGCCCTGTCATTAGAAAACCCCGTACATGGTACACTTTCTGCCATTTTAGTCAATGAACTCCACCATTTACTATCAGTTCATGATTTACCACTTACACTATCATTTAGTCCTGGTTTTAACTACTTTTTTCTTTTTTAATTCTTGAATTTAATGACTTATTGCTATCTCAGTAATAATTTTTCAAAGATTAAAATGACAATAAGTGATTAAGTTTAAGTGCTAAAATGACAATAAACGGTTAATTTCAGGAACTAAAAGTAATTGATAAAGTTAGGAGAAGAAAAATGATAGTAAGTGTATTATTAACTTTCAGAGACTTCTTTTTAAAAAATTAAATACTTCAAAATTTTAACTAACAGTGCATTGTACTTTTCTGGGACTAAAGTAATTGTTTACCGTAAATCATTTTTCTTTGTTTTCTACGATACCCGAGAGCAAGACTAGTGTAGTTAATATACTTGACGGAGTACGTATTTCTCAGCTGAAGGGTGAAAATATATTCCATTTAAGGTTTATTATGTAACTAAGCTTAGAGAGGTTAGATAACAAAACTCAAAAATTAAGATGCAAAAATTGATGTTAACTTGGGATAAAAGTTTGATTTATATTATCATCTTAACTTTTCCTCTTACAAATACTTGTCCAGAAGTATATCAATTTCAGTACAGAATAATTTCGTTTTCCAGTTGAATTGAGTTTTCAAACAAGCCAAGATATTGCTAGAAAAGGAGTTTAAAAAATGGGGATTCCAATTTATGCTTTGTAAAATTAAACTTACTTATCTGGAATTTGTAATGTAGGATACAATTGACGTAAAGTCCTAGCAAGCTCAGAGTAGTGTATGACTCTCTCAGACAAAATGTATCTTCCACTAGCCGAAGCGATCTCATAAGCTAGAATATGAGCGATGGCAACATCTTTCACATTGACCCACCCAAAAGATCTATTTGGAAATGGTTTACCTGCATTCAATAAGCTAAGAGTTAGTGCTTATTTAATGGCTATTGGATTTTAAAATAAACGGTCCCTGGATATATTTGAGGCACATGGCAAATCCATTAGTATTTTAACCAAAGTAAACTAAGATGACCGACTCCAGATTCAATCGCCAACTTAATTTTTTGAATCGTGAAGTATAATTTTGTATAGAATAGTAAGATTCAAGTACAACTAAAAATTACTTCAAATATACATACCATCATATAAATGATACACAATGGTCTAAAGTAGAAATAGATAAAACAACTTAAACAGAATTCATACATACAAAATTATGTATATATATTGGACAGTACTTAAAAAGTTGTCAGTCTTTTGTGCTTAATTTTTTTCAACAATGTGATAGTTACTCACCTATACAATAAATAATAAAAACAGTTTCCCAGTTAAAATTTACTAAAGAGATAAGCTATACAATAAATATAAATACGAAAATATAACGAAATGTTACTAAAGAGATAAGCTGGTGTCTAGCAAACTTTTTATTTATCTCTCTTCTCACCGAATATTAATATTAAACACCATACATAAGATAAACCAACATCTCAATGATGATAAAGATCAAGTAGACATATCGGTCCATAGTTTATTTTGTTAGGGTTTATTAGTTCAAAACATTACTTATATCAATAGAATACACCATTATTCAAATTTATCCTAAGAAAATTCAGTTATCTGAAAATTAAATTCATAAAAGCTTAGGCGATATATATTCTTAACGGATACAAAAACTGATATTAAAACAATCTTCTAAGAATCAAAATATTAATCTATTGTAATAATTAACTTTAGGGCACAATACTCCCTTCAAAGGAATGCAACTTGTTCTGAAGTCGCACTTATCATTAGGCACCTTAATCTTATCTAATAACATAAAACACCGAATAAAAGCATAAAACATATTAGATAATATTTAGTGTGTCTTGTTAACATTTAGAGACATTAAACAGTAGACATTAATCAAGCTAGAACATATACAGAGCTAATAAGTAGGGAGGTATGAGAATATTTGTCATGAGTTCGTTATGATTTAAATGCTACATTTTCATTCCTCAAACATAAAGTTTAACTAAGAATGGTAGTTATTATATCATCATTTTGTTATAATATTTTCCTTTACATATTTTCTGTTTCTTTTTTCCTATTTCAGTTCCAATACGTGTAAGTCAGAATTCTAAATGCAGGAAAGGAGATAATAAAATTTTCATACAGCATAACTTTAAGAGTAAATACGAATTACCGTTTATTAGGTTTAAAATTGGCTCAACGCTTTCATTAATCTCTGCTGGTAAGAGAGGTCCTGCTACCATCGTTGGGTTAAGAACAATCATGTCAATGTTGTTTTCATTTACAAATTTCCAGGCAGCATCCTCGGCCAAGGTCTTTGAAAGCGTGTACCACAACTGAAGACAAAAAAATAAGAAATGCAAGAAAATAAGCAAACATGGTAACACACTCTAGAAGACAATTTACTACAGAATATTGAAACAAATATATTCGAGAATGACTTACAACTTAATAGCTACTATCTACTGAACACAAGATTGACATTACTAAACAGTTGTTGAATAATGTTAAAACTTGAAACAGTTTAAGAAATTTTATGGTTCATCTCTTCCACTACTGTAGCACATGCACTGGTAATGGTGATGCTAAAGTGGAGTCAGTTACAGCACAGTGGTTGTGTCGGAAAAACTGTTTCTCATATTATTCATAGAGAAAAAAAATGTTGGTAAATAGAATACAAAGACTTAATAAAAAAAATCCTAAGTTATGATAGATATAATCTATCCCTACAATTCAGGATCCTGTACAATAATATAAAATACATTGCCAGCATATTATTCTTCCTAATTATGGAATGTGATTAAATCTCCTAATTATGTAATTAAAACTGTACAATTGTCGGCATATAAACTTCCTTAATAAAGAGTAATAACTTGTGTCGTGTCATTCACATGTAGAGGTAAGACATAAATTTTGTTTACAAGAAAAAATAAATATCACTCAGTTCCCAACAAACTACATCAAAATCATATATTCCACTTTTACGGGCTTCAGGATTGCATTTCTACTAAATTTTAGCAAAAAAGCACAAACCTCTAATTCCCTACAGAAATCTGGATCCGAAAACCATGTCTCATCAACAACTGTTTCAGGAGTTTTTGGTCTTCCAGTAAATGCAACTGCAGAAATAGAAGAAGTTAAGACAACCCGCTTCACAGACGACGACTTTGCACATGATTTGAGAACATTAAGAGTTCCCTTCACTGCAGGATCAATCAATTCAACCTGACATAGGGAAAACAAAGTTCAAAATAAAGGAAGCAAGAAGAAGCCAGAAGAATAATTCTTAATAAATTGTAAACAAGTTTGATTGGAAAGTGACTATATCAGCATAATATTTCCTTCCAAGAACAACATATCTGTCAGTCCATTACCATATGCAGTATATATATATATATATATATATATATATATATATATATATATATATATATATATATATATATATATATATATATATATATCCTCCCATCTACCATACTCGAGATTTTTTTTTCTTTTCGTATCCAACTTTTAGGAAAAAAATGATTTAATTTAATTTTTTACGAATGTTTGAGAAACCTAACAAGTATTGAATTGTTTTTAGAATAACATTAATACCTGTGGGTTGTTGACTACGAAACGTACAGGTGAAGCAGTATGAAAAACAGCGTGGCAACCTTCCACAACGGAGTCGAATGAACCTTCTTCCAACAAATCCGCTTTAAACAGATGCAGCCTCTCTTGTGCTCCCTCAAGGTTAGCCAAGTGCGACACCTTTTTCGGATTACCTACATAAATTCGCATCCATTCATATTCATAATCACACCAATAACCAATTAAGAAACAGAAATTAGGGATTAGGGTTAGGGATTAGGAATGTGAATGGAACAGACCTGGATCGCGAACTGTGGCTCTGACTGTGTAACCACGTTGAAGAAGGAATTTCACGATCCATGAAGCGATGAAACCAGAAGCGCCGGTCACGCACACTACCTTCCCTCTCGTCTCGTTCATCACTCCAACCTACTCTCTCACTTAGCTTCATTTTTTTTTTCTTTGCCGTTTTTTATTAGCTTTCCATCGTACTATAATAGTAATGAATTTGGTACTACGCTCTACTCAAGAATTGAATTCAGACACCGCGGAAATAAGACACGATATTTTCACATAAATGTTTATTATTTCAATATTTCGTAACTTTTTATAACTAATTGAGAACCATTTTTAATTTGTTGGTTAGGTGAATTATCGAGGTACTCATCATTATAACAGCTGAATTACATAAGTTGAGGGGTGTTAATGCAATTTAACCATTTTTTTTTGTTTGGTCCTTCATCCAACAGTTTTAACCCGTTTGATTTTAAAAACAAGATCTACTGTAGAGTGATAATTTCACTGTATGCGACAGTTGTTAAATCAACAATATTCATAATATTGTGAAGTTTATGTTCAGTGAAGTTATCATATCATAATCACAAACTGAAAGCGATTCAGATTTTCAACATTTATTGATCTAGGATGTGTAACGGATTAGAAGTTGATAATCTTCTTTTCTCTGAAGCTTTCCACAGTGTCTCTGAGACTCACTTCCAAAGGAATAAACTCTATTCCCAAGCTCTTTGCCTTTTCTTTGGAAATCTGGTATGTTGACACATACGCCTCATCCACCTCACCCCTGATATAACAATGTTTGAAATTTTTATTATGATTATAGAAATAATGAATAAATTTTGTATCATGATTGCTTTTCACTTTTTGAACATTATATAAATGAATTAGATTATTTTTGTATTAAGTGATGATATATAATTAAACTCACTTATCTGGAATTTGTAATGTTGGGTACAGATCACGTAAAATCCTTGCAAGTTCAGATGAGTGTATGACTCTCTCACTCAAACAGTATCGTCCACTGGCTGAAGCAATCTCATATGCCAGAATATGAGCGTTAGCAACATCTTTCACGTCGACCCATCCAAAAGCTTTGTTTGGAATTGGTTTACCTGCATTAAATAAGTTTAAGGGTTGGTGCTTGCTTTGCAAAAACCAGTTCAGTCGGAACACACAATCCAGAAAATCCAGATGCAGGAAAAGGAGATGGCGAAATTTTCATACAGCATAACTTGACGAGTAAATACGAATTACCATTTATTATGTTTAAAATATACTCGATGGTTTCATTAATCTCTGGTTGCAAGAAAGATCCTGCTACCATTGCTGGGTTAATAGAAATCATGTCGATGTTGTTTTCAGTTACAAATTTCCAGGCAGCCTCCTCAGCCAGAGTCTTTGAAAGATGGTACCACAACTGAAGACACCATAAGAAATGGTAAGAAAATTAGCAAGCACGGTAAATATACTTGACTAAGACAAAAAGTTATAAAATTGACATAGTGGTAAAATTAGAAGGAAGGGCAAGAGATATTATAGATTGAACTTCTCCTATTGATTCTTAAGAAATATAAGGTTGATTTGTGGGGTTTGAAAATTTGGTAGGAGAGGTTGTAGGTTTAACTTTTCGAGCAACAAAATACTAACAACTATTATCATTCAAAAAAAATATATTATACAAGATATTAGTACACCATTTTGGAACAAATATGTTATAGAGTGACTTAGGACTCAATGGCGATTGTCTACTGAATACAATTTGGAATTGATATTAACATGTCTTACCTTCATAATTAGCAAACACAAATGTTTTAGATTAAACGAAGATGTTCAATTCCCAGCTTTGAACAAAGCACTTCAAAAACGCATTCCACCTAAATGAATTTTTGCAAACAACGTATTACAAACCTCTAATTCCCTACAGACATCTGGATTTGAAAACCATGTCTCATCAGCTACTACTTGAGGAGTTTTAGGTCTTTCATTATATACCACTGCAGCTGTAGAAGAAGTGAAGACAACCCGTTTCACAGATGGTGATTTTGCGCATGATTTGAGAACATTAAGAGTTCCCTTAACAGCTGGGTCAATCAACTCAGCCTGAAATAAGGAAAACTAAAGTTAACAGGAACAAGAAAATAACTTTATTTTTATTAATGAATTCTAAAATTTTCAACAGTCATTGATCTATCCAAACATGCTTTACTAATGATACAAGCCATGTAGACCAAAATTTCAAGTAGTGAGAAGCTGAAAGAAAATTTATTGTATCATCAGAATATATGTTGAGAAGTAAATCAGAGCATATATTAAAATCTGGATATGTATATACTTCAAACTCACCCGATCCATATAGTTGAGATTTGCAGACCTAAAGTACTAAAAGAGATCAAGTGTTAAATATTTGACATGGGTTTTATAAACAATATCAATATATATTTCTTAATAAATGTTGTTAATACACAAATTTCTGTGGTTTATACGTACATGTACATATATGTCTGATGAAAAAAGATGATAAATTATGTGGAATTATAAATTTCATTATTAAATTGAATAAGTTTAGAATTTATGACATATTGATAATTTCTTTTAATAGTTTATCCTTATTTATATATATATATATATATATATATATATTACATATTTGATGATTTGCTATGATTGTATTGTATACTAGCATACTCAAATGCAGGCTCAGTCCAGTTAAAGTTTTTTTTTTTTTTTAAATCATGCATATGTGTATCCGAGATGAATTGAATTTTAGTTTGTATAGACTCTCCAATGGGTCTTAAACTTTTTGATTTTTCTTTCGGGTCGTGTTGCAATAATATATCTAAAATTATTTCAAATACTTATCCTTAACATCATGTCAAAATCACAAAATATTTAATTAAGGTGATATTTATAATATATATATATATATATATATATATATATATATATATATATATATATAAAAAAAAATTATTTCATGTCTTGGAATCGACGAAAGATATTAAAAGCGATATTTGAAAAAAGAAAAAGAATGCTAGGCAGTTTAAACGTGTGAAGAAAAGGTGTGACTAGAGAAGAGAAGAAAAGAAGGACTAGCTAAGTATGTGGGCAATGTAATGTATATGTTACAAATATGTTACCAAATGAACATTTACTATGTTACATTTAACCAGTAATAACTAAGATAATAGGTGATTTTTTAATACACAACATAATTAATTATGTTTATTATAATTAGCGAAAATATAGATGCAGTAATACTATATTCACATTTTTCATTGCGCTTTTCTATTTAACAAATTTCAAATTTGGTATTTATTTACAGTAGTTTTAACTTCAAATATATCAAATAAAATATATTTTTCTAGTGTATCTACAGCCATAAACAATCCATATTTTTTGATGTACTATTCTAATTTATAACAATTATATGTTATACATTTAGTTGTAATAGTAACATAAAAGATAAGTAAATTATTACATGTCTAAACTTACTTTAGAGATAAATTATTTTCTTTTCTATCCATTAAATTTTTATCGGAAGACGATATTTTAACATAAAAAAAAAACTATACCTATTTTACATAATTTTTTATTATTTTTTCACTTTTTCTTTTTATATATCTAAAAATTTATACTTATGTATCTATTTTACCTCTATATAATGAATTTTAAAATGTTAAAAGAATCTTTCTCATTTTTTATATCCTTCTTCTTTCTTTTTATTTTGCCCTGTTTCTTTCCTAGAAGAAGATGAAATTTAAAAAAATAAAGTGGTGGCGGTAGAAGAGGAAAGCTGATTCGGTAACCTACTTCACAATAAACAGATGCAAGATTTCGATTCCACAACTCACCGATCTAAACTACTTGTAAGAAAATCTAACCATAAAATAATGAAGAAGAAGTGCAACCTGTGGATCTTTGACTACGAAACGGACCGGTGAAGCGGTGTGAAAAACACCGTCGCAGCCTTCCACGACGGAGTCGAAGGAACCTTCTTCCAACAAATCCGCCGTAAACAGATGCAACCTCTCTTTCGCGCCCTCAAGGTTAACCAAGTGCGACACCTTCCTCCGATTACCTGCGTATCATATCATATCAAACCGTACACATTCATTCATATAAACTATTAATGAATGTTAGAGATGGATGAAACTGACTAGGGTTCCGAACGGTGGCTCTGACTGTGTAACCGCGTTGAAGAAGAAATTTGACGATCCATGAAGCAATGAAACCAGAAGCACCGGTCACACACACCACCTTTCCCACGCCGCTGCTCATCCTTGCTAGCTAGTTGCAGGATCAGTGGTACTGAACCAATCGAAGCTCTTCATTTTGAAAAACTCATTTCATCGTTTTTAACTCGCAATCAATACCAATGGATCGTTTGTACCAGAATTCGGATCCAAACAAAACTTTACATTTTATTACTTGCTCTCAGATCGAAGTTTATAAATTATTTATTCGGTTAAATATTTTTTTAATTCATAGGCGAAATTGAATTAGTGGTATTCTCAATTTTAATATATTTCAGTGCTTAATCTTTACAAATAAATTAATATAATTTTTAAATATAATAATGTTAATATTTTTATGTATTAAAAGAGTATTTTATAGTGATATTTGAGCATAAATGTGATACATTGTGTAAACACTCGCTCAAATGTTAATTAAATATTATTTAACATACGGTGGATTAAAATTCTTATATCTATATATTTTAAATTTCGTATTTAAATATATTTATCTAAAAATATACTTAACCTTTCTTTATTTAATCTTTATAAATTCTATTTTATTCTCCTCAGATTATTATTATACATGTTCATTTTGTAGGGGAAATATGTTCCAGTTACCTTTTGTCCGACAGAATTGTTTTTCTACCATTTCAAAAATAAAAATAAAATTGTCAAGAGTGTTGTCATATCGAATTTAATTTAATATTTTCTTTTTTAAATTTTAAAATCAAATTTATTTTATTTTATAATATTTATAATACTATAACTAAAATAAAACACTACATGATTTTGTTATGGTAAAATAATAGATTATGCAGATCGAAGTAAAACCAAGTAGTCTCGTTGCATTACCTTCATTCATGAGTACAGATCGAAATAAAACCAGCAAGTAATTAGATTAAAACTGTTACATTCATAACAATAATTTATTTCCAAGCATGGAATTTTTTAAACCGGAATCATCGAAGAAACACACTCGAAGTTAAAAGTTGGCAAAGTTCTTTTCTTTCAAACTTTCCACAGTCTCTTTAAGACTCACTTCTAAAGGAATAAATTCAAGCCCCAATGACTTTGCCTTTTCTTTGGAAACCTGAAATGTTGGTACATAAGGCTCATCGTCTTCGGCTCTACACAAACACAAAAATCCCATTAGGAAAATTAAAGACCCTCTTTTGCAAAGAAAATATTAACATTGGAATTGAAATATCTAAAAACGATATAAACAATTCAAATATCTGTTACAAAAATTATTAAACTTACTTTTCTGGAACTTGATATGTTGGGTATTGATCTTTTAAAATGTTGGCGAGTTCGGAGAAGTGTGCGACTCTCTCAACTAAACAATATCTTCCACTAGCTGAAGCAATCTCATAAGCCTGAATATGGGCGTTTGCAACATCTTTCACATTGATCCATCCATAAGTATTATTTGGAAAAGTTTCAGAACCTGCATCAATCCATTCAAAAGCTTAGTCTGTAAAGAATCGGTAAGATTTGTAACTATCTATATAATCTTTAAATCTAAAACCAGAGATTAATACTAGTCCTTAGTTAATGGAACAATAGACTCAATAACTTCTTCAGAATAGATTATAAACAATGGTTCTGATAATAATGTGTAGAATTTTCATTGTATTTTGTACAAATAAGAATTTTGTTTCCACTTCCAATTACGCGCAATAAATTTCATGCACAAATAAGAACTGATAATAGAATTTCCATAACATCATTGAATGAATGAACCAAAATTACCATTTATTAGGTTTAAAATTACAGAAGCACTAGTGTTTAGCTCTGCTTGCAACAGTGGCCCCACAACCATTGCTGGGTTTACAGCAACCAAGTCAAGGTTGTTTTCTTTGGAAAATTTCCAGGCAGCATCCTCAGCCAAAGTTTTTGAAAGTAGATACCACAACTGACATCACAAATATCAAATGGCAACAAAGTTAACCGTTGTTAGAAATTTAAGTAGAATCTTAAGATTCATATCGATTAAAAAATGAAAAAGTAAGCACTAATAAAGACTTATTTTAAAGTTTTGGATCGAAAATGATGTGAATACAAGAAGTAAATTCTACTTAAAAAAAATAATTACTGTATACAAATTTTTACAATAGCCAGAAAACACTTTCGAAACACATACCTTCAATTCCCTACAATAATCCGGATTTGAAAACCATGTTTCATCAACAACAACTTCGGGAGTTTTAGGCCTTTCATTATATGCAACAGCAGCGACAGAAGAAGTTAAAACGACTCGTTTCACAGATGATGATTTCGCACATGATTTCAGAACATTTAGTGTTCCTTTCACTGCAGGGTCAATCAATTCAGCCTGAATTCCCCAAAAACAAAAACACAAGTTTATTAAATTAATTAAACAAAACATTTGACACGATGAAATAACACAACATTCAATTGTTAATCTACGAACAAATCCATAAGAACATGATAAACCTGTGGGTCTTTGACGTTGTGGAAAAAGGGAGAAGCAGTGTGAAAAACTCCATCGCAACCCTCAACAATGGAGTCAAAGGAGTTTTCAGTCAAAAGATCAGCCTTCAACAGGTGGAGTCTCTCCTCTGCACCTTCAAGTTTAAGCAAATGTTCTACCTTTCTGTGATCATCTGAAAACCCAGATAAATAAACAAATTAATAATGGTGTGAATGAATTGAAAGAATGAGAAATTGACGAAAGAAGACACTGACTTGGGTTGCGAACGGTGGCTCTGACCGTGTAACCACGTTGAAGAAGGAACTTCACAATCCATGAAGCAATGTAACCTGAAGCACCGGTCACACACACCAACTTTCCCTCACTACTCATTCTTCCTTCCACTCACTCTCTTCAACATGCTTAATTCCATCTCATTATATATAGATTTGAAAACTAAAGAAATGTAAATATTATTTTACTAATAACATTTGGGAAGTCTCAATCGACAACATAGATAAAGTCAATTAGTAATAATATACACGAGAACGATAGTTTAATTGTTAAATTTTGACAACTTTTTCTTACAACATGAGAGTTCATCTTTTAAATAGTTTTACAAGATTGAGAATAAAAAAAATGTAAAATAGAAAACCACTTAAAAGTTGACACCAAAGATTATAAGAGAAAGTTGTTAAAATTTAGTAGTCAAAAAATCATTTTTCTAGTATATAATTAAATTCAAATTTCATTTTACAAGTCAGAATATCAAAGTCATTATTAGAATCTATCCTAATGAAATTTATTTATATGTCATATTTACAATTTATAATGTATATATTGGATCTATCCTAGTGAAATTTATTTATATGTCATATTTACAATTTATAATGTATATATTGGATGCAAATCTCGTCTTATAAACCAAATCAAAGGAATTGAGATGGAATTTAATATTACTCCAAATATATTTATCTTAAAATTTGAAAAAATAAATGTTTAATTTAATACAAATACACCGGAGGCTATCCTTTCTTGTTTAATTATGTTGACGTTGAAGTTAAGATTTTCTATAGATTTTTTATATTATGTATTTATGTCTTCAAAATATATTTATTTTGACATATTATAAAAAGAATTTAATATATTTTAAATATTTAGTATATTTTTAAAATACAATACACAAAATTGATTAGAAAGTCTAACTTTGATGTGTTTTATATCACTTGTAAGATTGTTTATATACTAAATTTTCAATGTAAGTATCAAACTTAAGGCGTATTTACATATAATAAGTAGACAAATCTTCACATAAGTAATCTCTCAAATATTAATTAATTGTTCTAAAATTTTTAAAATAATGAATACATATTTATATCCCATTTTAAAATAAAGTATTAAATATTTGGATATCTTATATATTCAAAGAAGGATTCAAAGAATATTCAGCGTACATAAAGTTATTTATTATTGATCCTCTCTTTCGGTCTCTTTAAGGTGAGGAGAGTGAGAGTTTGAATTAAATTATACTCGGTCAAGTTTAAATATATTTATTTAATTTTCTTCTATTTATTATTCTCTCATTCAAATAAAAATTTATAGTTTAAAATTTGATATCATATGAAATTTGAATAAAAATGTGAATGTGTTAAAAATTTAGACTTGAAGCTTACAATGTAGATGGCTGCTAGAATTGAATATGATTACATAGTGGTGTGTATGACGAGTGCGCTTACATGTAATAATTGTTTTGTTCCTAAATATAAAATTAGTAGGTTAACGTTGATTTAAAATTTGGTAGTGGTACATAATAATTAATGTTATATACTATAAAGTACAATAATTAGGTAATGAGATAGTTTATAATATTCAGACAAACATTATTACCTTGCTGACTATCATTAAAGTATTTTTAGTATACAAAATTGTTTTTGTCTCTGTCATTTTTGTTCTCCTTCACACCCAAACTTAACCTATTTATTGCTCAGTCGATTTTTAAATTTATTAAATTTTATTTATAAATATTTAGATAAAATTCGAATATTGAATTGACGATCGAAGAAGGTGAAGGAAGATAAAGAAAATGGGATATAGAAAAATAATAGAAAAAACGAGAATGGAAGGGATGAAAGAGGAAGCATCAGAGGCAATGAAAACTTCATTTAGAAAAAAAAAAAAAAAAAAACAAT
>Ga0209589_1001373_pt1 | contig 40015 bp, 22 predicted proteins | sample CowpeawhiteBW_FD_187525 | JGI IMG/M metagenome (GOLD analysis project Ga0209589, IMG submission 187525) | Root nodule microbial communities of legume samples collected from California USA - Cow pea white BW (SPAdes) (version 2) | ecosystem: Host-associated > Plants > Roots > Nodule | place: USA...
CTTTACGCACGAATAGAAACTAAAAAAAAAACAAGAGAAAGACTAATGATTTTTCACTCTTTATTTACGTGAAAACTAAGCAAAAAGAGAAAGAACCCCATGGCACGGTCTGCACACAAAAAGAAAATATAAGGTACACAACTTCATAAAAAATATATGATTGGTTTAGAGAAAAAGAGACAAAAACCAACACATGGGCTCCACCATCTTATTCATTCACGGGTGGTCTTAATTGAAAGAGAAAGATTTTAAAAGAAGTAGAATAATGTCCACGCATTCTGAAAACACTCCACCGTAGTACGTGAAAAATAAATTAAGGAAGAAAGAGAAAAGAAAGTGAAGGATTTTAAGAGAAGGGAGAGAAAATGAATTTCGTGACCCTGCACCCCCTGCAACGAGAATGGACTCTGTGACTTCAACAATCTTCATAAACGAAAGTGATGCAACGTGATACAAAGATTTTAAGAAACGCTAACAGTTGCCAAAAGCTAGGGTGTAGCCATGCGAGACCATGCTGCACCAAAAATGGACCCAAACGCATAGCCACCACCGAGTCCATACGCAAGTTTCGACTCCAAACGATGCAGCCCTGCGAGAAAATATCAACGTCCCACATCCACTGTCACAGCACATGAATAATCAATCAAACGACAACCATCGGTCCACCCGAAAACTGAACCCATACCAACTGCATGCAAGAACGTTTGTACTGCATCACCAACCTCTTCAACGTTGCATACCAAACGAGCGTAAAAGAATGTATATCCCTTCCTGAACGGTTGCAGCGCAATAACTCATCCAAGACAGACCTCACACAAGTAAGCAATGAAAAGAAAAGCAAGTGTGTGTATTCATCAATAGTGGGTTCGAAAACTAAAAAGAACCAAAAGCACAACAACCCTCATCATCAATCTATAAAACCATGCTAATTCTCCAAGGACCCATTCACCAAATAACCAAAGTATAGAGAAAGAAAAGAGAAAATATTAAGCTTCATGCATCAAGCACACGAAAATAGGAAGAAAAAAAAAAGATATAACTTCCCCTACCTCTCTGGATGGTTCCTCTTCTCTACCATAGCCACTGAAAACTCTAAGTTTCACTCTTTCTCTCTTTTCCTTCTCCCATCCTAACCCTTTTTTTCTAAAGAAAACTTCTAGGGTTTAGCTTTATCTAGTCCCACCAAATAATTCAGTTAAGATTTTCTAGCCCATTTTATTTTTCTTATCTTTTAACTCCAAAAGATAAAAAAAAAAAACAGAAAGGAAAAATAAATAAAATCAAAACTGGTTGCAGCGTTTTTGAAACCCAATATTTCTGCATGTCCTTCTATTGAGTGGAAACACCAACCCATTCATTCACGTTCCATGGGGCCAATTCCTCTTAAGGAGAAAAAATTTGAATTTTAAAACCAACACAACGAAAATTTTCACCAATCAGGTTCGAACCCATATACATGCTCACGAATGCACGCAACTTTCACGAGTAGGCTACATGCCATCACATAATATAATATGCATTATAAGAATTAAAGTACTTATACTCTACAGACCATAATTTCTTAAAATAGATAAATAGCAACTCTAATTACTCATTTAATTAAATTTACTCTTTTGTCATGACTAAATTTATTTATAAATCCCTTTTTAATTTTACCTAAAATATTCCAAGTTGTTCCTGGGTCTCACAACTAGCAAGGTTTTTTTTTTCTTTTTTCAGTTGTTGAGTCATTTTACTAATTCATCATAAATTATTATCCTTCATTGTTTAATTTGATGTGTTTATCTTATTTGTAGACCACCTGAAGATGAAGAAAATATCAACCAAGAAAAAAATGTCAACCAATAAATCTTTTACATGGACACATGTAGTTACACCTACAGCTCATCATCAATCTCATTCAGTTAATTATGTCACTTCCTTAATAGGCTTAGTCTATGTATTGTTTTTTGGTCCTCTGCATTCATAATTATGGCTTGCAACATTAAGTTTATGATATATTTTCTCAGTGTCACCAGTGTAGGAAGGCCTTTTGGCAGCGGTTATTTTTCATATTTTGCATCAGTTCCCAGACCGAGGGATATTGGAGCGAGGCCAAAAGTGGTCAATTCAATGGTGGTGTATGACCTATTCATGTGGTCAATTCAATGGTGGTGTATGACCTATTCACGCAGAAAGTACAAAAGTATATACCACCTTCAGAAAAAAAGAATACAATTAAACAAAATGCAAGGAATAGAAAGAAGAAAAAGATAAAAAAAGGGCATAGCTTATGCTTTTATATCAAATAAATTATCATATAGAAATCTGGAAAAGAAGAATATTATAAGATGGACATACTGACATAACTAGGCGTATTAGAATCACTTAAAACCATGAACACTTATAGAATAGTATCACGGTGTCACTAGGTGTGTAATCAAATCTTGTAAGGTTCAATATTTGGTTTCCTAAGTTATTTACTTTCATGCGGTTCTTGACTTTATTTGGTTTTGTTTCTGTGCATAAAATTAAAACTAATCAAATTGAACATTGTAATTTTGGTAAGAACAAAACATAAGAAACAATATCTTTGCTTTTTATATGGTAGAGATAGATATTAGAAAGATTGAAAGGATAATTTGAGTGGACATGAATCACTTGATAAGGAGCGAAACAAATTAGGAAAAAATTAAGGAAAAACACTAGAAAGACTAAAGAAGACAATGGTGATTTGAAAACTTTCATCAATACTTTCAGAGCTATGGAAATCTACTCCCGAAAACCTCTCTCTAACCAACCATTCATAAGTTTAATCATTAATAATTGATGATTTAACACCTCACACCAAATAAACGACTCGTTCTTATGTCAGAGCTACCCATTACTTCTTTTTCACTAATGAAAATTCTTTAGTAACTTTTCTATAGAGTCTCTATTACAGCATCAATCCAAAGAAGAGCCACTTCTTTCACTTTAAACCAGTAGGGGTTATAGAGAAAAAGTGCTTGAAAAGTAGTAATTCTTTTCTTCTACACAATTAACAATTTTAACTAAGTAACTCACTCTGGCTTAATTACTTCTTTTTAAATAGATTCTATGAGAGGTGCTCTGATCTAACTTTTAACTTTATAGCTAGCAAACAATGTAACTCATAAATGTTGCCTTCAGCATGTGACTAAATTCATATCTGATGTGTTTTTGTCAAATACTAAAATACTAGTATAATTAATAGTCAAAACCAAACCATAAAACAAAACCATGAGTCACAAAAGGAAACCAATATAAATAGCAGCAGCCCATTGAAATGCTTCATCACCATTGTCTTCTTTCTCCAGTTTCACAAAATTGTATGCAAGTGAAATTTTTTTACGATTTAATTCCTATTAGAGTTGCTGTTTTAAGCTAGTTTTTTGGCTTTGAGCTATTTTTGCTAGCCTAGACAATTTCTCTCTATTTTTCAAACTTTCTAATATCTTTCTTTTAATGTTTTTAGTTGTAGCAAGTTGGTTTACGAGTTCTTAAACAGTTAAAAATGCTATATGCAGATTTAGCAGACAAGGACTTAGCCATATAACTGTAGAAGTATAATAGCTTCAAGCATGAATTTTGTTTGGGCCTTGAACTTCAATCAGTTACAATTTTATGTGTTGAAGTTCTTAAAATTTCTTCACCAACCTGTGATACCTTATCAAATGAACCCTTAGTCTTGGCTCCAATTAATAGCAATGCTTATCAAATTATAGTTTTATGATTGAATATAAAAAACTAGTTAATTAGCTTAGTTCCAGTATCCATGGGTTTTTCGTATTTCATGTTCCATAAAGTTAACATGAGTCAACTTGGACATTATATTAGCTACCTCGATAATTATTGTAAACCTCTCTAAGTTAAGCATAAAATACAATGGTTCAACTCGATAATATTTTTACTGTTTTGAGCTTTCTTACATGTTTCCTTAGTTGTTTTGAGTTGTAGATAAGTGTTTTGAAAGTCTTTAGGTAGTCCTAATAGTTTTTAGCTATTAAAGTTGATGTTTTAAGCTATCCTTATTTTCTTTAAATGTATTAAGACAAGCTTGAATATTGAAAATCTAATTAGCTGCTCTGAAATGTTTTCAATCCTATAAGTATATTTTTCAATTCTTTTCTTTTTTGCATGGCTTTGTGATTTTTCAAACTTTATCAATTTTTATCCGTTCTCAAGAGACTTGAAGATGAACTTTCAACCTCAAGTAAGTCTGAGTCAAAACCTGAAGTGAGTACTCATTCTTCACTACCTAGCACTCAACCTCAAAGACTTGAAGTACAAATTCCAACCCCAATTACACTTCAAGCAAATATTCAACAAGGTCCTTCATTTTCATTTTCCCCTCCACTTCCAGCTACATCTCAAGCAAGTATTCAACAAGGTACTAAATATGCTTGTCCTCTACCTTCATCTACACCTTAGCCAAATAATTTGTTTTGTCATATCCTATATATTTTGTATATATTTTGTATTCTGTTTTATATTATGTATTTTGTATATATTCTATTATACATTATGTTCTATATATACCAATTTGATTTTATATTCATTTTTAGGAATATCTAACCAATGTATTTTCAGGAACCGTGAAAGTGAGGATATCTTCAACTAGCCAACCCCCAATTGCCTCTCAATCTAATTCTCAGCCACCACATCAATCTTTTCCTATATCTGAGCCAACAATACCAACTACATCACATTCATATTTTAAAAATGAATAGGAAGAAAATGAGGAGACTTAGTTGTAAGTAGATGAAAAAAGGCCTGCAACCTGAAAAAGAGCATGGTTTGTTAATGTGATGTGTAAGCAACTATGTACAAAGTACTACATAATATATATTATACATATATTTGTCTTTATAATAAATTAGTAACAATTATTTTCTCACATTCCGTAGATGATCAAGGAAAGAGAATTACAAAACAATTGCGAACCAATGATGTGTGGCATTTACCTCCTAATGAAAGGATTGTTGTGCAGTGGAATAATCAGGATCAACCAATTGCAGATGGTGGAGCATTATTGAATAGGTTCTTAGGTGGCATTGCAAGAAACTCTAATTCTCTTCCCATTAGCTATTCTAGTTGGAAGATGATTCCTAAAGATTATAAAGAAGATGTACTTAAGAACATTATTCAGGTCAACATTGTAAAAGCTTAATGTATAATTTAATTATACTATAACTCTTGTTAATTTTAATTGTTTTATTTTTTGAAGGCTAAGTTTGATATCCATTCCGATGTTCATATAAGCCACATCCTCAAATCACTTAACATAAAGTGGAGAGACCACCGATAAGAATTGTGGCAACTTAGAAATGATGGAACACGTAAAAGAGATGAATTGATTGCAATAGCTCCAACATGAATAGATAAAGATCATTGGGCTTCTTTTGTGGATTATCGACTAAATTAAAAGACGAAGGTATATTGAAACTATTTTTCATCAACATCGTTCAGGTTAATGATTATTAATTTTTATACTTTGATGATTAGAAGCATGCTCTAAAAAATAAAGATAATAGGGCAAAGCAAACCATTGCTCACACATGTAATTTTTATACTTTGATGATTAGGAGCATGCTTTGAAAAATAAAGATAATAGGGCAAAGAAAATCATTGCTCACACATGTGGATCTAAGAGCATTGCAAGGAAAAGAGATGAAATGGTGACAATACTACATGTCTTAACGTGAACTTTCTGTTTCAATTTTTGGCTTTATGTGTCATATATTTTTTCTTCAAATTTATAGGAAAATGAGTGTGCCCATAGGGTTAGTAGAGGAGAGGTATGGATAGCTACACATAAACATGCTAATGGAGCCTTTGTGAGTGATGAAGTGAGGGAAATCAGTGTAAGTTCAATTCTAATATAGTCTATAATTGAAAACCATGTTTTGTGTTATTTTAATTAGTTTCTTCATATGTTCTTTGTAGGAAAAAATTCAAGTAGATGAGTCAACATCATCATCATCTGTATCAAAAGAAATATCAAGTACTGATTCCTTAGCTTTTGATTTTGGAAGCCAAGAACATTGTGGACGTGTTAGGGGTTTGGGATTGGGTCCTTGCCCATCTAAAGTGTTTAGCTCCAAGGGTCATTCATATAGTGGAACATCTTCAAGTTATCCTTCTAATGCCCAATTACAAAATCAGGTTAGTTTTTTAGTTTTGATTATGATGCATTTACTTTTATCAATTTGATGTTTGAATATGTTTAAAGTAAGTCGATTGTCTATGTTATGTAAACCAAGATTGTCAAAAGAGCTCCATTTTTTTTTCTTCAAAAGTAGAAAATAAAAGATATTTTCTCTATTTTGATTAATTTTGTGTTTTAAAATAGGTTTCTACATTGACATCCTAACTCAATGAAATGAAGACAATGGTTAATTTTTTGGTACAAAATTACCAAGAGAGTTCCCTAATGATTTTACTATGCATCAAGCACCAACGGTAATATCTAAATCTTCATTAAATTAATATATGTTTGATATTATTATTTGGAAAGTTATTAATTATCATTATTTTTTATGTTAGGTATCTGATCAAGGAAGTGTTCCTAATGAAGAAACAAAGGGTCAACATCAAGCCCCGCATTAGACGATATTATTCGTTTAGTTTTAGAATATGTCAACAAATATGCCTTTAGGAAACTTTTGGTTAATTATGCTAATGGGGAACAACTATGATTTCCTTTTACATTTTGGTTCATTGGTGCACTTGCTTATTATGTCATTATCATTCAAATGCTACCTCTCCAACACTTATTATATTAAGAGCATTATGACTCCTAGTTCAGTACCAATACCATTTGAATGAATATTTGTATTGATTGCTTATTTTGAAGTGGCCTTGGAGTTTTTGGTGTTTAGTTAATGAGATGTGTTATGAAAATGAATGCTTTTATTGAAACCTAGCCTATAAGAGTATTCAATTTATTTATATTAGAGTAGGGTCATACAAAATGGTTAAGTTACTTTTCTTTTTGTTTTGGTTGTATTGTCAAATGTAATCATCCTCCAAAATGAAAACCTAAATGTTATGCCATCAAATAGGATATTTCATAGAATAAGGTTCTTTTCGTACTCAAAGAATTAACTAAACAAATTAATTATTAGGAAAGTACAACTTTAGCATTATAGCAATGTCATAATAATATAAGCACTAACTTCTTAGTATTAACGGGGCTTTTGAGGAATTATCAGGGGTTTTTAGAACTCCAAGCATTAACAGAGGTTTTCGAAACTCCAGGTATTAACGGGGGTTTTGGAAACCCCCAATAAGTTACGCTAGTTCTCTGGGTTGTTAAGAATTTCCGGTAATCCGTTAGCCACGCTTGCTCTTCTGGGAGAATTACAAACCCCTGGTAAAACCATTAGTGGGAGTTAAAACCTCTAGAAATGCCAAATAAAACCCCACTAAAAATAATTATTTTTGTAGTGCTAAAACTATTACAAATTGATAAAACTATCCCAACAAATTGTTTCATAAGAAAAATAAAAACAAATGAGGTGTCAACTTTATCATGGACAATAAAAATACACTTACACCTTGCACCCAAAAAAAATTTAACAGCTAATTCATTTGTGGACAAAATGGAAAGCTTCCTTAGTTCCCTTTTTTACACCAACTCATTAAATCTCAAAATCACAACAATTTTTCTCAATCAAACATATCATGACTTTATAGAATAACAATATGATCACTTATTCAAATATACAAACCAAGTTAGATCACCTTACACCAAAACTTAACAAAAAAAATGCATTTCCAACGGATTTATCCATTAAAACATAGTTATGATAATCACAAAATAATAAAAAAAATAGCTCTTCTTAGCTGTCAATGTACACGTTTCCTTAGATTTCATAATCTCTTATTCCAAGACTTTTATATGTTTGATTCAAACTCCATGAAGTGCTCTACCCTTCCCTTCATTGAGTGCACCACAAAAATATTTGTTTTTATTAAAAAACCGAAATTTTCGCTGATTCATCCTCCCAATTCACGTTCAAGCATCTCGATAAACAACCAAATCTCCATTTAATAAAAGAAATTACAATAATGATCTAGACGAGAATTGAACTCCTGACCTTTATGATGTTCCTGAAGATATTGAACCTGAAGAAATTCGGCCAATGGAAAATTATGCAGTTTCAATAACTTGGCATGATGTGTTTAATCAGGTAATATATACATCATCTGATATGATAATCATTTGGAAAAAGGAAAACTGAGTAAATAGTTTATGTACTGAAAGTACAAAGCATTTTTACTATATCAACCAAACAAAATCATTATATCTTGTAAGTTACTGAGAGTACTAGTATCTTTGGCTGAAGTATATTAGTTTATGCAATGCAACCAAAAATTGAGAGTTCCAGCAAGTTTTAATCTATGGTTAATTTATATTCCGGCCACATGTTACTGATTGCCCCTTATGATCAATTACAGATGATGGAGCTGTTGGTTGATGATGTTTCTGAACCAAGTGTACAAGCATGATGAAGAAAAACAACATATATGGGTTGCATTGATGCAGGTGCTGGGAATGGGAAAATTCATTATACATGTATGGTAACCTTAATTCAATAGTCCTTCAACAATTAGGGATATTAACGGAGTTTACAGATATCTAGATATATTAGGCTAAAATTCTACTTTTCTTCTCAAAGACAAAAGAGCATATTGTTTCATAACTTTAGTTTAAACTAAAAATATTTTTTATTTCATGTATTCTGATAAAGACTTTTACACCATCAAGAAACTAGAGTTATATACAGATGATGGTCAAGATATTAAGTTATTCAATGGTCACCCAAAAAGTAATACGCATTAATTTTTTTTTAATACGTTCTAACATGTTTGTATTTATTGCTTTTCATTTCCTATAAAAAGGTAAATTGGTTATCTAATCTTTATATTTTGCCCTGTGATTCATTTTTATTTTTATATAGTTTTTACTTAGTTAAATTGGTAAGTAGATTAGGTTTTAATTAGGTTTTAATTAGGTTTTGTTTTAAATTTTAGACTACCAATTTTAAGTTAGACATTTTAATGTTTATTTTGATTTTGGAATTGTTTATTATGTGTTGGAAATAAATAATTTGAATTCTACATTTTTGTTTTGGCAAATTACAATTAACTTAAATTTGATGTTTTATGCAAAAATATATTGGGATTTAAGTACGTTGGTTAACAACAGACTTCAATTTTAAGTTTTATTGTCAACAATAGACTTACAATTTAAGTATGTTGTTCACCAACAAACTTAAAATTTAAGTGAGTCGAATTTATGTTTGTTCGAAAACAATCGTAAAAGATCCAAAATAACAGACTTAAAAGGTTTGATTGTGGCCATTGGTGAGGTGCAACATGGAACTTTGTGGGCTCAACCACTTCTTGGTTTTGATAATCACAGTTTGGTGATTATGTTGGAGAATTTGTGATGTTTTGAGTTTGAGTGTTTAGTAGTGCATTTTACGCTTTCTAACTCGGACTTTATGTCTCTGTCATAGTGGAAACGAGGCATATAAACACGTGGTGGCAGTTTTGTAATTTATGCAAACCACTACGCCACATCAATATGTTTTGGCTCGACCCTCTACTACGGATTCTTTGGATAGCCATATTTGCATGGAATTACATTAGTACATTAGTTAGACGAGCATGAGCGTATGTACCCCGATTCGCACCAGGTTATGCCTCGGTTACTAGTTGTTTCAAAGTTGAAAGTAGTCTTATGCCTCGATTCTGAGAGACCTGAGGCCTAAAGCCTCTCCAAAATTTGCCCCTTCTGGCTACTTGGATTATTAAATTTAAAACAAAAGCTTTATGCACCGGTTGATATTGACCCAAAGCAGTAAGGCCTTATATGCCTCAGTTGTTTGAACCCGAGGCAATATAGCCAGTTAAAATGGCCAGCCTTTCTTCAATCCTTTGCAAAAACCCTAAAACTGTAGGGCCAAATTCCTTTCTTCTTCATCCTTCATGCAGGAATTCGCTTCACCACAAGCAACCACCTTTACCGGTGGACGTTGCTCCCCAATTTGCTCAACACAGAACACATACAGAAAGAGAAGCTCGCAGATCTGAGTGTTGTTGAAGATTGATCTAGACTCGCTACAAGTGATTGAGATTTTGTGGTAAGGTTTGTGAGGAACCATTATCAGTGATGGAAGGACATATTCTAGAATTATCAGATATTGTTAGATAGTAGTTGATATTCTTGGATATTTTTATCTTAAGGTCAAGAGAGAGTTGCCACATGATTTCCACATCATTGCAACGTCTGTGCCATGTTAGTCAGCTTATCCACGTCATTGGACCAACATTTTCAGCCCATAGTGGCATTTTTGTAATTTTGAGTGGTAGACATTTTTGTAAATATGTGGGTCTGTAGTGATGTGACCACGAGAATTTTAGGTCTTCTTGTGTGGCTTCCGAATCTTTATGTTTTTGGAGCTTTCTATGGTTACCCATGGAGGTGCCACCTGAATCTTAATGTTTTAGCACAATTTTCTTTCCTTTTTATGCATTATTGACAACACCCATTATAGATTTTACGTTTTCTGTAAGTTTGGAAGCTTTCATTTTAACATTGGGACCTTGTTGAATCCATGTTTCATCTTCTATTCACGACTTGATAACTTGCTTTGTTATTGTTTCATGTTTTCTACACTATTTTAAGTTGTATGCACCATTTTCTTATCATTCAATGGTTGTATTCCGTTTAGGTTTGAACTTTGGTTCGCAATCCATGGACCACAAATTTAATGTGTGATCTTGCAGAGAATGAATTGAAACCTTGAGGTTATTGTTTCATATGGTAAAGTTTATCTTACTCTTCACTCGGATTATGTTTTTATGCTTAATGGATGAATAATTTTGTTTAAGCTTTTTTTTTGCATAATGGGTCATTTAATTTTGGGGTTGTTATCATGCTTAATGATGCCATTACAGATTAATGAATGTGTGCTTTGCTTAATTGCGTGTTGAATTTTTGTTCTAATCTTTGCTTAGTTAATTATTTTAGGAGTTCATAGAGTAATGATAGCTAATTAATTTCGTGACCTATGATTGGAAGATTTTCATTTGAATCAAGGAATCAACACTGTTTTCATTACTGTTTTATCAAATTTTCAATTACGATTTATTCTTGTGTTGAATTTCTTGAATCTACCAACCCCCTCCCTCCCCATTTTGTGTTGAACTACAATATGGAACCTTTGAGTGAAAACAATGGTCACTGGGACACGACCTTGGGTTAATTCCTGAGTACTGCATTTACATTATTTTATTTGATCAATGATCATCTTTTATATGGAAGCAAATGATAGTAAAAGTGTTGAGGAATATGCATGTGGCTAGGGAGAGTGCTCAATATCATTAGATGTTTGGGTTAATCTTTTAACCTTGTTTTTCCTTTCAAAATGTTTGTTTGTGAAACAATGTTTATTGAGATTTTGAAAAAAATAGAAATGAATTTTCATTATAAAATATGTAATTTATGTTAAATATAGATTTTAGAAAGCAAAAAATTGTGGTGTTACATAAAGCAATATACCATTTAATCAATTCAGCAGTTCATTCATAGATTATTTCTTTAATGATTATATTGTTTCAACGTTTAATTTTGACACTTTCTTCTTCTAGAATGTAATCATCATAAAATTTTATTAAATTTTGCAATTTAATATATGCTTCAAAGAATTTTATCAATGTATTAATTTGCATTATTAATCAAAGATCAAAACATATAATAGACCATCAAAGCACATTATAAATGTTTCACTAGTTCAAGTCATCTAACACTTTGGTTGTCTAATGGTTTAAGCTACCTTCAGTAATATAACCCTTTGGGTCGTCTAACACCTTTGTTGTTTAATGGCTTAATCTGCCTTGGATCATCTAACCTTTGGTCTCTTAGTTGTCTAACACCTTAGTCGTCTAACATAGTAACTTAGGTTCTCTGGCGACTTGGGTCATCTAATGCTTTAACCTGATGATTGTTATTGTTCGACTTGCCTAACACCTTGACTTGAATCCATATACTCGTGTAATGCTACTTAGCCTCTGCTTTTCCAGACTTCTTGCTTTTGTTGGCACACACAACGTGTGAATATTAATCATTTAGGCATATGCAAGCAAAAATACATATAATGTATTTTGATCTTCGAACCAAATTGATCTATTCCTTAATCTTGCTATATTTATTAGACGTTCTCTTTTAGTCTTCTAATCACAAGTTCACTTCTAACTAGATATTTACTTGAAGGGTAGAGTGTTATCAAAACTTATCAAAACTTTATTAATTATTAGGGCTCATTTGCTTTAGCACTTTCCCCTTTTTGATGATGACAAAACCAACCATTAATAATTCATTTTATAGGTATCAAAACATATAATTGATCAGTCATACATCATAGTAAAATAGATAAAAATATATCCTATTACCGATATAGCAAATTATGTCATCATTTATGATTGGTAAGCATAAGCTCAATTATCACAATATGCAACATTATGATGACGATTTCAAAGTTAAAAGGCAAAAGATCACAAAACAAAATTAAAACCAATAAAATCATTATTTAAATCTAAAATGTTATAATGAATTAAACCAAAGTTGGAAAGAAACAAAAGATTTAAAACAATAAAGACTTCAAAGAGAGTTTTGTACTCACTTAAAAGACAAAAAAAAATAGTATATTTCTAATAATCATATTAAGAAAGCAATGGAACATAAAATGTAAATACATCTCTTATAAAATATAAATTCAATGTAGGAGAGTTCATCCATGTTAAAAACTCACTTCTTACCGAGATTTGGACTGGAAAATGCATTACACCAAAGTTAAAATTTATCATTGGAAAAAAAAAAGGAGAAGTTTTTTAGATAATTAAAATGGAATAAAGTGAATCCTTTGAAAAGCTCAATATTTCTAGAGCAAAATCAATTTCATGGTTTCGTGTAGTCCAAATCCATGGTTGATATGCAACACTTCTTTATGTAAACCTTCCCCAAGTATCCCATCTAACATTATTCGGGTAGTTAAAAATGCAGTACTATATACACAAATTATGGTAGTTATCAAACAGTCATATTATACAATAAATTGCAACATTTTTTTAAGAAACCTAATATAAAAAATGCCACCACATACATGATTATTTATAGTGTCTTATATCGATATAGGGTAACATTCGGGTGCAAATAAGTATGGTTACCAACCTCCCTTGGGGCCAATTCCTCTTAGATCATCATTTCAAGTAAATACATACGAGCATTTACTTCATATTTCAATCTTTCACTGAATGTTAAGTATTATACCAATCAAGCTATCACAATCGTTAATCTCTACATGCATTACATCTATGCCCTGTCTAACCTCTAACTTTGACCAATATGGAAGATCAAAAAATATTATTTATTTTCTTTCAAGGGCTCATTATAGATGACTTTATTAATTTTTTCATGAATTTGAAGGCTAATCAATGAAATTAATGTATCGTCATTATTTTGATGCCCATTAAATGTTTTTTTAACCTTCAATAAGGACGATTAGATTGGAAAAAAATGTTGTCTTCCTTCCATGTTTCAATGTATGAGTTGTAGTTTTTTCCTCATATATAGGACATGTTTTATGACCCTCGACATTGTACCTTGACAAATTATCGTAAGTTGTGAAGTCATTAATAGTGCAAAATAACATTTCATGCATCATGAAAGTTTCATAAGCAAAAAGCCTCAAATATTTCAACACCCGTCAATTAACAACTTCAAGTCTTGAACTAGTGGACCGAGATAAACATCTATGTCATTTCAAGGCTGCCTTAGATTAGATATAATCAAAGACAATATCATGTATTTCTCTTCATGCACAATCCAGGAGATAAGTAGTAAATGAAAAATATAATGGGCTAACAACTATGGTTGGTACTTAAATTACCAAAAGGTATCAAACTACTTTCAGAGCGGCACCATCCTTTTGTTTATGGAAATTATCTTCATTGTAGTTTTTCTAGTTCTACTGTGCTAACCCACACTTCAGACATTTTTTAGTCCTTCAAATTCTTTACTATATAATTTGCAATCATTAAGACTTGCATGTATCCTTTTATACTCCATACCCATCAGAAAAATAATTTTCTTGTCCTCATAATTACCAATAGGTAGTGTATTTCCATTTGGAAGCATTTGATATAACAGTAATTATGTGAAACTCTTAACAGTACACCAATGGATGCCTTCAAATTTATGAGCCTTAACACTAAGAAGAACCTATGAACTTACTTGAACCGATATACAACAAAGTTAGCGTATCAGTAGACATCGTCTCATACACATGCGCTTGGGTAAAAACTTCTGCGCCAACATCACGAATCATGTCCTCTAATTAGTCAATCAATCTTCCATGGTGGAATCGACATCATCTTAAGTTCAAGAGACAATTGGGAAGTTTATTAATTCGCTTTGCATTGTCCATGTTGTTAGTATTATGGTGCTTGATTTAGTCTACGTTGCTTAGGATTGTGAGATGTGGTTCTCTATTTTGCTATATAAGAGACCCTATGTAAAGTGTGAGACCCGGGACGAACATAGAATGTTTTAGGTAAAATTAAAAATTGATTGATAATTTAGTATAGATCTATAATAAGTTATTTTAGTCATGAGGAAAGACTAATAATTAAAGGAGTGCTTAAAGATGCTATTTATCTAATTTAAGGATTATGTTTTGTGGAGTAAAAGTGTTTTAATACTTACATTGCATGATATATCAGGTGAAAGTGTGTAGCCTAGTGGTTAGTGTAACATCTCGACCGGATATTACAGATTTAAATAATAAAATAAAGAATTACTACATCAACTTCATTTGTTAAAACCTCATTTCCCAAAAACACGGGAAATTTAAGAACTTTATTTACCTCAATAACAATCCAAAATCCATAATTATAAATACTATTATAATTATCCAAAAGTCAAGTAATAAAAGCGATTACAATTTATTTGAAATCATAGAAATATAAAAACTCTGAGAAAAATCCTGAATCCCAGTCTAGCCCCGCTCCGACTCTAAGTCTCACCAGATCCACGTGCACCATCATCTGCTCCCGTGTACTATGTACACGATCATCGCCAAACACAAGCAGCTAAAATTTCAAAAATGCCACTGTGTTATGATATGCCTCATTTTCATAGGAACCGAGGCATAATGACCGAGTTAAAATGCTAGAAATGCACTAGTGTTATGCTTCTTATATTTTCTTAGATTCTAATAGTAGAGATAAATTAAGCTCTAAGGCAAAGCAATATTATTTCATTGGTTATGGATCTGACATGTATGGTTACAGGTTTTGGGTTTACCAAAACAAGAAAATTATCAGAAGTAGAAATGTTACTTTTAATGAAAACATGTTCTATAAAGGCAGAATTGCAGAATTCACAAATGCAAATAAACAACCAGAGCAAGTTTCATTAGAAGAAATTTCAGAAAGTGATGTAGTGAATAGAAGGCATAATGTAGAAGTAGAGCTAGCAAAACAATAGTAGCACCACAAAGGTATTCTCCTTCATTCCATTACTTGTTGTTGACTTATGCTGGTGAGCTAGAGCATTTTGTCGAGGCTTTGCAAAGAGATGAATCTATTTAGTGGGAGATAGCAATGGAAGATGAGATTGTCTTTAACCAACCTACTTGAAGGAAAAAGGTTTTGTAAAATAGGTGGGTCTATCGGTTAAAGAAAGAACCAGATGGTAGTAAAAGATATAAGGCTAGACTTGTATTCCTAGTAGAAATTGACAAATTGAAGAAACAATTGTAAGAAAATTTTTAAATGAAGGATCTTGGTCCAACCAAGCAAATTCTTGGTATCAAAATCTCCAGGGATAGATCTGAAGGTATTATATATGTACTTATCTCAGGAAAAATATATAGAAAATTGCTTACCAGGTTTAATGTTGGAAATGCTAAAACCATGAATACACCTTTGGCCTTCAAGAAAATTGATGATGAAGGCACTACACTAGGTGGTAATGTAAATCAAACTCCAAGTAGGAGAATTGTTAGTATTATGGTGCTTGATTTAGTCCCACTTTGCTTAGGATTGTGAGATGTGGTTTTCTATTTGCTATGTAAAAGACCCTATGCAAAGCTTGATACATACTAAAATAAAAATACTTCCTAGTGTAGTCATGGAGGTAGGCATACACATTGTACGCCGAACCACATTAAATTCTTCACGTCGTTTATTTTCCCTCCTTTATTCTTTCCTTTATTCCCTTATTCCTAACACATGTTGTATAGATTCAAAGGAAATCATCACATATAACATGTTACCTAATTTTGGTTGCATTTAGTTTTCTCCTATTACGTTGTGCAAAATGTATAAATTCTTTAACTCCTCTCTCACGCATGGTGAATTAATCCATTATCGATCCACACGTATTTATATCGAAATTATGTGAAGAATTTCATTAATCTTTAAATGACTCTATCCCATTGAAGAAGATTCACTTTTTTTTAATTTATATATATATATATATATATCAATTTTAAATAACATATCATATATTTCAATAAAGTTTGTCAATATTTCACGAATTAGCAAACTTAAAAACATCAATTTAAGTCTATTGGAAAACTGACCATATGCAAAATTTAAGTCTGTATTTCCAAATAGACTTAAAAAATCAATTCAAATTTGTTATCAAACTAACAAACTTAAGTAGTGCCTTTTATTTACAAAATTGTCCCGCACATTTTTTAAGTTTGTTTGCTTCTGAACAATAGAGTTAACAAACTTAAAAGCCTATTTTGCACTAAATGATTATCAACCACAGTCAGATATGCATCAAAATATTAATAAAATATACAGTTAGCAAATATTCATGAATTTTAAGACATGTATATTAAAATATTTATGCATTAATAAACTAAAAAAAGTGATTAATTTTCTTTAACTAAACAATTTAGGATTCAATACAAATAAGTTAATAGATTTGCTTGCTTTTATATTATCTTTAAAAAATACATTTTTTAAAAAAACTTAAAGATAGTAAATAATTTTTGTATTGAATCTGAAATGAGAAACTAAAGTTAACTCAAAATGACAACAACCTCAAATCAAACAAAAATAAATCATCATATTTAAGAATATAATTGACCACATATCTAAAATACAATTATTAAAAACATATTAGAAAAATGTACTCATATTACATAAAGAACTTTAAGCTAATAATCGGAACATGCGAGTAGGAAACACAAGCAACAATAGAGCCTAAACCTCTGTCAAAAAATAAAATATAAAAGTAACAATGGCACTTTTGAAATCAGTGGGAACTTTCAAGCCTCGATTCCTAGACAACAGAAGCCTAAACGTGAATATGCTTCAATTTTTTTTAGAACTAAAATCTAAATATTCTCAATAATGTCATCATATTTTGATAGACTTTGTTTTTCTTAAATATGAGGCATATTGAGCGAAGTTAAATGAAATTTTTGCACTCTCATATTAAAATAAAACAAACATTTTTCTTAAAATATTTTCTTACATAAGATAAATAATTAATATGTGACACCCTTCCCTAAAAAGTTTTGTAAACTTTTGGTTCTTTACAAAATAAAATAATATAAAATTAATATAAGTATTTATTTGACTTAACTAAATAATTTAATTTGACTTAGAGAATAAAATAAATTTTACAAAAAATAGTTAAAATAATGATTGCATTGAGAAAGGATCAAGACATCCTTGGGTATATACAGTCATCAAAGATGGAATTCATCAAGATATTTGGATACTTATAAGGATCTAGTTATATGTAAGAATTAACAAAGATGCTCACAATTTTCATTATTTTGTGTTTTAAAAATTTGAAAAAACATTTAGCACTACTTTTAATGGAATCAGGAAGATATAATTAGTCAAAGCACGACTCTAAACAACTGATAAGGTGCACAAAATCAAAGCCAAGTGATTATAGGTTTTGGACAAAATTCAAACTACGTAAGTAAACTTAAGAAAAAACATGTTATATATACACAACGTGGAATTGATTCAAGAAGATTGAAACAAGAGAATGAATCATTTAAGAAAAAAAAATTATGTATAGAATATGTAAGAACAAAATAGAAAACTAAACCAGAAAGAAAGAAAAAGAGAACATTGTCTTTTAAACGTCGCGAACCCTAGCTACTCATGCCAAATTCTCCTCCTAAGCAGTGAAAGATTACAAATTCTTAAACTCACTAAGAAGAAATTGAAAAAGATGACCGGAAACACTACAAGAAAAAATGAAATAATGATTGAAATTTTTGTTATTAAATGACCAAAATCGGTCACTCGTGAAAGTAAGTTATAAAAATTAGTGAGCCAAAACAATAACATAAATCATTGACCGTTCTATTGACCGAAATCAATGACGATTTAGTAACCAAAATGATTTACTGAAATCAGTAATTGATTTGGTAGCCGAAACCAATAACAAATTTATTTAGTCACTGATTTTCCTATAATTTAGCTACCACTTTTTTAGTCACTATATCAATATCTAATAGTATTAATCTTTATTTTCAATCACTTTTGGAAAAATAATATACTTAATAACTCTATAATATATATTATGTGGTATAAAATTATTCATTATTGGAATTTAAAATGTATAAAAAATATTATAACAACATAAAAAAATAACAAACATGTTTCATTGCTTTATAAAAATAAGAAATTAATAATTAACATTCAAATATATAAAAAAAATGTATAGTATTGAGAGTTATTAAGTCATAAGACTATCTACGTTTAAAGTCTTGATCCTAATCATCCTAATACGCTTTGTTTGACCAGCTCTTACATTATTTGGCGATGGCAGGCCACAATATCCGGTCCCTTCAATATTAACAAAATAAATATGGATGAAAGCCGACAATTAAAAAGCATAAAATTACTGTGCAACATAGTTCTCTTTCTCGGAAATAGTCCAAGTGTGAGTCAAAAAGTCCCACATTGGATAGAAAAGACAAAGTTAAACACTATATAAGAATAAAGACCCATAACAACATTGTCTTAAGGTTTTGGTGTAAAAGTGGTGTCTAAGGTCTTATATGTGTAAGACTAATGTCATATAACCATATAGAACCACAATCTCTCAATAACTATAATCATAACCATATATGAAAAAAAGTATATATAAAAAACCCAACAGTGGTATCATTCTCCTCTCAAGGGTGAGTCCCTTGTTTTTTTTTTCTTTTTTCATATGAATATATTTCCCTTCAGGTGTATGAGTAACCCCTTTTTTGGTTGTGGTTATGCGGTCAGTCACTTTGGTGACCCCTTTTTGGTTATGGTTATGCAGTCAGTCACTACGAACCATCGGCTCTGATACCACTGATAGGTTATATATTTTTTCACATATATGGTTTTATGGTTATAGAAATGGACATGGCATAGTTATTGGGATTTTTAGGGCTTTTGATAATATGAGAGATATAAGAGATATATGTGATATGTTATACGGAGGAACATGTTTTTGTATTTTATTGATATACCCTATATATAGAGCAAAATATAACAAATATCAAATATAAAATATTTAGAATATCTCAATCCTAATTTAAAATAATAACTAATTCCCTAAAACTAAAACATATATTTAAAACTGAAATATTTCCTAAAAACTAATTTAAATAAAAGAAGATATTCAGTAATATTCTCAACACCCTTTTGGTTCATAAACTTTGTTGACTTATGGATATAACAACAATTATTTGATTTGACGGGTTCAATTAGCACAAATTTATGAACCAAAAATTCATATGTATTATTATTCTTTACATTATTGGAACGCATATAGTTATTGCCATTATCTTTGCACCGTCAAATGTAAAAATCAGTTTGATACTAACCTCATGTAGCAATTGAACGTTGTCACCCAATCCAGAACCATTAAGAAGATTAGATATTTATTATTTCTTCTATCTCAATTTGAAACAATTTTAACTAAAAGCCAATCATGGAAAAGACCCAAAATTTTAACTAAAAGCCAATCATGGAAAAGACCCAAAACAAGGAGCATAAGTAAAGAAATTCAAGTAGTTTTTATAAATCGATTTAACTTGAGAAACATTATGGATCAATCAACAGAGTACTTACACTATCAGATGCAATTATAGTGTAATAATTAAGATTTCGGAGACTCTTATTGCCGGCACTTGTTACAAAATAGATAGTAAAAAACAAAACTTCTGAACAATACTAACAAGAAGAATGATCACTCATGATCAGCATGTTATAAAATTACAAAAAATAAATAGTATTTCACTCTACACAGAAGTGTTTATAAATGATCATTCATAATCAGCATGTTATAAAATCACTTCATCAACTTTTACTCATCACCTAATTTATATAATGCACATATTTGGTAAAATCAAAAGGTCTTTCAAAAGTTGTCATGAGGTTTAGTTAGAAGAAATATGTTTCCCAATATCTTGGTATTCTCTACAAAATAATTTTCCCTAACAATTTTCATATACTTCTCATAACACAACCATTTTTTATCTCATGGGATCTGTTATCTTTTCTCTTCTTTCTTTTTTCTTTTTCCTGTGTAAGATTTTTACAAAAGCCTAGCCTAAACACTACAAAAAAAATTGATTTTTTCTATGGACAAAATCTGTATGTAATGAACAAAATCCGTATGTAATTAGATATTATCTATGGATTACATATGAAAATAAATTCGTATGTAAACTAGGCGTCTAAAAATTTACATACAGAAAATATTTTGTATGTAATTTTACATAAATTTTTTTTCGTATGTATTAAAATCTGTATGTAATTTACATACAGATTATTTCGTATGTAATTCTCGATGAATTACATACAGAATATTCAGTATCTGACTTACATACGGAAAAATCTGTATGTAATTGACCAGGATGCATATGTGTATATTACATATGGAATAATCCGTATGTAAATTATGTACGAACAAAATTCGTATGTAATGTGGAATGTATTACATACGGAATGATCCGTAGATAATAATGGGACAATTTTATACAGCTTATTCCATATGTAAATCTGTATGTAATAATATACTTTTTAAATTAAAAACTATATTTTTTCATTTTCATTTTTTTTTTACATTTTCTTGTCAATTGCAATGAAATTTCACCAACACCAACAAACACTATTTACTTAATCCAATTCCAAGTTAATTATAAACAACATAAAACCCAAATCAAAGATAATAACATTATCTAAATCCAAGTTATAAACAAAATAAGTGCCAACAATTCGGTCTAAAAGTGCTAATATAGTTCTAATAAAAGTGCTAACATAACATAATCTAATATAGTCTCCAAAAAGTGTTCACAGATATAATGGTAATCAAGCTCTAACAAAACACAACCTAAAAGTGCTAACATAATGAAAAAGTACAAACATCTGAAGGCCTAATATTCAGAGTAGTCATGTCATTCTTGTTGATTGTTTAGTTGTGGTTGCTCCTGGTCTTGTTGAGGTTGGCTTTGTTCAGGTTGGTGTTGTTGCTCTTTGTGTTGTTGTTGTAATGTAGTTTGTGCATCTGGTGGAAAGAAAGGGAGGACAACACTAACAAAAGACTAAAATTGTCGTTGTTATTGTTGTTTTTGTAACTATTGGCTTAACCTCTCATTGTCCTTCCTATAATTCAAAACTTCTTGTTTTAGTTGGACAATCTCTTCTTAAGAGTGACTTGAACTTCCATGATATGTGAGTTTGTCCACATGTTTGGTACGAGTAAACGCTCAAATCCCATAGATCAGACCCTTTTTCTTTCCACCTACAGTAAGAACCCAACTATCAGTCCTTGTTCTCTCTTCTTCTATAGGTTCCATGGGGATGATTCAGATTGCCCAACACAAGATGCAGCTTCTGATCTAGCTTGAGCATATCTGCTTTTAAATTCCTCCTATTATTTAAAAAACAAATTTATTCATATATATATAATTCATAACCTAATAAAAGAAACAACAAAAAATGAAAATACTAGACTTATATGTGTTTTCCTAGATCGTTCATCCACAAATTCTCCATCACTTTTTTGTACATGAGTTTGCTTGAAAACTTCATCAATATGTGGTGGACGACCCAATTCCTTCTCCTATAAACAATATGATTAATATAGGTTATAAAGAAAGAAAAACAAACTTTGTTTGTTACACTTACCATGCGAATTTCATGCTCATGTACAGTAATGGATCCACCTGTATGCAAACTCCCACCTATTTCAGATGCTCGATTTTGTCGGTCTTGTAAACACTTTGTACGATAGTGAGAAGAATTCCAAACTACTAGTAGAGAATTCCAAATCTCATAAAACATCCACTTCGGCTTTTTTCAATTTTTTTGCGCTATCATAAGCATCTAAGATAGCCTGTGTGAGGCTTTTGAGTGAAAGTCTTTTTTTTTATGTGATCCTCATCTTCAGGTCTCTAGTTGACTGTCCTCTATGTAAAGACAATTTCAAAAAACATCAACAATGTAAAAATTGCATGTTAGAGTGTTAAATATGAGAAAACTTACTTTAAAATGTTGGAAGAATCTCTCTTTTTCTTCACTAGATAGTGAACCCCATGTAGGCCATGGCTTAGTGTATTGTTGCCTAATGGTCATTGTGATGACATTGGTTGCTAGCCTACCTGGATAAAACCTTAATAAGAGAATTTTGTGAAAAAAAATTAGAATGCAATAAATTCATACTCTAGCTCATATATGTGTTGAATGATGCCATAAAAATCATCTTCACCTCCTTCTTTAAGTCCTTTCACATAAACACATTTATGGTTTTTTTCCTCTTGCTCCATGCATGAGTGTGAAACTTATAGCCATTTACAAAATATGCGTGCCATTCATTAACACATGTAAAAGGACCATGTGATAATTCTCGTAAGTGTATGTTTCGTACACTTAGGCTCTTTATTAACCTACAATGTAACAAACATTACTTGTGAAATTTTATTACACATGTAATACAAAACTTATTTTCTGAATTTGAAAGATACATAGTTGAACTTTGAACCACTTGGGGAAATGTACATGTATATGAGTTGACTCATTTGATTCATGTATTTGTTGAGATAGTAAGAATGAGCTACAAATTTGTAAAAGTATATTGAAGATCAATTTTTTAAATGATGTAAATTGATAACTAAAATGAAATCAAATGTTTTGAATACTCACTCAAGGTATGGCTTAACTTCAGTGCAATTGATCAATACATGAATATGGGCAAAGCTCCACTCTTTATGGGTTAACCAATGAATTGACTTCTTCCCTGAATAACGACCAGTTTGGTTGAACACGGATAACATTGATGGGCACCTTTCACTTTCAACAAGTATTTCATTTCTATGATTGCGTGGGGACAACATGAAGTTCTTGAAATAGTGAGACCAAAAGTAAGTTGTCTCTCGATGTAAATAAGACGCACAAATTGATTCTTCAACTCGAGCTTTATTTTTCACTGATCGTTTAGAATCACCCATGAATCTTTCAAATTAGAGAGGATAAGTGTATTGTTCTGTGAACAAATTAATAAACATTAAGCAAATGCAATGATATTGATCTTACCTTTCAAATGGATACATCCACCTTATATTGAACTGGTCCACCAAGTCTTGCTTCATGTGCAAGATGAATAATGAGATGTTCCATTGAATCAAAGAATGCAGGGGGTAATAATCTCTCCAACTTGCAAATAATTATTGGAATGTTTTCTTCCATTTTTGCTAAGTAACAATCACTTAATGTTGTAGAGCAAAAATCTCTAAAGAAATTACTAACTTCAATAAGTGGATTCAAAGCATGAGCAGGTAATGAACTAAATGTAATAGGAAGTAAACACTCCATGAACACATGACAATCATGTCTTTTCATCCCAAACATCCTCCCCTTATCTACATCAGCACATCTTGCCAAGTTCGAAGAATAACCGTCAGGCATTCTAAGCTCTTTGATCCAATGACAAACTAATTTTGCTTCCTCGGTAGTTAAAGTGTAATTTGCTTTTGCTTTTAACATCTTTCCATTAGTATGCAACTTTCACTCTAAATTTAGTCGCCTACAATACAATGCTAGGTCTTTTCTTGCGTTATCATTGTCTTTTGTCTTACCTTTAACATCCATCACAATATTCATGATGCTCTCAAAAACTTTTTCTCTATATGCATAACATCAAGATTGTGTCTTAACAGATTATCTTTCCAATATGGAAGATCCCAAAATATGATTCTTTTCATCCAATTATGACACTCCCCATATCTTGGTAATTTTGATAGAGGAGGATTATCAATAACTCTAGGCACATCCCTAATTACATGCCAAACTTGTTCAGAGGTTAAGAAAGATGGTGGCCCACCCAATTCAACTTGTCCTTTTCTGAAAGCTATTTTATTCCTCCTAAATGCATGATCATGGGGCAAGAATCTACGGTGTGAGTCAAACCAACTATTTTTCCTTCCATTATGTAATCTAAAGGCCTTTGTATGCTCCATGCAATATGGGTATGCTAATTTACCTTAAGTCCCCCAACGAGATAACATGTAATATGCAGGAAAATCATTAACAGTCCACATCAAAGTTGCTCTCATCGTAAAATTTTCCTTCCTTGAAATGTCATATGTTTCAACACAACTCCATAACTTCTTAAGATCATCAATCAAAGGTTGTAAATAAACATCGATACCTGTTTTTGGATTACGTGGTCCAGGATAATGAGACAACTCAAAAACATATATGGTCTAGACATGCACATTTCATGAGGAAGATTATATGGTGTCACAATTACTGGCCAACAAGAATAAGGCTTGGCAGATGCTTGAATATATGGGTTAAATCCATCAGAGCATAGACCAATTCGTACATTACGCGGTTTAGCAGCAAAATTTGGATGTACTCGATCAAAATGTTTCCAGGCTTGACTATCACTTGGATGACGTAAGACATCTGAATCCTTTCTATTATCATAGTGCCATGTCATTTGATATGTTGTCTCCATGGATGCAAATAATCTCTTTAACCTTGGAATTATAGGCAAATAGAACATTGACTTAATTGGGATTGGTTTGTTTCTATGTTTTCCAGCTTTTGGGGCATGATACCTCGGCTTGTTATAATATTTGCATTGAAGTAGATCTCCATCATTTTTCCCATATTCATTGTCATAAAAAAGCATACAACCCTTCACACAACAATCAATCCTCTTAGCTTCTAATCCCCACTTTGACTAACTTCTTAGCATCATAATAACTTTTTGGCAAATTCTCATTCATGGTTGTTACATCTCAAAGCATTTTTGTAATAAAATCCAAACATTTATTAGAGACATTCCAATTAGACTTGCAAGTTAATAATTTCACACATATTGATAATTTTGATTCAGATGCCCCTTCAAACAATGGCTTATTAGCCTCTAACAATAAATTATAAAATCGTTGAGCTTCTTCATTTTGAGGCTCTTCCTCATTATTCAACTCTGATGATTGCAATGTTGTATGTTGCCTAAGAGCATCATAAACCATGTCATTCATTGCCATAAAATGTTCACCTTCGACCACATCTATACCATTATTTGAAGCACCCACACGATTGTCATTAGCATTTGGGACTTGTTCTCCATGATCAATCCAAACATAGTAGTTAGGCATAAACCCATTTTTGTAAAGGTGAAGCTTAACTGTTTCAATTGGAAAAATATGCGTAGAATGACATTTATTGCATGGACATCTAGTTTGCCTTTCATTCATGTAAGACTCTTGTTGAAAGCTTTGATGAGAAACTTCTCAACCCCAATAACAAAACTTTCTTTCAAACCCGTTCTACCACTATAGCATCTATCATACATTCAATCCCGATTGGTATGAAACCATTCCATATTTTGTGTATTTAAACCATAAAGCTTAAATTACACATTATTTAAAGTTCATATAAGTCAAATAAGACTTATAAATTTGAGTCATTATACTCATATTATGAATTTTAATGCTAAAGATTATTTGACATAAACAAGATAATACTTAAACATTGTAAATTAAATCAAACTCTTGAGAAGTTAATATGTAGTGGCAAGAGAAGATGAATTATGGTGAATTGTTGTGATTTGAAGGCAAAAAGAATTTAGACTGAGAACATGACTTGATTTTTTCGTATATGATTGTTCCACCTCCCACCAAATCTACTGTAATGATAGATTTAAAGGTTAGTCAAATAATTGCAAAATTAGTCCACGTAATTCCAACTAACCTAAATCAAAACAAGTAGTCTATGTTACCAATTTATATGCAAATTAAATTGTCAATCAACTAAGTAGTCCACGCAACTACTTTTTTCTTCATATGAATTACATATCAAAGGTTATTTCTACATGAAATAAAGTCTAACAATTACAAAATGCAATTAAACGTCAAATTAATCCACTTCAAAAAGTGTGCAAAAGAATGAATTAAAACTATTCGTAATTGTGTTTTTTAAACTACTCTTTTGGCTAAGTTCAAGTACCTTTATAAGAGCAAAAACTATTGGTGCTAGTTGATCCAGTGCTGGTGGAGGAAAAGATAAGAGGTGCAATTGCCTTGGAGTAGTGTCCTAATGATTTAAGATTTAACTCAAAGTCAACCTTGAGGAAATGGATGAACCAACCTGAATTCTTAGCTTTTGTGCAAGTCCCTAGTGTTTGTTTGACTGTTTAATCCCTCTATATGATTAAAACCCATAATAATAAGACAAAATTAAAATATAGAGGACAAAAAGATCCAACACAATCACCAAATCAAAGTCATGAAAAATAATGTCTTTCAAATGCAAGCTATAAGTTCTTCGACCTCTTAAAGGTATGCAAAGCAAATTCTCTTGCCTCTCAATAGACCACACTAGTCACTTTCAGTTATATGAATTAATAAAGCATTGAAACACCACTTTTAAATTCTACAACAAAAACAAGCATCATTACATGCAAAACATGTATTAAAGGAAATCACTGCATAGAAACAGTAACATATTTGTATATTTGAAAGGTTAAGATCAAAGCATAAATCAACAAGCACATATTTGACTTTTATACTCTTCAAGAATAAAGTTAAGGAACTAAAGTCTTTCCCAAGAAAAAAATTAATTTGAATTTAAATGAACATATACAACAACCATGGTTCTGTTTTAGGTTTGTCCTAAACTACTTCCAATTAAAATTCCTTTTAGGAACCTAACTTAATACACTATACTAGACAGTAAAAATAGTCCAAGAGTTAGAGACGCAATGTGCACTTTACACTAGTGCAGATTTGACATTTTACTTCGCCTTATACGCCTAGGTTATAGCGGAACTGAAGCCTATAAGGAGGCGGTGACATTTTTGCAATTTCGTTGAACTATATTGCCTCGGGTGAATGCAAAACTGGTGCAGTAAGAGGTTTTAGGCCTCGGTTGCAAAAGAACCGAAGCCTATAAGGCAGCTCAGTAACCAAAATTTCAAAAATGTCATCAGCGTCAGCACTTTTGGCTTCGGGTGTTTCTGAACCGAGGCAATATGAAGAGGTTTTTGGCCTTGGTTAAAAAAGAACCGAGGCCTATAAGTCAGCCAGTAACCCTAATTTCAAAAATGTCACCTGCGCCGCCACATTTGGCTTCGGGTCTTTATTGACCGAGGCCATAAAGAGACTTTAGGCCTCGATTATTAAATGAACCGAGGCCATAAAGAGGTTTTTGGCCTCGGTTAAAAAAGAACTGAGGCCTATAAGTCAGCCAGTAACCTTAATTTCAAAAATGTCACCTGCGCCACCACATTTGGCTTCGGGTCTTTATTGACCGAGGCCATAAAGGGACTTTAGGTCTCGATTATTAATTGAACCGAGGCCATATGCCCTATTTAGGTTCCCAAATTCGCGACTTCGCATTGTTCACCTTCGTCCCTAAGCAAAAACTTTGCGCGCAGTGGAGGTATTCTCGTCTTCGTTTTCTCGTGCGGTGGTGTTTGGTTCGTCATTGGCGAAGGAGGCATGCTCGCGGCTCACGGCAAAGGCGTGATTTGGTGGTCACTCTCTTCCTTTGTCTGCGGTGGTGATGGCGGCACAGTGGTAGGGTTGCCCGCAACAATGGATTGAAGTTATGCTTCAAACGGAGGTGGAGGTGCTGGATCTCTAGATCTCTTGGCTCTACTGGTTCATGGTGGTTTGTTGTTGTCGCATTTAGACCATGCAATGGTAGCATGGGTCTGAGCGTCGCGGTGAGTTGCTCGTTCAGTGCTGGTGAAGGTTTGGCCACGACAGCGTTTGCCGACGATCTCGGTGGCGAGGACGAGCGCAACAGTGCTAATGGTGGTGTGAGCGAAGTACCCCTATGGCTTCGGGTCCCAGGGAACCGAGGCAGAAAAGTACCCCCTATGGCTTCGGTTGACACCCAAGGCCAAAAACCACCCTTTTTTGCCTCACCCCAATATGCCTCGGTTCTGGAACCGGGGTAGAATATCAAAAATAACTGGGGCCAAAAGCCCTTACTGCACTAGTGTTGAGAACATGGAACTTACAAATTCTCATATGATCATATACATTTTGGAGGTTATGAAGACATTTCTGGTTCCATCTTTGCTAACTCCTACAGTAGAGTTCATCAAAACATTAAGATGTTAAATTACATCAAAGTTATGAAGACCTTTCTTATGCTAAATCATGGAACAAAAACAGTTGTAAACGTAAAGTTTGGTTGCACGCATTTTTTACACAATAAAATAGAAGTTGTTGAAAATTTGATAACATGATGTTGTCAATGGTCACATGTTCTGCACAAAACTTTGAATTCAGCAATGTTCATGCTTTCTCAATTTGAAGTTGATGAAGTTTAAAGGAAACAAAAATATCTGACTATATATCTTAAGGAATTATATGCAAAAATAATATTCTTAATAATGTTGAATGAGTGAGAGAAAAATGGAAATGAATAATCACAAGTATTACTTTGTAACTTCTTTGGATGGGTGCAGCAGATTCTATTCTCTCCTTCAAGATTAGGAATGAACTCATCAATTAACGGATGAAACTTGTGAAAATCAGAACACACTTTAGCTTCCAAATGCTCAAGAATATCTTGATCAAAAGGATCAAACTTTACACCAGCTGGACGTCTAGGTAAGTCAAGAATTCTAGTAGCCTAAACATAAACACTAGGACATTTATATTTATTCGTGAAATAAAAGGCCCAATAAAATAGTAAGTATCAAATATTGTGCATATATATAATGTTGATTAGAAAATAGTATAAAAGTGTATATGATTATAAAAATCACCCTAAACAACATCTGAAAAAAAAAACTGTTTTTCTGGTTGCGGAGAAGCATTCAATTCTCACAAAGAAAAGTGATTAAGATTGAGTGAGGTCATGAAATTTTGAACAGAATGAGCATGTGACAACTAATTCAGGGTTGACCTAGCATGGCATTAAAATTTTATGATGACTTCACGAGCTTTGGAATTAGGCAGCAAAAGGTGACCAATTAGAGCACTGAGTTTGGGAATTAAAATACCCCACACTGTTTCAGACACTACTCCACAAATCCAAAATGGCTCAGTGTCAGAATACTACACCCACGATATACATTTACTAAGCTTATCCCCAACAAAACCCTTCATATTGTTTTTATGCAGAAGCCACAAATTAACATTATTCACTCTGAAATTCACTATGTTTTGCATTAAAATATATATACAATAATTGTTGTAAAACATGAGCTATATAAAACATGTTACAAAATGAGACATTTTTTCCTTAAACTTTGAAGGTTAGTGTTAGAATTATTGGTGAAGTGTGAAAGGATGAGAGAGCATTTTATAAGAACCCCATCTGAGATTGACCTTACACTACAGGACTCAATTATGAGACTGCAATGTAGTACATAAGACATGAGAAACCTTTTCCTCTGTAATGTTCAATTACTAATTATCTATTATTCAACATTGAATCCTCACCTTGCATGGCCCCATTCAAATTCAGACCTTCTACAACTAATGCCTGTGCCTGCATATGCTTCTCTCTACCCACTTTTCATTTTCAATAATTCTCATTTTAGTTTCAAACTTACATGTTTTTCATTCCTATGCAAATTAAAAAATATATATCCACACATTTTATTTTACTTAATTATAAAATTAAGAAACCTAGTATTGAACATTTAATTGGAAACAACCTTTCAATACTTATTATTTTAAATCTTTCATATTTAAGAATTTTTACGAGATAAATTTATAATCATTATTTTATCTTTGCTAAATTATTCATTATCAAAGTGAGATAATTTCACCTTTTGTATAATTGAATATTCCTTCCTTATCAGTTCACTATAACAGAAAGCAAGTGAGGAATGAAATCTTATAATGCAAATGTGATGTGCATAAGAAATAATAATAAATTAATGGAACTTCAAAGTTGAATAGAAAAATATATTCACATGTAATTAGTATAATAGTACAATAGTATAATAATTATTGATGATACAGGGCAATGACATTTTAAACTCACCAATACCACATACCAGTACCCTTTCCCACACTTTTCTAAGAGGGAATCCATTCAATATACTTCCTTATTATTATTGTAATTTATCTCTTATCTTTAATTTCATATTTTAAGTGTATTTTATACTTTGGCAAACTTTTAAAATAGATAAGTTTGAAACAATTGGAAGTCAAGAAAAGCAAATTTTTCAACTAATAAATCAGTCCAAAAGTACAATAAGTAGTTCTTACATAGTCATAAAATTATTGGACTTTTTAGTATAGTAGAACAAAATGAAGCAAAACGTACGAGGAAGTTCAGAATAACTAGAGCCTTCTTTTATGGGAGAAAACTATGACAGATACTTGTGCATCACAAAGAACAGATAACTCATAAGCTTTCTTTAGAAGTTCATTTTGATGCTTTTAAAATGTCACTTGACGGTTTGGTGCATCCTCAATTTTCTTCATTCAAAAAAAATTGAAAAAGAAAGGAACAAAATATTACCAAAAATTCCCAAGAGGCTCTTCCAGAAAAGTTTCCCTTTAAGTTATGTTATTTCTAATACTGGAAACTGTAAGATTTTGAAACAAACCATTAAAAGCCACAAAAGCCACAATCTCAAACTACCGAATGAAAGCAAAAATGATTCCAAAATATGGTGAAAAATATTCACCTCCCAAAATGCTTTAAATTAGACAAATAAAGACATTCCAATATGAGCAAAGAGAAAGAAAAAGAGCCCAAGGCTTCATTATAGGTCAAAGAACACGGAGAAAGGAAAACTCACCACTTTCCTTAGGTTAAAGTTAAAGAAGAGAACAAAAATTATGGCTAGCAGAAGAAAGAATCCTAGCTAATGGACAAACCCTTTCAGTAACACATCTGAATCTACATCTACATTGAACAAGTAAATAGAATATAAATTCTCTTACCAAGTGTGCGGAGGCTGATTGGAACTCGAATTGGTCTCTTTGATTTAGAACAAACCAAGCTAGGGTTTTTGGGATTTTCAATCTACAAAGCTAATAAACATAAAAGATGAGCAAACTGAGTTTCAGTGTCGACAAGGAGCAAATAAGTGAAGAGGGAAAGAAATACAACCAATGGAAACGAAAGAAGGTTTTAAATTTTATACTTTTTAATAATTTTGTAATTTAAAATCCGCATGTAATATAGTATGAAAGGGATGTCCTCGCTTACATACGGATTTTTCATACGAAAAAGAGAAAAAAAATTAGTTTGTTGTTACATATGAAAAAAATCTGTATGTAACAAAATTTTACATACAAAAAAGAAGTGTATGTAAAATCCATATGTAAAGCTTAATTTATGTACGGACTTTAATCCGTATGTAATTATCTGTAGATAATTTTGACTTTTTTTGTAGTGAAATTTATTCACTACAAAAAAAGTTAATTTTAAAGAGGGTTTATTAACGGAGGCTATTAAACCTCCAGTAAATTACACACGTAGGCGGAGGTTTTTTAACCTCTGGTAAGTATTAGGGGTTTTCTAATGAACCCCAGGGAAATTTCCCTCCATATTTTTCATAACGTCTTCACATTTTTCTTAAATGCCTCATTCTTCGTAAGTTCAAAAAACACTACAATTTTTTCCTTTTTCGTACATTAATTTATTCTTCCAATCTTCATCTATCAGACTCACAAAATTCTTCAAATCTTCAAACAAGAGGCTCTTCCCATTTCTCTTCACTACAGCTCCCAATCTCTCTTCATTTCCTTCTTCGACTCTTTCTTTGTCAATCGTATTTTTCAATTGGTATTGGTTTTCTTTTGTTTTTTAGGTTTTCAATTTTTCTTTCTTTTCACTTTACCGTTAATTTCTCACTTACTGTTCTTTTATGTTTGGTTCTGTGAAGGAATTCAGTTTCAAGTGTTGTGTTTTCCCAAATTTGTGGTGCATCTATGATCGGCTGCAACAGGTTTCGTGGTTCTAGCATTTGCATTGTTTCGTAATTGTTTCGCATGTTCACAATTCTTGAACAGTTTCAATTATACAAGTTTGCATTTCAATTGCAATTTCATTTCCCTTCAATTCATTTAGTTACCCCAACAAATAATTTCCATTTCATTATATCTAACTAGTTGTAAAGTGTTGGAAAGGTACCAATGTTAGAATCATGTCCACAATTATATTCCTCAGATAGCAGGAGGAATGTTTAGGTTAGAAGTTAGGAGAAAATTAAAATTAAGTTAGTTAGGCAATATTAGTTAAGTACTTTGAGGGATAGGTTTGGATTGAGGAGACTCATTATCTTTGTATTGTTTATAAATTGAGCCATGTCTCTTTCTGAAATTGAAATACTTTCAGGAAAGTTCTTTCTCCTGTTTAATATTCAGTTAGTAAAATCTTTGTTGGTTCATATAAATTTATGGTTTTCTTACTTATAAATTAGGTTTCTTATAGGTTTTTGTCAAGTTAGTTCTTATTTGATGCTTTTCATGATGTTTTTTTATGTCATGTGCAGAAAAAAATTATGCTGACACTCAGCCCTTGATCAGATTCGTTCTAGATGGTTATAATGTATGCATCTTTGCATACGAGCAGACTGGCTCAGGGAAAACACACACAATGGTATGAGACATGCATAGTGATTACTACTTCATGGTAAGAGAAGATAAATGGTGTTTTTATTTGTGCGCCTTAAACAATAAATAATGGTATAACCAAAATATTTTAGGTTCTTTACGAAAATAGGGTCTTGGCAACAAAACCAAGGGTTTAGCATTCAGAATAAAGATTTCCCAACTTTACCAGAATTCAAAGGTGTAGTGTGCCTTCTATTTTGAAGGTTGAAGAGTGTCTTCTTAGAGAAAGGTTGTTCAGTGAAATTTATACTATTATTTATTAGGAACGTGTACTCAATCTCTATGCATTTTTACTTCCAGTGTTACCTTTATTACACTTTATACTTTTATTATTCTTAGTATTGTTTCATTACTTTGATATTTATATGCACCATGCTTTCTGTTTCAAGATAAGCTTTGTATTTTTTTAAATGCTTTCTATTTCTACGAGAAACATGAGTATCAATCCTCTACCATTGTCACTAATGAGAGAAAAAAAGCATATCTAACAGTTATTTATGTAATAATCATTGCCATTGCCACAATAATGGTAAGAGAATCCACTTGCACATTTTTAATGCTACTGCCATATTTAAATTGCCTGCTGCATTCACAAAATGTTGTTTGCACTGAATCTAGTTCCACTCTTCAATTTCTAAAATAAAGTTTTCATTGTATTGTAATTTGGTTTGAATAGAATTAGAAAAAGTATGTTAAGTTATAGCTTTGCTTGGATTTAGCTTTGTGATTTTATTTTGATCATTTTTGGTGATTTTTTCTTCTGATTTTGGTGAATCAAACTAACTGTTGCATCTACAAAATTACAAGATGTGTCATGACTGCTTTAAGAGAGAAAACAGTCATTATAGTGACTCATCAAGTGGAGTTCCTCGTAGAAGTTGATCTGATCCTGGTAAAACATCTCATTTGGGTTCTTTTTTTCTTTAACATTAAATTAGTAAATAATAATATTATAATAAAAATTCTAGGTAATGGAGGATGGAAAAGTTACTTAATCAAGTAGTTATGAAGATCTCTAGTCAACCATGTTAGCAAGATTTGCTTTATTGCTTTGCGGATTGCATCATGGTTTTGGCTTGTTCTAGCTTTTGAAATTCTAAAAGTAACCGGTGACATTTTGACAGGAGTTTATGCATCATTTTCATTTTTTAATATTACATTTCCTTTTAAATTGTATTAAAGTATATATTTCCATCTGTTTATTCACAAGTATCATAGTAAAATGGAAAGTTCTTATTGTTGTTGTTCTTGCTACAGTGGCACCAATATACATTCATGTATCCTCACTTCCTAATATTTATTTGGTAGAATTTTATTGCCTTATTAAAATCTTTATATAGAAAATCACAATTCTAGATAAATACAACGTAGAATAATGTACAAGAAAAGGATGTAGATCATGCTAGATTATCAAGGATTTAAAAATACCTTGACCTATCTTTTTATGGTCTTTCTCAATAGTATTCTTGTCTTGTAAGAGATATAATTGAAAAGAGGCATGTCGTTCCTCTTTGTTTATCTTTTAGTACCTGTTTGGTTTATCATGTCATGTAGTCGTTGTTCATACTATATTAAGCGATAATGTGCCAACTAATAGGCAAATTCTCGACAAGGGTTGAAACCATAGTAGTATCGCGGGTTTTCTGAAACCCCAACCCATACCGGGGGTTTTCCAAAACCCCAACCAGTACTAGGGGTTTGAAACCCTAGCTAATACTAGAGGTTTTGTAAACCTCTGGTAAGTTGTGCAAATTCCAGGGGTTGCTAAAAACCTCTAGTAATTTGTTACCGACGCTACTTCTTCTGGGGGAAAGGCAAACCCCTGGTAAAACCCTTAGTGGTGGTTAAAACTCCTAGAAACGTCCAATATAACCTCCACTAAAAATAATTATTTTTGTAGTGATTCAATCTCATACCTTGGTAGGGTGTTTATACTCTACCCTAAATTGATTTGATCTCACAACATTATTATACTGAACATGTACCTGTTCTTTATGGCTAAGGTGTAGGATAAAATATATTTTCTTTAAAGACTAAGGGTAAAAGAATGGAACAATTAGGCTCAAAAAGGGTAACAATAGACCATTAATATATATCAGGGTTGGCTATTTGGTAAAGTAGCTTAAACATATTAAACAAATGCCTTTATCCTTTCTTACCAATTATGTGATTATATGAATAAGAATGAGTCAAAAATCAATTTCATGGCAATAACTACTTTCCTTCAACTCTTTAGTCTCAAGCTCACAACACTCGTATGTTTAAACACTCAAATATTTCCATACTAAAATTTCCAAAAATCTTTTCCTAATCTCACACTGATCAAGGACTGACTAAATATAAATATATCAAACTATCTCACAATCAATGTATTCTAACTCAATTGACCATTCAAACATTCAATTCATATATGTTGAGGAAATCATTAGAACAAGTTCATAAAGAATTTAATAATTAAGCATGTTCAGACCCGAACTAAAAAAAATGTGACAATATGGTCGTTAGGCAAGAGGATTCGCCTAGCGAGTGATGCTTAAAAATATATTTTAAAAAGAAAAATTTGTTAAAAATATTGGATTGCCTCCTAGCAAACACTTTTTTAACGTCTTTTAGCTTGACGCCTAATATTCATCATGCTATTTTCTTCCTCTCTTTTTTCTCTTTTTGGTGGTCACCTATTGATCAATACTATATCATCAGTGCAGTAAGGGCTTTTAGCCCCGATTGTTTTTGATATTCTGCCCCGGTTCCAAAATCGAGGCATATTAGAACGAGGCCAAAAGGGGATGACTTTTGGCCTCGAGTGTGAACCGAAGCCATAAAGCTACTCTTCTACCTCGGTTCTAATGTGAACCGAAGCCATTCTATAAAAAATCTAGAGCTTTTGCAGCAACAATGGTCGCCAGGGGACGCGATAGTTTTTTGTCGCAATGGTTGGCCAATCGCTAGGAGACATACAAGTCATCACTATGCACACATGTTGCAACAACCAAAGGTTCCAATGTAGCAACAATCACAACAAAATTTGTCAAATTTGTTGCTACCTCATTCACAACAGTCACGACCACTAGGTTCACAACAACAATTAATGGCTCAGATTCACACTCAGCCCATACAGTTGCAATGGTGTGTTTTGAACCCTAAATCTATGAACCCCAAAGCAACACAAACAAATAAAAAACACAAAAAAAAACAAAACGCGAAGGGAAATCCATTTTTCGAACTCACCGGTAGCGAGAGGCGACGATTTAATCGGCGACATTGGATGGCGCGACAGATGGCGGCTACAGCTGGTCGGTGACGAAGCTGGACAATGGAGGTGGCAGAGAGAGGAGAGGGGTTTTGCGCGCAGAGAGTTTTGAGAAGACGATGAATAGTGAAAGGGATTCATGATTTGGGAATTTAACAGGCTTTATGGCCTCGGTTCAATTAATAACCAAGGCCTAAAGTCCCTTAACTGCTTCGGTCCCTAAACACCCGAGCCCGAAAGTGCTAACGCTGGTGGCAATTTTGAAATTTTGCTTACTGGGGGTTGTCTTATCGGCTTCAGTTCTTTTGTAACCGAGGTCTAAAGTCCCTTTACTGCACCAGTTTTCAGAGACCCAAGGTAATATAGTTGGACAAAATTGCAAAAATGTCACCGCCTCCTTATAGGCTATGGTTCCGCTATAACCGAGGCCTATGAGGTGAAGTAAAATGTCAAATCTGCACTAGTGTATGCTTATTTGTGTCTTATCTTCATTTTTATCAATACCTTGCACTCACAAAAACATAAAAGATACTCGAATAAACATGTTATCCCAATTTTTATATGAACAAAAATTTGGGAATTGGAAATAAACCATAAAAATAACAAAGAAACAAGTGAAAATATAGAAACAAAGAAGAAAAATAATTGCAAAACATAACAACACCAATCAAACAATAATTCCAATATGCAAAATGATTAAACAAATTACTCAAGCAACCTCACTCAAATGTCTCTTGTTGAAAAATTACTCAGTACTCTCATTTATGATGAATACTACTTTCCCAATTTTTTAAGACACATAAATGTCTCTTGTAATGTCTATCTAAGGCTAACATACCTTACCAAATCTCTTGGACTAAGTATGCATCAAAACCTGCATTAAGAAATAGAATACGGGGCAAACACATGATCCCATTTCTGATAAATTGCAATATTTAGTTTAATTTGATTAGTTAGGCTATTGAAATCGCATGTCTAGAACCTTCCAACAACTAGATCATGTTCTAAGGCATACCTCAAGACAAGCATGAAGCATAAACCAAATCAATGAAAATCATAAACATCTATAGACCAACTATAAAACAATACAAAAAAACACAAACAACAAAGTCTAAAAGAGACATAAATGACCATATTGTCTTGTGTTGGAACACAAGTCCCTGGAAACGACACCAAAAAATTGTTATGGGATTGACAAATGCACTAAATCGAACAAGTAATAAAGTGAAAAGTTCAAGTATTGTTTCCCAAGAGACTTGTGTAACACTTGACAACTCCTTCAATTCATAACTCGATTAGACAACAAATTTCACAAAAACAAAAATAAAACTCTTTTTTGTATTTTTATTAAACATATGGTATGCAATAGTATATGATAAAGTGTTCATTGGAATTAAGTTTCATGATTCAATTCAAAGCAAAACACCAAACAATATACTTCTAATTTCTTCACTAGCATTCACACCTTTTGTAACTAGACGTAATGTTTTATGGAAAAGGCTAAACTTGAATAATAAAAATTCTATGTCTTGCAATTTTTATTATAAGTTCACATTAATGATCAAGATTATGATATTTATGAATGACTAAATGTTCCACATCTATGTATAGCATGTGAAATCTATTAGTTGTTCTATCCTAAGTAGGTTTATGAAACTATCTTTCAATCAACAGTTACTCTCACATATGGAATCAATTTAGAATATGAAGTTCAAACAAGAATAGAACATAAGAGTGATGGAAAAGATTTATACAATGGAATTCACAGAGTTAAGAATACATTACACACAACCCTCATGAATAAGGGAGTTAGCTACTCCTTAACATTTTGAATACTAGAATAATGATGAAGATGTTTGCCTCTAGCCTTCAGAATGCACCTCTACCTTGTCTCCTTGTAGGTCAACTGTCCTTCTCCCTAAAAAATATTTTTCCCTCTCTCCCCATGGGGGTTTTCCCCAAAATGGTTGTTTTCCTAGGAGGGTTGTTGATTTTTAGCTCTTTAGAGCCTTCTATTTAAAGACTTTCAAAATTGTACTGGACTTGAAATTTGTACTTGAATTTGTAATTGAAGTAACCAACTGTATTGATAATTAATTATATTAAGAATTGAATTATCCAATTTTGTTGATAATGTATCTTCTTAAATCTCAAAAATGTCTAGTTGAATAATAATTTTGAAAACATCCTTTAATCTTCAAAGATTTCCTTTTATATAATAATCCTGGAAATATTCTTCAAATCTTCAATTATTTTTTCCAATTTTATTAATTGAAACCTAAAATATCTACAAAGTTAATAATGAAATAAAAATAAATAAACAAAATAAAACATGATAATACCAATTATAAGTTATGAATCAAGTTTTCAAAGTGCTTATGGTGTGGTGATTTCAATTATGATAAAACATGGATAGGGACCAATGTCCTATTGAAGAGAGTCAAGAGTGATGAGATTAGAAATCTTTGATATTTAGTGTAAGATTAAATACTGTGTGGATCTTGCAAACTCTGATTTGATAATAAAACTAGATTTTCTAAGGTTGAAAAAGTAATACTCAAAGTAATATTAAGATTAATTTGAACCGATATAAATCTTAATGTCTTTTGCTTCTCTCTATATCATATTTTATTACATTTCTTATTCTTGTATCATTTGAATTTAGGAGAAAGTACATTTTGAGTTTTTAGATTTGATAGAAGTTTTTTAAACTGTCTTAGAGAAAAATCACTCCCGCTTAGTTTAAATAAACCAATAAACCCTACTTCTTTTTCTAAGAATATCTACGCATATTTTTCCGAGGTCCTTACAAAAGGAGTCCTTCAACTAGGAAATATAGAAATTAGGATATCGATTGTTATTTCGAAAGTTAATTTATTCACCATTGCTGATAATCCATTAAATACTTTCAACAATAATATTTACCATTCTAGAATCTACATGTCACCAACTAAGTCCAAAGCATATAACTAAAAAAAAATACCAATAACATAACAGTCAAGCCACCAGCATGCCAAAGCATTATTAAGCCTTATCACCATTGGGTAGCTCTATAAATGAAATATCCCATGTTGGCTTATTCAAACTACTAAACTGAACAAAGAAGAGATAAGCCTTAAACTTTTAAGAAACTTAAGTACAGCAAATCGAAACATATATTTTATTTCAACTTTTTTCACATGTTTAAAACTTCTACGATATTAAGCCCTAGGATTTTTTTTAATTATTTCTGTCCATTCATCTTAACACCATCGGGTAGCTCGACAAATTGATTATCCCATGTTGGCTTATTCACACAACTGAACTGAATAAATAAGAGACAACGTTATTTCATCTTAAGAAACTTATTGTACAGAAAATCGAAACATATATTTTATTTCATCTTTTTCACATGTTTAAAAGTTTTACGATATTTTATTCATTCCCATCACAAAAGAGTTGAACTTATCATCAGGACGTAGCTCTATAAATGGATTCTCCTAGCTTCGCTTATTCACACAACTGAATTGAACAAAGAAGAGAAAAACCTTAATCTGTTTCATAGCCAGTCAAAGAAATGGCGAGTGCAACGCTTTTTGCTCTCTTCCTTTTTTCTGCCCTAACCTTCTACCCT
>Ga0209589_1001383_pt1 | contig 39930 bp, 23 predicted proteins | sample CowpeawhiteBW_FD_187525 | JGI IMG/M metagenome (GOLD analysis project Ga0209589, IMG submission 187525) | Root nodule microbial communities of legume samples collected from California USA - Cow pea white BW (SPAdes) (version 2) | ecosystem: Host-associated > Plants > Roots > Nodule | place: USA...
ATTCGGAACAGTGGCCCAATAAAGCCCAACAGATGAAAAACACTCTAATGATGAACAATTAAGCACTAATCAACTGTCTAATGGGTGCACAAAGGCTAGTGGAATAGAAGAAAATAATGACTCATCAATTAGCCACTCATGGAAGCCATCAAAACCTACAAACTAAAGAAGAATAAGAAGAAAATATGATTTGTGTTATGCTCCTGGTCGCAACTCCAGCAGGTCTGTATTCTTCTCCAAAATCCCAGCTACCTTCACTTTCTGATTCACGGAGTATTTATACTCCACGAATGTTCGCTTGAGCCACTCATTCTCGCTTAGGTGAGATAAAGTTCTTCAGGTTGAAGAAAGGTCTCGCTTGGGCGACCATATTCTTGCTTACGCGAGAATTGCAAAAAAACACTGATGGCTTCTTCACGAACTCTCGCTTGGGCGAGCTCAAGCTCTCCTGAGCGAGAAAGGCGACAAGTATCTCTCTTAGGCGAGATGACTTTAGCTTGGGCGAGCATGTTTTGGCTTGAGCGAAACACCTTTGATTTGAGCGACCTGTTGCACACTTTCCTCCTTTTCTTCTCTATTTATTGCTTTCTCCTTCACTCTTCTTGAGTTCTCTTTAATCTTTCTTGAAAAATACACAAAATAGGATTAAATGATTTCTTTAAATCAAAACTTGGAAGCATATGATTGAAACTCATTTGTCTTAGATTTAGGGAGAATTAATTTGAAATGAACACAAATTAAAAGCATAAATGCCAGACTTTTCTATGAATCTTTACTAAATTTTGGCACTTATCAATTCCCCCCAACCTAGCATCTTACTTGTCCTCAAGCAAAGTAATAAGATGTAACAGCCACTCAAAACTAAAACTCTGAAATTGGTTATTGAGAAATCACTTTCACATTTCCTTACCAGACAACTTTTGCATACCAAACTACATAATCAAAAATTAGAAGCAAATGGTGAATCCAATTGTCAAACATCATTAGGATAAGAGTGCAGCACATTTTTCAGGAAAACCAACTGTAAGAACAAATGATTCTAACTAAGGAAATTCTCTTAAATCTCACAGGCATGTGTTTCTCTCATTTTCCACTGAAATTGAACAAATCAAAATTGCCAGTCATTTTCAATCCAACCACAAACACACAATCAACATGGATCTTAAGGTCTTTTCAAGGTTTAATGAGGCTAGGCTTTCAAGAATTATGGCTTTTCAAGATCACAAAAGCACAACTTAGAAAATAGAGCATAACTACAATTCAAACCCAATTTCATTTTCACTCTCAATTCCTCACAATTCAGACCTCAATACACCAAGTTTCTTTTTCATTCATAATTCACTCTCATCTCTTTTTGTTCTTTTCTTTTTTTTCTTTTTTTCTTTTTTTAGTAAATATATACATTCCTACACAATACTAAAGAGTGAATTATGATACTCAGCCATTTTCATCCTTGAGTGCAATTCTACCAACCAATTACCCTTACAATTGAATAAAATGCACCTATGCTCTATATCCCTAAGTGTGCAAAGGGAAAGGATAATAATTCAAGTTAAGGTTAAGGTGCATAATTCAAATAATTAGGCTCAAATGGGCTATCAACAAAGGATGATTATTTATAGGTTGGCTATTTGGCACTGAGTTATAAATTCAACAAAATTGCCTTAATCCTTTCCATGCTTCAAATGTGATGTTATCAAATGAAAACTCAAGCAATATCAACTTCTCAACAAACAATTGAAACACTCAAGCTGTTTATGGATTCACACCTCACTGGGTTTTCTGGTTTATTTCCTTGGTATCTCACTTGTTGTTATAACTAATTGTCTTGACTAATTATCCATCACAAATATCCTAATCCTGTTTAATTATGAACTCAACCAAAATTTTCCTCTTTATCCTCTGTGTTCATTTCACTCGGTTGTTCTAGACTCATGATACTTACTAAAATCATATTTCTCTTTAACCAATTTCCTCAAGAAAGATTTTCAAAATGATTCTCAAAAAATTTTAGTTGTCTTTAAGTGTTATTCACAAAATACTAAGCCAAAAAGTAAAGTTAAACAGTTAATTAACTAGATAATATAGCATTCTAACCAAAAGAACTAAAGCAAAATAGTACTAATTACATAAATACCGCAAAATACTAAAAGAAAAAGAACAATGAAATCGTATTTATAGAGTTCTGAAGGGTGGAATGGTGTAGTGAATCAATCTCCTCCAAAATCAATCTCCTCCTCAATATCCACTCCATCTGTGTCAGCAGCAAAATCATCTCTGTCCGCAGCTCCTGATGGTCCCTCACCTACAGCTGGTCCACTTCCCCCTGGGAAAGTAGGACTGTCCCCAGGCCAATGTAGATAAGTTAAGAAATTTGGTGAAGTCATGCCTGGGTATGGTCCGCAAACATTGTGATAGAGGTACTCTTGAAGGTGGAGTTGTCCTTTATGAATGGAGGCATTTTGCTGGTGGGTGTGCTCCATCTGCATTAGATATCTCATATGCTCAAGAAGTTCATTGTTCATGTTGAGCTGAGGTTGTTGCGTGGGTCCTGTTTGTTGTTCTTCCATTGCTGGTTGGTTTTCAGCTTGTTGGTCCAGTTGGGGCTCTTCTGGATGCTCTAAGTCCTCTGGGTGGGTACAAAAATGTTCAATGAATCTCTTGGTGATTGAAGGTCGTATCTTTTCAGTTAACTCCACCTTCACCCCTTGATCTTGGCAAAGAGCTGTGATTAAAGCCAGAAAACCCAAAACACCTTTTGCTTTTTCATTCCTTGTGTTGACTTCATATCTCACAAATTTGTGGATTTCTTCAGATATAATGGTGGTCACGTCAACAGTGAGATCTTCCCTCATTATGCAATAAAGGAGATGACATCTAGGCACATTCAAGTCTGACACGTGGCCAATGGGTACTATGTTTGCAAGTAAGAATGTGGTCCATACTTGGGCTAAGGTTTTCATATCCCCTCTTAGATTTCTGAGAGGATTTCCAGTGGGCCCAACTTGATAAGATTGGTTGGCAGTGCATATAAGGAGTGCCACTTCATTTTCATCATAAGGTTCCTGACTCCTTCTTTTTCTTATGAAATCACAACGTTTCCCTGGTTCTAGTGGTAGTGGATTACCAAGGAATTCACTAATGGTTGCTCGATCATAATTGACCCATCTCCCCTTAACTTTAGACCTCTTTTCTCCAAGATTGTCCTCAGAATATGCATTGGCGTAAAACTCTCTAACAATCTCAGGATCAAATTTGGGAAGCGGGTCAGCCAACTTCATCCAGTTCCTCCTGATAAGGCCATTAAAGAATGGATCATATTTGTCTGGGAGTAGTACCACCTTTCTTTCTTTGATAAAGACCCAGTGTTTTATCTTCTCATATCGTTCTTGTCTTTGGGGGTCTCAAAATAAATTGCTATTTGGCCTTTCAGGAGAGGGACTACTTGCACATCTTCTCCTCTTCCCTTTGTTGGATTCGATAGCGGGAAGTCGAGATATTGTCTTTGTTCTAGCCATTGACCTACAAGGATTAAAATTAACCCATCAATATCTTGACAAGTTAGTTAATTACAATGCAATAGCAGTATCCATAATCCATTCACTAGCCAACCAAGAACAAACAAGAACAATTTTAGCATGACATTTCATCAAACACATTGAGTGCACTTTCAAACTGTGAAATTTTTTGAATCAATTCATCCATAGGCAACCCACATTATTTAGTTTTAGCATTAATTCACACTAAAACTTACAGTATAAACACAAAAACACATCAAAACAGAGCATGGGTACTACCTAGGGTTAGTAAGAGCACAAAAACATGACTATGCATAGTGAAAATGAAGAGAAAAGAAGTAGAACTTACCTTTGGAGAGAAGTTAGCAAAGGAAGGAAGAGATTTGTGAGTTAAAATGCAGAGAAATGAGTGAATGAAGGTGCGCCCAGAGTGAGAAAGGGAGAATGTGAGCGGGAGTTGTGAGCGAGGGTTTGGGGAAAGAAAAGTGAGTGAGTTCTGTCCCTGTCCCTCACTTAAGCACGATTTCTCGCTCAAGCGATATAGTCTCGCTTAAGTGAAATGCGCGTGGAAGAAACTTTAAAGAGTCTTGCGCAGGCGAGACTGTTTCGCCCAAAATTGTCTTGGTACCGGGCATTCTCGCTCAGGCGAGCCACTACTCGCTTAAGCGAGTATATCAGCAAAAATGGTTGGCTCAGGTTCTGCATATCTCGCCCAGGCGAGACATGTTTAGCTTGGGCGAGATTTCGTGCAGTTTTACAAAACCTTGATTTTGACACTTTTCAATATTTTGTTCAACTTTCACTCACTCAATTCATGATCCTTTCAGTTCAAATAACTCAGAAACACACATCAAACCATACTTCAATCAATTCTCTATCATTCCAAAAGGTTTCACATCAACAAACTCAAAATCAAGCTTTTAAACTCAAATTTCACAATTTGGCCAAAACAAGGTAACTTTTAGTATTCAATGAACTCAATTATGGCACCAAAACTCATTCCCATGCTTAAAACACTAGTTTTGTTTGAAAACACCAAAAGTGCATGGTTTGCCTTATTGAGATGATTGGATGCTAAAAACTCACCTTTTTACACACAAAAATAGAACTATAAACACAAACACGTAATTACATACACAAACACATTTAATCACACAAGATGAAATTGAAGTGCAAGAACATAATTAAAACACTTGGTTGCCTTCCAGGAAGCGCTTGTTTAACATCACGAGCCTGACGCCTGTTTCATTAAGGTTCATCAAGTTGAATGATTGTGGCGAGCCTATCAATCTCACCACCTAAGTAGGGCTTCAAACTTTGCCAATTTACAACCCAACTTCTTTGTGATTCAGGATCCTCTAACTCAATGGCTCCATAGGGTTTCACATTTTTTACAAGAAATGGTCCTGACCACTTTGATTTTAGCTTTCCAGGGAATAATCTCAACCTGGAGTTGAATAATAGCACTGATTGGCCAGGATAAAATTCTCTTTTAAGAATTTTCTTGTCATGATAAGCTTTCATCTTTTCCTTGTAGAGCATAGAGGACTCATAAGCGCTGAGTCTCATTTCTTCCAATTCTTGCAGCTGTAATTTTCTTTTTTTCTCCTGCTGCCTTTGGATCAAAATTCAAGAATTTCAAGGCCCAGAATGCCTTGTGTTCCAATTCAACCGGTAAGTGACATGACTTGCCATATACCAGCTGGAATGGGGATAAACTAGTGGGAGACTTATAAGCAGTTCTGTAGGCCTAGAGTGCGTCATCCAACTTCATTGACCAATCTTTTCTTGAAGATGCCACTGTCTTCTCTAGAATACGCTTGATTTCCCTATTTGACACCTCTACTTGTCCATTGGTCTGTGGATGATAAGGTGATTCAATTTTATGCCGCACTCCATAATGTTCCAAAAGTGTGAACCACCATCACTAATCAACACTCTTAGAGTACCAAACCTGCAAAAGATGTTCTGCTTGAGGAATTTGATTACGGTTTTGGCATGGCCTTAGGAACTACTACTGCTTCAACCCATTTTGTCACATAATTGTAACACCCCGGTAGGATATTACTTAAAATAAAATAAAAATAAAATAAAATAAACAGGCAGAAATAAATACATCATTTATTAATTAAAGCATTTCCCAAAAAATACGGGAAAATTCAAATCCTTTAAATTTAATTTCCAACATAAATAAATAAAGTATTAATAATATACTCAAATCCTCCTATTACAAATTCATTGTTCAAAACCATAATGAAATTACAGAAAGTTATTTAAAAATGTTTTATAAACAATCCCAAGATCTTTGTTCCCACTCTTCGCTTCTATGCAGCTCCTGGCTCACCTGAAACATCATCTGCTCCCGGATAATAAATTACCCGATCATCGCCACACACACACACATATAGGGTGAGCTATGCAGAGATAGACATATAAACATAAAATAAATATGCCTTCCATCCCAATGAAAATAACACCACTAAAAATATTTCATTATTTTCAAATTACCCATCCCTGATCTCAAAGTCCTTCGTGAGTCATATGCATGAACTAGGTCTTGGGACTTCACTGTGCTCCCACGAAACTAACCCATTCGTGGTCCAACCCTATGAGCCTATCCTGCTCATAGTCCTGCCCTACAGACTTCTCGTCTGTAGTAAAGCATCCAAGCCTCCATCGCTCGGACCTTGGCACGAACGCAATCACCATACTATGGACTCCTCGCCCAATAGCAGCCGACGAGAACATAATAGTTCCTTGCCCATCATGCGTCCCACCATCAAGCACATCCCAGACCCCTATTTGACTTAGTCTTTCAAGCCAACACCACAAACACATGCACATAATTCCTATACTTTAGGAAATAACAAGTAACAGTACAAACAACACATATAAACATGACTCCTCGCCATTCCATTACTTTTAAAGTATGATTATAATGTTCCCATACTTTCCCAAAACCCGTCATGATCATGCACCACTCGATCATAGTGATATCATCAATAGTGGCTTTATTCACACACTTATAACATCATACATTCGAGCTGACATATATAGGTTCATATATTCAACATGTTTCAACAAGCACTACCATAAACATACTTATCAATCACACATATATAAGTTTATATATATATATATATATATATATATATATATATATATATATATATATATATATATATATATATATATATATATATATATATTCATCAATCAAGGCCATATCAACACTTAAGCACACTTAATCATCCATTAGTAATCATACTATTAGGGAATTCAAACACCCAATCATGAGTGATGTATATCTCCCTCTGCAGGCATCCAATTCAAATCTCCACCGTTCAAAGTGAAAAACAACATGTTGTGAAAAACCTTCCAAAATTTCACCTCAATCGAACGGTTAACGAATCGGCAATTGTAGTTTTACGAAAACTGCGCAGATTAGGAAAATTGGTGGCGCCTAGCGCCATAATCAGTAGCCTAGCGCCTGGCGGTACAAAACTACCGCCGGGCGGTTCCTGTTTCGCAAAAATACGAAAAATAGCGTTTTTCGTGAATCAGAACACCACACACCACTGGTATGGCGCCTGGCGGCCAAAGGGGTGCCGCCAGGCGATTCTTGCACCTACGAACCTTACCCCTTCACAACAACTCTGATTTCCATAAATTTCTGACTCCATAGGATACGATCCTAGTTATTGGGATTATGGTTCATCCCTAACACTTCCCATTCACGAATTCATTAACATTTTCCATTTAGATTAGTGTTGTTTTCGAAATCCCCAATTCTTCAACCCTAAGATAACCTTCATGCAATTTTCTTCTCAATTAAACCCCAATTCCATGAATTTCCAATGAAATACGATGTTTAATCATTCTTAAGGATTAGAACGCGATTTCTCGCCGATCAGAAACCTCCCAGAACGTAAGGAACATCGAAATTGAACCAAAAGTCTTACGTTGCCTGGCGTGTCAATCAACACCGCCAGGCCCTTCATCTAGAAAACCCAAAAACTTGGTACAAAGCCATGCGTCGCCTGGCGGTCGGGAGCTTACTGCCAGGCGGTTCCTCTCTAGGAACCTAGAAATAATACAACGCAGATGAGTAGCCTGGCGGCATTTCTTTACCCGCCAGGCGGTTTCTGAAAAAATCCCAGAAACATGAATTTTCATACAATTTGGACATATTATTAACACCCAATAATCATATAATCCAGGCAATCAAACAATACAAAATTAAAGGTATGGTTCCAGCTCCCCTAACCTGTTAATCCTTGCTCAATTTGAAGAATCAAGGCTTCTCTTGTGTCACCAATAGTCCCACCTTAGCCTTCTCCCAATGCACTTGATGCTCTTAACAATTCCACATGAAAACTCACCTTCAGACTCTCTTTTCCACTGTCAAATTCGTTTTTCCTACTACCCTTTCATGTTTTCCTCTCTTTCTTCTCCAAAACTACACTAATTAGACCATTAACTAAGCCTTAATGCTTGTTAATGTTAGGGAAAACGAAAATGCTTTCAATTAGGTGTTAATGATCATTGAAAGACTATTATTGGGTGCCTTCCCAGCCCACTAGGTTGTCCTTCTTGCAGCTAAGGTTTTCTCTGGCCTTTCATATTCATGCCAAAAGAAAATTTGCATGCCAAAAGAAAATTTGCCAAAAATAAAGTTAAATTCATTCTTAGCAAGGTTTGAACCCATAACCCCTCAATCACCATTCAAATGCATAACCAATTCAACCAATCATGTTTCATGATAATTCCTATAATTTTAGGATTACATTATCACGTTTCACATTCAAATATACATTAAAATAATACAAAAGTTAAAATAACATACAATTAGCATACAGAGGATTTGAACCCATGTCCTCTCACATAATTAAGTACTCTCAACCACTTGAGCTAGTACTTTTTCACATCATAGTACTTCACATTAAATGTCTTAAAGGCTCCTATTACCTGCATTTATTAAATAATTATTTAATTAATTATTTAAATTTCTCGGGTCTTACAATAATCAACTGCCACCAAAATGTATTCATTTGAGAAAGAAGATGGCAGTGGTCCCATAAAATCGATTCCCCAACAATCAAAGGCTTCAAACTCTAAAATGATATTCAGTGGCCTTTCATGTCTTTTTGAGATTCCCCCTATTCTCTGATAGCTATTGCAGTGTTGCACATATTTTTGTGCGTCTTTGAATAAGGTAGGCCAGTAAAATCCAGATTGGAGGACTTTTGCAGCTGTCCTCTCTCCATTAAAATGCCCTCCATATGGGAAACTATGACAGTGCAACAGAAAGCTATTTGCCTTTTCATTAGATACACACCTTCTCAACAGTTGATCAGCTCCAATTTTAAACAAATGAGGATCATCCCACACATATTGGTATGCATTTCTCAGGAATTTCTTCTTCTAGTGCCAATTAAAATCTTTAAGTATGACCCCTACAACTGTAAAATTGGCCATGTCATCAAACCATGGCCTTTCTTGCACCATCATCAATTTTTCATCAGGAAACTCCTCCTGCACCTCTGATTAAGTGTTGGTCACCTCAGTATTCACCAATCTGGACAAATGATCAGCTACAAAGTTTTCACTTCCCTTTTTATCCTTGATCACCAAATCAAATTCCTGCAACAATAAGATCCATCTAATTAGTCTTCGTTTTGAATCAGATTTGGTTAACAAATATTTAATTGCAGCATGATCAGTATATACAGTGACAGATGAACCAATCAAATATGCTCTAAATTTTTCCAATGCATAAACTATAGCTAGGAATTCCTTTTCAGTTGTTGCATAATTAATTTGAGCTTCATTAAGGACTTTGCTAGCATAGTATATAGCATGAAAAACCTTGGATTTTCTCTGTCCTAAAATTGCTCCTATGGCATAGTCACTTGCATCACACATTAACTCAAAACCTAAATTCCAATCAGGAGCCATTATCACAAGAGCTGAAATCAATTTCTGTTTTAACAATTCAAAAGCATGCAAACATTCGACATCAAAATTGAAAGGTGTATCCTTGTTGAGCAGATTGCTGAGTGGTTTGGCAATCCTGGAGAAATCTTTGATGAATCATCTGTAGAACCTAACATGGCCTAGAAAACTCTTGATACCCTTCATATTTTTAGGTGGCAGCAGCTTTTCAATGATCTCCACTTTAGCTTTGTCAACTTCAATACCTTTAGTAAAGATTTTGTGGTCCAGCACCACACCTTCAGTTACCATAAAATGGCACTTTTCCTAGTTCAAAACCAGATTGGTATCAACACACCGCTTCAGTACGGTGTTTAAGTTTTCCAGGCATTGATCAAATGAAGCACCAAATACAGAAAAGTCGCCCATAAAGACTTCTATGCATTTTTCCACCAAGTCAGAGAAGATTGCAAGCATGCATCGTTGAAAGGTTGCTGGTGCATTACACAATCCAAACGACATTTTCCTGTAAGCAAACACACCAAAGGGACAAGTAAAAGTAGTTTTTTATTGGTCTTCTGGATCTATTGCAATTTGATTGTAACCAAAATATCCATCCAGAAAACAATAGAAAGCTTGTCCTGCTAACCTTTCTAGCATTTGATCCATGAAAGGTAAAGAAAAATGATCTTTCCTAGTGGCCTGATTTAATTTTCTATAATCTATGAACATTCTCCAACCTGTGATTGTTCTAGTAGGAATTAATTCATTTTTATCATTACAAACAACAGTCATACCTCCTTTTTTTGGAACTACCTGGACCAGGCTGACCCAGGCACTATCAGAGATTGGATAGATCATACCTGCATCAAGTAATTTCATTACTTCTTTCTTGACCACCTCTTTTATGGTTGGATTCAATCGCCGCTAAGGCTGTGCTATAGGCTTGTAATCTTGTTCCATGTGAATTTTGTGCATACAATAGGATGGACTAATTCCTTTAAGATCAGATAAAGTCCAACCTATTGCACCCTCATTGGCTTTAAGAATTGAAATTAGTTTTTCTTCTTCAGAAGTCGTTAAAGCACTATTGATCACCACTGGTTTGTTACCTCCATCTGCAAGAAAAACATATTTTAAATGAGGAGGTAATACCTTTAGCTCCAACTTCTGATTTTCAGTTCTATTTTCTTGTTGCAAATTCTCAATTTGTATTTCATTTGATGCAACTCCTTTTGCTGAATTCAGATGTGTTAAGTATTCATCAACTTTCTTTTCTTCATCATCCTTCAGATCATCATAAGCACCAATCAAATCTTTTTTCAATGGGCTTGCCTTTGTCAATTGCTTCCTGGATGAAAGAAAAATTTCATCTATCACATGCATCTTGAAGCATTGTTGCTTGTCCTTCGGGTGCTGCATTGCTTTAAACACATTAAATTTGACTTCATCATCTTGTACCTTGACCTTCAGTTTGCCATCATCAACGTTAATAATGACCTTGGCCATCTTCATAAAAGGTCTTCCTAGTATTAGAGGAACTTCAGTGTCTTCCTCAATATCCATCACTACAAAATCAACTGGAAACATGAATCTGTCAACCTTAACCAAGACATCCTTTGCCATACCATATGGATACTTCATAGATCTGTCAGCTAGCTGTAATGTCATCCGTGTATGCCTTACTTCCAGATCCCCTATTCTCCGTAGCATAGACAAAGGCATCAAATTTATACTGGCACCTAAATCAAGCAATGCTTTTCCCATTAGCAATGTTCCAATTGTAACTAGAATAGTGAAGCTCCCAGGGTCTTTGGATTTCTGAGGTAATGATTTCTGAGGTAATGATTTCGGAATTATAGCACTGCACCCTGCTTCAAGCTCCACTGTCTCTTCAAAAAATCTTATCTTTTTTGTTAGGATCTCTTTCATGAATTTTGCATATGTTGGCATTTGCTCCATAGCCTCCACAAAAGGAATATTAATCTACAGTCGCTTGAAAATGTCCATGAATCTTGCAAACTGCCTTTCCTTATCTTTTTTGGAAGGATTTTGAGGGTATGGTAGACTCTTTAATGTGATCCTAACAAGGCTTATAGCTTGGGTGAACGCCTAGGCCCAAATCATGCTTAAAGCCCAATACATGGCCCACATGCACCTTCAAGCTCAAGCCCATCAAGAGGCCCAATAACAAGGAGCATGCTCAAAAAGATCCAATTAGGCTTCATTCAAGATGGCCCAAACCCACATGGGCTTCTCACACTCTTCACATTGGCCAAAGAAGATATGAAGATTTGAAGAGGTGTATCAAAGAGCAATAGCAATAAGATTAGCCCATTGTTTAGGCCTTGCTTTCTAGAATAATAAGTCAAATAATGTGTAGTTGAATTACTAAAAGTGGGCTTGACTAAGCCCAATAGGAGGGGTGGCCATGAGTTATCAAAAGTCCAAGGTGCACTAAGTGGAAGTCAACACTCCTTCCTAGACTTCATGGATCATGCATCCCATGGAGCCAAGTCCACACTCCACCCATGCGCCTCCTTCATCCAAGGGCTAAGGGAGTGTCTTCTTTTCCAAGCCTTCATCCAAAGGCTAGGAAGTTACCTCCTTCTCCAAGCTTGATCTAAGGGCCAAGATCAAGGCTCACTCCATCTAATGGCTCTCCTTTCTCATGTGTAAATGGCTTCATATAAAAGCCAAAATTTCACTCATTTGTAATCACTCTTGAATTTTGCAATAAAAGCATAGTGTTGAGAGTACTCCACCCTATTGCATTTGAGAGTCTCCTTTGCTAGAGGATTGAATCATCTCCTCTAGCCACATTTCCTTAGCTTTCTCTTAAGCTAAACCTTCAAACACCTTAGTCCAAACCAATGCTTAGCAAGAGCCTTAAACACTTGTTTCCACTCCCTTCCATGGATCATGTCTACTTCATGGAGCTTTCATCCATTCCGCACCAAGAGCTCCACCACTCTTCAACTGAGGTACCTGTTTCTCACCCATCTCCCTCTTTTTCTCCTCACTTTTATTTTTTTCTTCTTTTTCTTCTCTTTTATTTACAAACTCTCTTTTATTTTGTTCTTCCTCTCCCTCACACTCATTTTTTTCTTTCTCTCTCTCTTTTTCCTCCAACACCTTCTCCTCTACAACCAGGTTGTCTCCAATCCCTTTTCCCACAATTTTACCACTTCTGGTGGTAGTTGATTTACAATGCTCCTTGGGATTAGTTTGTGTGTTGGCTGAAAATTGACATGCCTGCTGATCTGATAATTGTTTTGCCAACTGTCCAACCTGTGTTTCAAGGTTCTTGATTGAAGCTTTTGTATTTTTCTGATTAGTCAAAGAAGCTTGCATAAACTTTTCTAGAGTATCCTCCAGTTTAGTTGTTCTGTCATGCACCGAAGGATAATGTTGTTGTTGCTGTTGATAAGGAGGTTGTCTGTTTGAAGGACCAACATCTTGCTTCCATCCAAAATTCTGATTTTGATTATTTCTCCACCCCTGTGAGAAGTTATTATTGTTGGAGAAATTTCCTGGTCTTCCTTGGTTACTCACATATTGAACTTCTCCTTGTGAGCTGCTCTGATACGAACAATGACCATTTGGATGATTGCATCCACAGAAGTCACATCTCATGGGTTGTTGACTGGGAGAAGATTGCACAACTTGTAATTACTCTGGTAATTTAGACATATGCTTCGTTAGTGCTTCAATCTGACAGAATTTTATTTTGAACTAAGATTGCATCTGTAATACTAAGATCAAGCACTCCCTTCCTCTGAACAGATTGCCTATTATGCTGAGCTTGATGATCTATGGATGCTAATGCCTCAATGATTCTTGTTGCTTGCTCCGCATCGACACTCATCATTGTTCCACCTGCTACTGCATCTAATATCATCTTGGTATTAGGCCTCAGACCGTTACAAAATATGTTGAGTTGAGCAATATCTTCAAATCCGTGATTTGGGCATTTCCTCAATAAAGAATTGAACCGCTCCCAAGCTTAACAGAATGGCTCATCTAGTCCTTGCCTAAACGTCTAAATATCAACTTTGGCTTTGATGTAGCGAGATGGTGGAAAGAATATGTTCAAGAATTTCTCCTCAATATCTTTCCAGCTATTCAAACTCTGATTTGGATGTGACTTAAGCCATTCCTTTGCTTTACCTGCCAAAGAAAAAGGAAACAAACACATGTATACATGCTCAAGATCTCCTTCTTGAAAGCCCATGGTTCCTATCAATTCATTGAATGTAGAGAGATGAGTATATGGATCTTCATTATCCATTTAAGTGAATTGATGAGAACTGATTAAGCTGAGGAAATCTGGCATCATCTCCAAAGTTTTAGTGGTAGGTGGTATTGTTATGCTAGAAAAATATCTTGGACCTTGTTGCATAGCATAGTCTCCAAGTGTCTTTCTGGTTGGAGCTGGTCTTTGATTCTCCATGTTTTCTACTTGAGGTGTGATGGAAGTACTGGAAGATTCTTCTCTTGTCTTTCCTTGCTTCTTTTTGTTTTTTGTCTCTATTCCTTCTAGTTGTCTTTTCTATCTCCAAGTCAAATGCTAATCAATCTTCAGGAACCTAACCTCATAAGAGCATAAATAAAAACAACTCAAGCAAGGATTAGTACAAAGGAGAATATTGAATAAACTATCTAATTAAGAAAATATACATAGAGCTCGATGAGATAACTAAAAATTTCAAAAGAACATCGTTCCCTGGCAATGGCGCCAAAAATACTTGTTCTCTTGGAGAGCGTACCAAAAGTCAACTATAGTATAATGATTTGAAGTAGGAGTGTCGAACCCACGAGGAACGAATTTAGTGAAAATTAATAATTATCTTAATCAACATATGTACAAAGATTTTAATTTGATTTGACATTAACTACTGCATAAAATAAATACAGTAAAAGTGGAAAAGTTTAGAAAAATTCAGTAAAAGAAACTGGGATTGAATTTCATCTATCTCCCTTGTCTGTAATCTGGATGAATATAATATATAACATCTAAAAATACCAATATTGATGCACACTCAAAAATCATTTATATTGATCCCTCGTGTATAAAATTCATAAGATTAGTTCACTGAATATTGATTCCTCACATATTCAACAAACAATCCAGCATTACGGTCAAGTGTTAAAAGCAATTGATATATTGAGATCTCTTCCTAGCATCACAATATATCAAGTATCATTGTATAAATCAAATTTTTAGAAATATTTTTCAGTCAAATCTAAAAATCAAAATCAAAACATCTATTGATCATATAGAATCAAGCATTAAGAACAGAAGAATAATACCTATATTGAGTAAAAACAGAAATGCTATATATAAATATCACCAGATTACATCCAAGTTCGAGTAGATTACATTCAATCCCAAGAAGGAAGATTAGCCACTCATGGCAGCCATCAAAACCTATGAACTAAAAAAGAAGAAGAAAATATGATTTGTGTTATGCTCCTGGTCGCAACTCCAGCAGGTCTGTATTCTTCTCCAAAATCACAGCTACCTTCACTTTCTGACTCACAGAGTATTTATACTCCACGAAGGTTCGCTTGAGCCACTCATTCTCGCTTAGGCGAGATAGACTTCTTTAGGTTGAAGAAAGGTCTCGCTTGGGCGACCATATTCTTGCTTAGGCGAGAATTGCAAAAAAACACTGAGGGCTTCTTCACGAACTCTCGCTTGGGTGAGCTCAAGCTCGCCTGAGCGAGAAAGGCGGCAAGTATCTCGCTTAGGTGAGATGACTTTAGCTTGGGCGAGCATGTTCTGGCTTAAGCGAAACACCTTTGATTTGAGCGACCTGTTGCACACTTTCCTCCTTTTCTTCTTTATTTCTTGCTTTCTCCTTCACTCTTCTTGAGTTCTCTTTAATCTTTCCTGAAAACACACACAAAATAGGATCAAATGATTTCTTTAAATCAAAACTTGGAAACATGTGATTGAAACTCATTTGTCTTACATTTAGGGAGAATCAATATGAAATGAACACAAATTAAAAGCATAAGTGCTAGACTTTTTTATGAATCTTTACCAAATTTTGGCACTTATCATTGACCCATGGGTTGTGGGCCAAATTAACAACTTTATTTGTGTGTTTGTGTTTATGTGTGTGTAGGGGGGTTGGGTGGAGGGGCTGGGCCATGGGCCAAATTGGCAGATGTGTGTGTGTGTGTGTGTGCACACGCGTGCACGCACAGGTGTGTCATATGACAAATTATGTGTCTATGTGTGATAAACCTTTTAGTCGCCTAAGATTTATGCAAAACTTGATTTCATCAATACTATAGTGTAGTGGCAAAACAAGGTATTAATCTAAAGAGGGGTGATGTTGAGTTTATGTGAATGTGTAATAATGATCTCAATGGAGTAAATCTAACTAAACTAATTTAAACAATCTAAAACCAACCTAAATTGAAACCTATCATGAATCTAATTCTTAATCTACACATTTGCCTAAATAAGTAAACTTATTCTAACCTAAATGTTTGAGAAAATGTCTTAAAGAACTAAAATATGAATTTTTCAATGCAGTTGTCCTAAACATGATTTATAGATTTAAATTAACTCTAATATGCATTTTAAACAAAATTAAAACTATAGGAATTGAAAATCATGAGTTAAAGCAAGTAATTCACAAAACGAATATAAATAGTAATGTGTTTATGTGAAAAAATGCATGATAGGTTCAAATATGCTCATAGAATGAGCGTAATAAGATAAAATCAACCTAAATTGAATCTTATCATGATGCATGAATCTAATTCTAACTTTACACATTTTGCCTAAATAAAGGAACTTATTCTAACCTAAATGTTTGAGAAAATGTCTTAAAGAACTAAGATATGGATTTTTCAATGCAGTTGTCCTAAACATGATTTATAGATTTAAACTAACTCTAATATGCATTTAAAAAATGAATTAAAACTATAGAAATGGTGTTTAGGAATTACAAGTGCTAGTAGCAAAGTTGCACAATGATTGTGACATTTTCTTTTAAGAATATATTGTATAATATTCTTTTGAAGACTTTATATTTTTGAATGATGTAATATAATAAATAGACATAAATATGTGTATATTAGTTTATACAAACTAATGTATGAATAGTTAAATTAGAACAATACATTAGTTGTAATATGTGTAAAGTGGGTACAACTATCTTTTATTGTGTAGTTAAAAGAGGTTCATGTAATAGGCTTGGAAAAGTAGTTGCATAAGCTATCTTAAACTAAGGACGATGTTAGTCTCCAGTAATCTTTGATATGGATATATCTTCTGAAAACCATTGTCTAACATTTATACATGTTGAGCCCCTCGTGTCATTTTCCACAACATAGAAAACACTCTCTTCTCTCTCTTCAAAAACAGAGAGCCCTAGCTCCCACATTAGAGGTGCACCATGAAAAGGAAAATAAGCATGTAGTAAGAAAAAGGAAGAAGAGAGGAGAGGAAGAAAACAAGATGCAGTTGAACTGTAAGAAAGCAAAACTCTTATTTGCATTGTATTTTCACACTATGTTCACACATTGAAAAACGAGAGAGGATCTATCTTAAATAGATCCCAAAACAGAAAAGGGGAAAACAACCCTAACTGATTTCTAACATCAAAAACCATACCCCTAACAGATTCCAAAAATAGAAACCCTAAATAATAGGGTTTCAACACCCTCCCCTCAAGCCGGATGATGTATATGCATCATACCGAGCTTGGGAAGTATGGTTTTGAAGGATGTGCGATGGAGAGCCTATATAAATATGCTTGCAGATTGCTTAGAAGAACGGATCGGTAGTAAATGGAATAGCTTGCTCTGAAGTTTCTCACAGACAATATGATAGTCCAGATCAATATGTTTGCTTCGCTCGTGGAAGGTGGGATTGTGAGCGATTTGCCTGGTCGACTGACTATCGTAGTATAGGATGGCTTGATTTGTGGTTTGGACATGCAAGCCATGGAAGAGGTAACTGGACCATTGAATCTCGCAACTGGTAGTAGTCAGGGCCTTGTATTCGGCCTCTGAAGAGGATCTCGATATTGTGCTTTGCTTCTTTGATTTCCAGGAAATCAAGGATGTGCCTAAAAAGACACAATATCCTGTTATGTTGCGTCATGTGTTAGGGCAAGTAGCCCAATCTGAGTCGCTAAAGGCCTTGATTTGAATGTTGTTGGATGCAGCAAAGAAAAGGCCATTAGCTGGGCTTGCCTTGATGTATCTTAGGATATGTTGGGCAGCTTGATGATGATATATGGTAAGTGCCTGCACAAATTGGCTTAATAAGTGTACAAAATAACAAATGCCAGGTTTGAAATTAGTAAGATAAAGCAACTTCCCTATTAGACGTCTATAGGAATTAGGATCCTTGACAAGTGGAGCTTTATCATAGAGGATTTTAGTGTTGTTCATGAGAGGACTTTGACTAGGTTTGTAGTCCAGCATCCCTATTTCTGATAGAATATCCAAGGCATATTTTCTTTGACACAAATGAATTCCCTTGCTAGATCTAGCAACTTTAAGACCCATGAAGTACTTTAAGGGTCCTAAGTATTTAATTTTGAAGGTTCTGTGCAAGGATGTCTTTATTCTCTCAATTTTTGTCATAGAATTCCTTGCCAAAATCACATCATCCACATAGACAAGTAAAACCATGAAAGTATTTAAGCTTTATTTAGTAAATAAGGAGTAATAAGTTTTAGATTGTATAAAATCAATTGAAGTAAGGAAAGAAGATAGCTTAGAAAACCATTGGTGGCTAGCTTGTTTTAAGCCATAGAGGGACTTGGTTAGCCTGCAAACCTAACCTAGTTTGGGAATACGAAGCTTGGGAGGTGGACTCATGTACACTTCTTCATCAAGGTTCCCATGTAAGAAGGCATTCTCAACATCTAGTTTAAGTAAATACCAGTTTCTGGTGGCTGTAGTGGCTAATAAAAGTCTCACTATTGTGAGTATAGCAATAGGGGAAAACGTATCAATGAAATCAATTCCTTCCAATTGTGTGTAATCTTTAGCCACAAGTCTTGCTTTGTGCCTTTCAATAGTACTATCAGAATTGTATTTGATTTTGAAAATCCATTTACATCCTATAGGTTTTTTTCCTTTAGGGAGATTAGTAAAGTGCCAGGTTTCATTATTTTCTAGAGCCTTTATTTCTTTATTAATAGCATCAACCCATTTAGTATCTTGACAAGCTTCAGAATAAGTTTGGGGTTCATGATAAGTAGAAACAACAAGAGTGTAATTAAGGTGTTCTTTAGAAAGAGATTCATATGAGAGAATGGAACTAATAGGGTAATTAGTTTTCTGAACAGATTTGTTATGGACAAAGTGTCTAGGGATCATGGAATTGTTCACCTGGTGTATGTAATCCTTTAGATAAGAAGGAGTCTTTCTTTGCCTTTTTGATCTTCGTAGATTTGTATCTTCAGTGTTTTGATAATTGTTGCTTAGTTGCTCATTGTCTTCATTGTAGGTAGAATCATCACTAACAATGTCAAGAATGGATTTTGTTTCAGTGTTATCAACAGTCTCTCTCGGAAGAACTTGATAAGCATATTTGTCATTCTTAAGTAAGTGATTTTCGTTTTCAAACAAGAAATCCAAGTCATGATTTTTGTCATCAGTGGCTTGACTGCACTGATTCAAAGCCTTATAAGGGAAAACATTTTCATGAAAAATTACATTTCTAGGAACGAAAATTTCTCTACTCATGATGTCAAGGAGAACATAACCTTTAATACCAATTTTAAAGCCCAGGAAGACACACTTTCTAGCCCTAGGGTCATGTTTGGTTATGTTATTTTAAAGAGTACTAGCAAAACTTAAAGTTCCAAAAACCTTAAGATTGAGATAAGTAGGAGGTTTATCATACAAAATTTCATAAGGACATTTATTATTCAGAACAATAGTAGGCAATCTGTTAATGATGTGAATAACATGAGTAGTAGCGTAACACCAATAAGCCTTGGGCAAATTAGATTGAAACAACAAACTTCGTGTTACATTAAGAATGTGTTGGTGTTTACGCCCCACCACTGAATTCTATTGTGGAGTTTCTACACAACTTCTCTGGTGATTTATTCCTTAAGTGTTAAACACATCAACATAGTTAAACTCTGGCCCATTATCAATTCTAAAACATTTGATGGTTTTGCCAAACTAATTTTTTAATATGAATTATGAAATATTGAATAAGTTTTCTGGTTTCAAATTCAGTGTGATAAGAAAAATCCAGGTATGCCTAGAATGATCATCTACCACAATTAGGAAATATTTATGACCATGAATAAAAGGAATAGTTATGGGTCCCCATATATCAAGATGAATAAGGTCAAAGCAAGAATCATAAATAGTATCACTTTTAATGAAAGGCAGTTTATGTTGTTTGGATAAATCGCAAACATCACATACATCAGAACCTTTAGATTGAATGTAAGGAAAAGCTTTACAAATGTGATCAATAGTTCTACGAGCAGGGTGCCCAAGCCTAAAATGCCATATATTAATGTCACACTTAGCATAATTAAGCACAATACTAAGGACAAAATTAGTATTTTCAACAACAAGGGTGCCATTAAGATAGTATAAGCCCTGATTGAAATTGACTTGCCTAATCATCTGAGATGTGGTAATGTCCTGTATCTGACAACACCTAGAGGAAAAAATCATATTACAGTTCAAATCTTTGATTAAGGTTTGAACTGAAATTAAATTGAAAGAAAATTTTGAAACATACAAAACATTAAAAAGAATAAGTTTTTCAGAAAATAGGACTATTCCAGCGAAATTTACAGTGACATTACTATTATTAGGCAGTTTAATATTTGCAGGTCTTATCTTGAAAAAGGTGGTAAAGCAACCTTTATTTTGTGCAACATGATCAGTTGCACCAGTATCAAGAGCATGGTGGTCTTTACCTTGCGATTCTTTGTCAAAAGAAGTGGCATGCCTTTGAATTTGGTTAATATTGTGCCTAGAATCATTAGTCACTCAGGAGTTTCAACAATTTTTTCATTTGGTCTGCTGTGAGCCCTTTGATGGTGTCATCCCTGACATTCTACTTGTCATTAGGGTCTTCTTTCATATTCAGATTACAAACCTGCTACTCCTTCTAATCTTGACTTCCTTTTTCAGGGGGATTGATGTTGTATCCAGTCCTCTATTTATACTAGGGGGATAGCCATGTTTGGAATAACATTCATCAATGGTATGATTCATCTTATGGCAATAAGAGCAATGTTTGCCATAATTGGGATTCCTACCTCTACCCCTTCCTTGAGACTGAGAACTAACACCTTTGCCTTGACCTTTCCAATTGCTCTGTTCTTAAGATTTGTAATGCCTTTCGGTGGTATTGAATAAAACCTTACCTTTTAGGTTTAAACTAGTAGCACCATTGTTTTGTCTTTCTTGTTGCATAATGAGGGATTAAACTTTATTCATATTGGGTAGGGGTTCTAACAACAGAATTTGAGTCTTAATAGTGTTATAGTTATCATTCAAACCCTTTAGAAAACATATCACATACTCAATTTCCCTTTGTTTCACGAAAGCTTTAGAAAGATTACATTCACAAGGCTTACCACAAACGCAATTAGGAATAGGTGTGAGAAGCTCTAATTCTTCCCAAACGATCTTCATATCTATGAATAATTAAGTGATACTCCTTTCACCTTGCTTGGCAGAGTGTATTTCCTAAAGAAGGTCTGAAATGTGGAAATAATCCCCCTTTGTGAATCTTTCCTTTCAGTCTTCCCAAAGATCTTTTGTAGAATCAATATAGATCACACTTTCTACTATTTGAGGAGAAAGAGTCCTAATAATTCCAGACAAAATCATAACATTGGCTATTTCCCAAGCTTCATAGAGAGGCTAGTCTCTGGTGGGAATTTTAATGTTGTCATCCACAAATTTCAATTTACTTTTGGACATGAGAGCTCTTCTCATATTTCTACTCCATGAGCTGTAATTAGTCTCATTTAGAGCTAGGGATACAAGAACCTGTCATGGGTTCTCCCCTAGATGTATGTAGTATGGGCTGGTGGGGATAAGGGATTGATCAAGATCCAATCTTTGTGTATGTTGACCTGCGTTGTTGACTTCTGACTTGATTTCTTTATTATTGTTGTCATTCACCATGGTGCACGAAACCTTCTTGAGACTAGCAAATCATTGAGGCAAGAAAAATAGAGTGGGCAGACAGAAACAGAGCAGGCTATGAACCTGCTCTAATACCATATTGAGCCTCTCGCATCATTTTCCACAACACAAAAAACACCCTCTTTTCTCTCTTCAAAAACATATAGCCCTAGCTCTTGCATCAGAGGCGCACCATGAAAAGGAAAATAAGCATGGAGGAAGAAGAAGGAAGAAGAGAGGAGAGGAAGAAAACAAGATGCAGTTGAATAGTAAGAAAGAAAAACTCTTATTTACACTATATTTTCACACTATGCTTAGACACTGAAAAATGAGAGAGGATCTATATTAAATAGATCCCAAAACAAAAAAGGGGAAAACAAACCCTAACTGATTTCTAACATTAGAAACCCTAACCCTAACAGATTCCAAAAACAAAAACCCTAAATAGTAGGGTTTCAACATATACTATATATTAAAACGTAATTAAATATTTTGAGAATACAATATATCTTCATCTTATTATTGATGTAACAATTGAGAATATATATATATATATATATATATATATATATATATATATATATATATATATATATATATATATATATATATATATATATATATATATATATATGACTCGATTTCTTATATGATTAGGCAATATGTTTATGCACAAATCATGTGTATAGTTGCAAACCTTGGACAAAGTAGATGCAGTCAAGGTTTTTAAAGCATAAATATCATAAACTATTTTACTTTCAGTCTTCTTTTATTTCACCTAAAATAAGATATTTTTATGATACTATCTTGGAAGAATAGTTATTGAACTGTTGGTGATAGTGTTGGGATTAATATTTGGAATGATTTGTGGTGTTCTGCTAGATGCATTTCTCTCCTTGCAAGTGTGCCTTATATTGTTCAGTTACATTTTTGCCACTATTTCTCAAGCATGGGCTAATTTTGTTTGGATTCTACCTCCTTTTTAAATGGGATTCTAAGTTGCAATCTACACACAATATTGAAGTGACTCCCTCTAAAGATATTCCTAATGGGATATATGACGATTTTGAGATTTTGAACTGAAAAGGAAGCTAGAAAATTTTTCTTTGTTGCTACTGCTCCAAAGAAATAGGGGAAGCTAATTTGACTTTCTTTTATTCCTCCTTAAAAGTTTCTTGTGTTTATGGAAACTTCTTCGTAATATGGTTTTGGTTGATAAATAGGTACATGGTAGAGGGTTGAATTTATGTTCCATGTGTTTTCTTTGTAAGTATAAGGAGGAATCATTCTACATCTTCTCTCCAAATGTCAAACTATTGTATAAATTTGGTCTTTTAGCATATACAAGTCCTTTAGCAATTCCCAAACATTAGTTGGATGAAGATGAATATTGATGGTGCAACTTGTGGAAGTCTTCGTCTTGTGACTTGTGTTGGCTTTTCTAGAGGTAGTATGGGTGAACATATTGGAAATTTATTTGCTTTTTTATGGGTGCAAAATATTTTATATATTGAAATTAATAGAATTATTCTTGTTATTAAGCATCACTCGAGAGGTTGACTTTGGACGTGTTTGGCTATAAAGTATTTTTGTATTGCAATGTAAGGTTTTTTATGTATCTCAAAATGTTCCTTGGTCTTTTAGAAAGAGATAAAATGCATGAAAATATGTAAAATAATGGAGTTTAAGTTTTTCATATTTTTAAGGAAAGAAATCATTGTATTGATAAGTTGCTTCTTTAGAATTATAAATAAAATTCATTATAAATGGTATGATATTATGCCATCAATGATTGCTCTTTATTCTTCTCATTATAGGTATAAACGTTCTATGTCTAAAGTTGTTTAGCTTTTATAGAAGAAGTTTGGTATATATTTTTTGTACATGAGTTTGGTTTGGCCACCCATTTTATATTTTGTTATTATTTTTTTAATTATATTTTTCATGAGATGGTAAATGATTTGTGATCTTTGATATGTAAGCCTAATTGAGATGTCATAGTATATCACTATAAAATTAGTCGGTACAACAAAATTACCAATACTAAAAAATTCATCAGTAAAATGTTCATCGATGTAACGTCCCAAAAACTGGATAACCTCATATTAAATAAAGCATCACATACATGAATTGTTCAGAGAGTACGGAGATTAGAGTATAAGAGTATCCCATACGTCGGATATACCCAAATACAAAGAACGGGCCCTACACGTCCCAAACCGAAAAGTACAGGAAAGAACACAATTAAAGACCATAGGTCATGTTCGGACAGGAAAACATAAATAGTAAAATATTCCAGCAATAGGCCCCTCAGTAGGCCCAACACCTATCCCATCCATCAAGCTGCAGCATTCCTATTACCATCACCACTGTCAGGGGTTCTCACATCTGCTCACATCAACAAGGTTGATGATCATCACAATAGAGAAAACCACACACAACATACAAGCAAGCAACAGGGTAAGCTAGAGTAAAAGAATCTTATATCATCACAGTCAACATGCAGTCTCAGGTCAAACATAAATAACAAGCATCACACCAGAGCTATCAAAAACATGTATGAGACTCCAAGACTTGACTATCCGGATACGCATATCGAGGCACCACCACGTGGCAGTGGAATTATGTCCTAGCAGTGAGGCGTCACCGCGAGGCCTTCGTGGAATTACACCCTTACAGGAGGCACCACCACGTGGCCTTCGTGGAATTACGCCCTGGCCCTAAAGCACCACCACGACCCCCCATGGAATTACGTCCTTTCGTCGAGGCACCACCATGAAATTCTCCTTGAGAGGGTCTATGGAATTACGTCCAACAGATAAGGCGCCACCAAAATCTCTCACCACAAGAGTCATGGAATTATGCCCTACCCATACTTTATACATGTCCCACCCACCAATCAAGAATTTCCATAACATTAATATCATGCATAAGTAACAAATCATGCAACTCATGCCTTCCAATTCATACCCAATAAAGCAACATACCATTTCCATCTCGAACTCACATACAAATCATGGCATCCTCCCTCAACCCACAAAGTAAAGCATTTAGATCAAACAAGCAATCACGCATCAGTGTACCATTCAACAATAACATCCAAACCTACCCGCTGCCTCGCTCAAGCAAGCAGGGCTCGCTCAGGCGACGGGGCCCTCTCGCTCAGGCGAAAACCCTCTCGCCTAGGCGAGATCGCGAAAAGGGAAAGAGCGGACTCTGCGAGGTCTCGCTCAGGCGAGTCCCTGCTCGCCTAGGCGAGACCACTTCTCGCTCAAAAATAAAAACCTCTCGTCTAAGCGGGAGATCGAGCAGCAGGTCCTGGGCGAGCCTCTGCTAAACTCGCCTGGGCGAGGCAAGCTCGCATGGGCAAGAAAACCAGTGCCCGCCACTGTTCCTTCGAGCGACAGCCACACACATGCATCCACACAGTCCAACAAGCATTTTCAACCGATTAAATCCACACACAGACCATCCAACCATCACATACTCATCAAACAGACAAATTCTACCGAAGAAGATATGATAAGGTCTAGCTTCCCTTACTTGGAAAAGCTAACAGAAACTTCGATACGTAGACGTGAACATCACAGCTCTACAAGCAGCCCCAAGACTTGAACACGATGGAACATGAAACAGAGTAAGGTTACTACGAAAACCCTAACTAGAATAATTGAACCGCAACCGGGAAGGATTAGTCATTAGCTAACAGAATACTTACTTGGAAAGTAGAAACGAAATTGGGCTTGGTTTGATCGAGATTGTGTAAACCCTAGCAGAGCTCTCTAGGTCAGTGGAGGAAGACAGCTACGTTCTGCGATTGAGTGAGAGTAATTATGTTAGGGCATATTGGGGTTTGGCTTTATCCCTTGGGCCAGCCCTTAGGTCCATTACACTAGGGCAGCCCTTTTAGATTAGGGCAGAAAAAGGGAAAAAGAATTAATTGGGCCTTACAATTGATATAATAGATAACAAAATACATCGCTAATTACTAATGACAAAAAATCCATTAGCAATTAATCGTCAATAATTATCGATAGCCTAAATCCATTGGTAAAAATATTTGTTTGCATTATCAATGAATTTCCCTAACGGATCCATTACTGACAAAAATATTTGTCAGTAATTAAAATCCTAAAATTCAACAGTAAATTCTATTTCATCAACAGATTTTATTTGTCGATATTTTATCAATAGAATCTTTTTTCACATATAAAGTTTGTTGATAATATGGTATCTTGTAATGTAAGTGATGTCTAACATGAGTTTTACACACACAAAATGATGAAAATTGTTTACTAATTGCAGATTGATGACACCTATATCATATGAGTTTTGTAAGTCTTGATTTCATTATTTAGTTAGAACATTTATTCTCTAAAAGTTACATATTTATGACAATGATTTTGTAAGTAATGAGTTTTATAGGTAATTATTTGAATTCTTTTTTAATTTTTTATTTTTCATCATGAACTTATATCTTATTGGAAGTACAAATCAAAAATTTTAAGAATGCTAACGAAGTTAGGTTAAAAAGTAAATATCTTATTATAATTAAAATAAATAAATAAATAAAGGTATAATGGATGATAAAATTATATAAAGGATTATTATATATATATATATATATATATATATATATATATTATATAAAGAGAATATAAATAAATAAAATAAATATTCTCTTTTAACATATTTTTTTTATCTTATTATTATATCTCTTATATTTTCACAATTTTTAAAATTTTCAACACTTATTTTATATTATATGACTCCTAATATTTCATATTACAATATGACTCTTAAAATTTAATATGTCTACATCCAACTTTTAATATTAAAATACAAACTTAAACAAAATATTACTGTACATATAAAATATATGTGAGATCTCTTTATAAAAGTAATTCAATTTTTATCGTTGAAAAAGTAATTTAAGTCTATTTTATGATTCAATTTCCTTTTGTATCGAATAACTTACCTAATTACATCTAAATAGTGTTTTGGTATTAAAATCTCCAACTCATAATTTGAATATTCATCACTATCGACAGTGACGGATCTTTTTGGGGTAGGGAGGGGCCTGGCCCCCCCAAAATTTTGACTTTTTTTTTCAATTATATATATATATATATAATATATATTTGAAATTTATTAAATTTTTAAATTTTTTAAATTGTAGGTAATATATATTAGAAATTAATAAAAATTTAATTTTTTAATTTTTTATTTCTTTTATTTAATCTTAAAATTTAATGTAAATACATAATAAAATATAAAATTAAATATAATAAAAAATAAAAATATTTAGGTTTAATTTTTCTTTTGGTCCCTGTTTTTATTTAAAAATTGATACTAGGATTAAGTTAATTACACCAATAAAGTAAATCATCCATATTAAGAGTCTCAATTTTAATGAAAAGATCATTGATTTGTTTCGAGAAATTTAACGAAATATATCGTAAAAGACCGAATTACATCAGTTTTTCAAAAATCGGGACCAAATTGAGATTAAAAAAATTGGAGGACCAACTTAACATTGTTAAACGAAAGTATGAATCAAACGAGTAATTAAACCAAATATTTATTAACATAATTTTTATTTTCCTTTTCAATGTCTTTTTAGTTTGTCATAAATTGTAATAATCTCTTACTCTTATATGTCTTCTTTTTTTTTTCTAAAGAAAAAAAAAATTAGACATAAGCTCATTATATTTCTCATTTATTCTCTTTCTTTCCTGTCTCTTGTCTTGATAATGAAAAAAATATTTTTTATCTCATGAGCTTTTTGTATATTCATTTTCTTATGAATATAGAAAACATAATAATAATGTATTATGTATTAATAATAATGAATATATTTTTCTTTTAATAATGATCAATTATTTATTATGATCAATTAGATTATGATCAATTATTTTTTAGTATTATTTACAAACAAGGTATATTTATAAAGAATGAAAGAATAAATTAATCGTTTAAGAGTGATGAAAAGAAAATTATTGACTAAAACAAGATAGATTCTACCTCTTCACATATTATATTTTGAAACATTATACTAATAATAAAAAATGTTCAGTTAAAAAAGTCATTTTTTGAAACATTATACTAATGATCGAATATGATGATCTCAAAATTATATTACTTTGGCCCCTCCGACACTTTTAGTCAAGATCCGTCAATGAATATCGATAAAGTTATCTAAAATATTTATATGAAATTCCTGGATTAAGTTAAATTAATAAGATTTTGAAGAAGAATTTTTAAATTATAATTTCTTTTAATTATGCAATTTTTCAATGAATATATCATTATATTAAATATTTCAAGTTTGATAAAAGAAATAATATTTCAATAAAACTTAGCATAATGTTGACAAATAAAATTATATTTTATCATTAAGATTATGGACGCTTAAATATGATATAGAATATTTGATTTTGTAAATAAAAACATACCACACTAAAATAAGATACATAGGACATTTTGAAAAAAAAAAATACTGTAAGTAAAAGGAATTAAAAAACAAAAAGAAATGAAAAATAAAACGCCCACCGTGGGTTCGAAATCAGACCACAAGGATAAGACATTTTGAAAAAAGAAAACTGTAAGTTATCTAAAATAAAAAATAAAAAACATAAAAACATGAAAAAAAAAACGCCCACCGTGGGGCTCGAACCCACGACCACAAGGTTAAGAGCCTTGCGCTCTACCAACTGAGCTAGACGGGCAGATATTAATAATTTATACATTACTTTATTTATTTTTAAATTTATAAATTAACATGTGACTTTAGTTATTAAATAGTTAATATTCTATATTTAATTATTTATTTACATTCTAGAATTAATATGTTCAAATCAATGAATATATATGATATAAGAATATTTTTTTGGAAGAAAGTAAAACTATAATTGATAATTTGTAAAAAGATTTCCGATGAGAGTTACTTATTAGAATTAGCTTAAAAATAAATATATTATTTAATATTATTGTTTAAATTTGAAGAAGAGGTTACTTATGTAAATAATTCTTTTTAATTTATAAGCAACTCCATTTAAATTTAAACATGTGAATAGAATCTCTATTGAAATAATATTTTTATTTGTAATTTTGTTTCTCTCTATATAATATAAAAAAAAGTATGATTAAGTCTTACAAATTTATTCGAGTTTGGAACATGTTCAAATATTTAAGGTTAAATTACTCTTTTGGTTCTTGTATTTGTCAACTGATGTCAAATTGGTTCTCCAATTTTTCGTTGTCTCAATTTGGTTCTTGTTTTTTTTAAAAATGACTCAATTTGGTCATTGTCACTAATTTTTACCAAACGTGTTAAAGTCAATGCCACATGTCAATTTCTGTTTTTGTTATTGTTTTAATTTTTTTTTTGAATTTTTTTTTGAATTTTTAGATTTTTTACACGTTTCATTTTACAATTGTGTCACGTGTCAAAATAATTTAATTTGGTCCCTATATTTGTTTTTAGTTTCAATTTAGTCTCAATTTTTTGTAAAAATGAAGTCATATTGTTTCTCCTTAAATTGACACTTAATTTACTTTTTGTATAAATCTTATGATCATATTCTTACTAAAATTGACATTTTTATTAAATATACAAACTTTTTTTTAGTTTTATTATTAAACAAAGTTAAATCCCAAACTTAATTTCAACACTTAACAATTTTGTCATCATATATAAAGACATCAAGTGTACCATATTATACAAACTTAGTGAAGATTAAAAATCAAATAACTTGTCACACATAAGTTTAGGAACTAAATTTCAAGTTCAAAACAAAACCAAAGTTTAATGTTTGTAAAGAATTTAAAGTTAATTTAAAATATTTCTACAAATATTTAATAAAAGTGTTAATTTTTGTAAGAATATCATCATAATATTTACGTGTCAATTTAAGGAGGGATAATATTGTTTCATTTTTACAAAAATTGAGAGTAAATTGAAACTAAAAATAAATATAAGGACCAAATTGAATATTTTGACACGTGACACAATTGTGAAGTGACACGTGCAAAAGATAAAAAAAATAAAAAAATATTCAAAAAAACTAGAAATTGACACGTAGCATTGACTTGAATATTGTCTGGTCAAACTAACGGTAAAAACCAAATTGAATCATTTCTAACATAATGAGGACCAAATTGAGACGGAAAAAACTTGAGGACCAAATTGACATTACTTGACAAATAAAATAACCAAAAGAATAATTTAACCAATATTTAACTTAAAATTACGAAGGTAATTTTATAATATCATATCCAAGTAAGATTATTAATATCACAAACTTTTATTAATATCATAGAAAGATTATTTCATAATATCGTATCCTTACGAGATATGATTCTATTAATAGAATAAACTTTTATTAAACTTATATTCACAAAACTTAGTATACCTCAATGTTGATATAATATTATGTTTATTGAAATTAAGAATATATATATATATATATATATATATATATATATATATATATATATATATATATATATATATATATATGGGTAACAGGCCAGCCATATCCCGGTCTGTTTGTACGTGGAAAGGCTGACCACATCCCAACCCAGAGAGAGGGAAGGAGACACGTGCGCAAGCCCAATAGACAAAGGAAAAGGGGTCAGCATGGTGCAGAGGTCAGGTACATCTTGGCTCGCCGCCTGGTCGGGTATATCCCGGCCCAATAGTGGCCAGTTGGGTAGGATGATGATGTATAGATGAGCAACCTCAGTTAATGTGGAAATAATTTATCCTTGACAAGGTACAGACGAGCAATCTTAGTCAATAAGGAAAGAGCTGATCATTGACAAGGTACAAATGAACAAATTTCAGAATGGAAAGAGCTGATCTTTGACAAAAGGCACATACGAACAATCTCATTCAAAAAGGAAAGAGCTGATCTTTGACAAAATGCAAACACACAATCTTAGTCAATAAGGAAAGAACCAACATGTACAACCTTATTCAGAAAGGAAAAGTTGATCCTCGAATACAAACGACCCGCAAATAATAATAATAGGTTCGTTAAGAGATTAGTATAAATTAGGGTCTAGTGTTTAGTAAACACGTAAATGTATGCTTTTCTTATTTTACTACATATACCTCATATCAAATCGCTATTTGACTTGAGCGTTGGAGTGTTTGTAAGTACCCCCACCCTCAGAATTCATACAATAAGCATATCCAGGAGGAGTCTGGAGAGAAGCAGAAGGGTCGACATAGAGGATTCTTGATATCTTCTGATTCTGTACTAAGATAGTATCGATCAGATACAATATATATAAAGATATATTATTGATTAATTTTCGTTAATTTTATATTTTAGTTCAACCATTTTACTTTATAGTAAACTATGTGTATGTGTTTACTTTTTATGATAAAAAAAGTAATAAAATTATTTATTATTGTTATTATTATAATTTTAAAATTAAATATAAGTATTTTTTATAATTTTATTATAGATAGCTTTATTTTAATTGTATAGGTAATTGTTTAATTAAAAAAATATTAAGTTTATAAACGGTCAAATAAATTAAAATTTACAGAAATATTGACTTAAAAAGAAAATTAATAAAATAATTATTTTAATTTAAAAAAATATTTAAAAGATAAAATTAAAATAAATATGAACACTAAATTAATTAAAATTTAATGAAACAACCATATGAAAAGTAAAATTGATAAAATAATTATTTTGATTTAAAAACTTTTATTTAAAAGGTAAAATTAAAAAAAATATAAATACAAAAAGGAAATCATTCTTATATATAAATATAGATAAAATTTATTTTTTATTCCGATAGAATGTTCTTATAAACTTACACACTCATTAATATTTTCTTTGAAAACTATTTATTTCTATTTTACATAATTGATTCACACCCACATTCATGGTACAATTTACGAGTGAACTAAAAATATGAAATCATACATTTAACATAATGCAGTAGCCAAATACGTAACAATAACGGTTAAATGTAACTTTTTGAGACTTATTTTAACTAAAACTTTGATTTTATGTTTATGTTCTACCATTTCTTATAACCACTGAAGTAGAAATTAACATAAATATGTATTTTAAAAATCATTGTTTTTCAGAAATATTATTTAAAAAAATTAAACATAATAATTAAATTTTCTTATATTTTAGATAAAATAAAATTTTTCCGAAACTAATGTTTTTTTTGAAGTATTTATAATTATTTATAGGCATTTATCTTAATGAAGTTCAATTTTCAAAAAAATGTAAAACAAACTTCAAAAACATTATTTTCAATACACAATCCAATAAATATCGTTCTTAATACACAATGCAATAAAATGCAATAAAATGTCTTTAATACACAATTCAATGATAAGTCAGATGAGTAGTTTATAAGAATTTTTCAAAATTAAAATTATTATAATTTTATGAAATATAAAATTATGATATATTTTTAATAATCATATAAATCTTTTAAAAACTATATCATTCAATTAAAATAAAAAATTAATAGCAGAAATTCAATTAAAAAATTAAATATATTAAGTATTCAACTATACACAAACATTTACACAAAAATCTATAAAAAACTTAATTAAAAGTTCATAAATTTATCAGAAAATTAAAACATAATTAAACCTTCTAACAATAAAGACACAATCAAATTTTATTATAAAAAGTAAGAAGATTAATAGAAAGATGCTGCACAAAAATTTAGAATTATTCATTTACTCTCTCCATTTCTGAACTTCAGTTGCTTTTATCCTTTTATTTCTTTTTCTTTTTCTTCTAGTTCTCCTGTTTCTCTCAGTATTTGACTTGCCGAGGTAAGGTAATTCACACCGCACTTGATATTTAAGAAATTAGAATGTCAATTACATTAGCCAAAACAAATAAATCTACACTCAGTGTTATCCAACGTATTACAGTTTACAAAGTTGAATTACATACAAACGGGGAATTATTCCCTCAAAAGAGTGGAAGATATAACTATGAAAGCCTATATAGTTTCATCTATAACTGGTCATGCATGATTGAAGCACAAAAATTATCAAAATGTAGTTCTGAAAAATTCTTCACCATGTAGTATATACTGAAACCTGTCTCTGTAGGGACTTAAAATATCATTCGGCAAACCATCTAAAATGGTGATGTGTTTCTAACTATTCTTTGGGAAATGTCAACTGCCGGTAGAGTAATGTGTTCTCTTCACCATCAAGATCGCCATCACCATCATACTCTGCAATAGATAATTCTTCTGACTCAAACTCTTTATCCATGGCTAAACCACCTGATTCAATTAACCGCATCTCTGATTCTATTAAAGCTCCCATCTTAGCTCGTTCCCTGTCTCTTGGATATGTTCTATAAAGAAATGTGTAGATTATGCAGCAGAGAGCCATTGGGATTCCTATTGCTGTGTAAAGAGACTTAGCCAATGATGCAGCGTTCTCTCTGTCTGTTAAAATCTCCTGAGATTCACTAGACCCTTCAGGAAGGGGCTTATACCCATAAACATGCTGAGCCAAAATCCCCACTGCAGGGGGAGCAAAAGATGATAATATAGACTCAAAAGATCTGTCCAAGGCATATACACTTGTTCGAGATCTCTCGGGAACTATCTCTGCAAAAATTGGACTAATGTCCATACAGGGGACAAATTAAGCCATGCATAAACATACAACTTGAACAATATTTTCTACAATCACAAATGCAATAAATTATGCTGTGTTTAACATTCTCTTTCTGCCACAGGCAGATGCAGAACTGTATGCACTTGAATAAATAAAAGCTTGCTCGGGATGTGTACAAAAGCAGAAGAAAATTTAATAATATTTCAGAAAGTGAGTTGAAAAGCAAATTTTGAAATTTTGAAATTATTTGGCTGTTGAATATTTAGTGGGGCTAATTGAAGTTACCTATTAATAACCATACTACCACTAGTCATTTTGCTCTAACCAAGTTTATAAGCAAGTTTCAAATGGAAATCTTTTCCAAGTTAAGATGTCACTGGCCTAGAAATTATAGAGGACTTTATGTCTTTAATAAATAGCAATGTATTGTAAAAATACATTGAATAACATAAAAGTTTCACGAATCATCTTAACAAAAGTTGGAAGGTGTGAGAAATTTCCAGAATATTTATAGCATATAGATACTATACCAAATAAGGGAAAGATGATTACGTAAACAGACGAACTAAAGATTAGATTGAGATGTGTACTTATTTGTAGCAGGAGCGTTCCAAGAAATCAGAAGCCCCATAATTATTAGAACCAAAGCATGAGACACTATTGAGGAGGGATCATCTGGCAAACCAAGCAAAAGAAGTGCTGCTAAGGGGATGGCTGATCCAGAGCTTATCTGTGCCAGAATTATTCTCCCAGAATTTGGAAGATGCTTGGAGAGAATATCTCCCATCTTACCTCCAAACAATCCCCCAATAGAACTGGCAACAACAAACAGAGCTATGAGGAAAGCAGTTTTGTTATGGGTGAAGCCAGTAAGCTCTAACCACATTGGTGCGAATGATAAAGCAGACCAGGGAAAGGAGCCAGTGACACCCTGTGCAACAATAATCTGAAAAGACGAAATCTTCAAAACTGACTTGGACTCCTCAACCAGATCTTTCACTTCAGACCAAAATGTCTTTTTTGGAGCTTGCCTTCTATCATTTGTACCATTATCTGAGAAGTGTGGATCATTGGCAAAGAGGTATACCAAAACACCTACTATAATGCTTATTAGTCCAACAATGTGAAAGGAAATTCTCCAACCAGGGATTCCAAACACAGTTATTGGAGCTATCAACACTGAGAAGAGGCCACCAATAATCGAACCAACATTGCCTGTTAGTTGAAGCCATCCAAAAGCCATGCCACGATTGTTATCATCAGTTGAGTCAGCAACAAGAGACTGGATTGCAGGTGCTACAAGCGCAAGGCCAATCCCATTAAATGCTCGTGATAAAGCTACCTATAATACAATGACTTCAAAGTTCAAATTGATTACAATCAGCCATATACCTACAATAGCATAACAGTTATACTGACATTGTTTCAAGAACTTCATACGTTTGTCAACTGGAAAAACGCCAATGAACAAAAACATGCTTTCAGAAATTAGAGTAGTCTTAATACTATTTTTTTTTGTAAGACAAACAGGTATGCAATGACACTAGGATGGCACCGGAGACATAGTCTTGAACACCAATTTCGTAACGTTTTTGAAGCTTACTTTAGTGTAACAAAACAAATTTTCATTTATTTTCTGCTCTTCTTATCTTGTAACATGTAAAATATGGTTCAACGCTCTTTCCTTTCACCTTCACCTTAACTAGTACTAAACCTCTTATTTTCTCACAAACAGAGCTATCATACATTTATCAGAATTATGGTAGAAAAGAGGGTACCTATTATAACAAGAAAAATTATAAGGTGATATCCCCAACTAATGCTTTTGCCAGAAATTTGAGGCTTAAAGTCTAGACAAACTTCCATGGGCTAAAGACACGCTAAAATTATCTCAGATGATTCACAGTAGATAGATTTTTGCTATAAACACTTGTTAAAAAAGTAAAACAAATTGAATTGAATTTCTCCCATCAACTAAATTAACCTTATGCCACTTTATCGAAGTCCTTTCAAGAAGATAAGCTGATAAAAAAAGATGATCAGATATTAAAGAAAACATCCGCTAATATTCGAACACATTCTTGATTTTTTTTGGTAGTGAAAGACCTAGATTACTAATCATAATACCCTGATATCGCTAATTTAGAAACACTGTTCCCGTTCATATGAATTGAAGAGTTGTAACTTGTATCGTAAGAAACGGCGGTGACCTGGAAGAAAGTGGAGGAGAATGCAACAAGGAAGGTAGCGGCGGCCCAGAGAAAAGCGCCGAGGGCGATGACATGAGCGCGGTTGTGGCGGACGGCGAGGTAGGCGGCCATAGGGTAGCAGGAGGATTGAACGATGGATCGGAAGAGAGTGAGAGAACCGAGGCCGGTGGGGTCGGTGTGAAGCGCCGCTCCCACTTCCTTGTACACTCCCGGAAGCAGTGACTCATCCGCCCTCTCCATTATCCCAGCGAGGTTCACCAGCACCAGCGTCGCCGTCTCTCCCTTCATCTCCGCCACTCACAATTCACAATTCACAATTCACAAACACAAATTATGCTTCATTCTACTTCTGAATCGACGATGACGACGATTATGATGTCAGTTATTACTTGTTGAACGGTGTGGTTTCTTCTTCACTCGTTGTCGCTCTGCCATGTTCCAAGTTCTAAGTTCCACCCTGACCTAATACTCGGTCTGAATTCAAGCCCAGCGCCACGTGGCGGAGTTTTGGATGTGCCAACGAGGCGTTGTTGGGAATACGTGTGAGATGCAAATAATTACTAAGCAGTTGGTCAATCCTTTCGGAACTTTATTCCATGGTATCATTCTTTATTCTTTTATTTTATTTCTCTTACTTCCTCTTTTCTTTGCTTTCTTTTTTTTTTCCTTCTAAAATTTCATGCGCTGGTACATAGAAGCTTCTTCTACGGGCCCGGGTAAGGGCTTGTCATGGGCTTCACTATGGCCTGGAAAGCCCAGAACGTTGAGGTCCACATGAGATGTTGGGAATTAAAATAAAACTTAGTAACGCAATGCAAAAGAGTAATACATTTTTCTCAAAAAGGCACTTTTAGTTTCTGTAAAATGACTGAGTTTCTATTTTAATCACTGTAAGAAATATTATATTTTATTCTGAAAAGATTTAATTTATTTGGATGCCGTGAATTAAGGAAAATGAAATTTGAAGAGAAACTTTAGGAGAAATGCAATTTGTATCCGTGAATTCTACAAAGGCCACACATCCTTCTTCAAGATCTGCGAAATTGGATGGAAATAACTGATGATTTTTTTTATTTTAATTTTAAATTTTAAATTTTAAGAATCAAATAATTATGCCATAGAACAATGTCGGTCATTCTAGACCTGAGAAAAAAGAGGGGTTTGCAAACAATGCTGATGCCAAGAGGGAAGGAGAGGATCGGTAGTGATCAGCGTCATCGTGATAATGGTGGTGGATGTCGACCGGGTGCGATTATGTTGTTGGAGAAGGATTGGAAAAAAATAAATAAATTAAAGTGACATGTGATCACATGATTTAACACAACAATAATTTTATTTAAATTTTTTTAAAGAGTAAATTTTTTGGTTAAAAATTCATTAAATATCAAAATTAGTCACTATATTAATATAAAATACTTACATTTGATAAACTTCTCTAAAAAACTTCTATACAAACTATAAAACTCTTGAAACTCTACTTTTTATTTATAGTCTTAGCATTCTTTTTCCTCAACATTGCCTCAACTCTTTATATCATATGTCCTAATGGTCATTCCTCCTTTAACCAACACTTACTCTTGAACGGTTTGACACACCACAACTTCTCTTTAGAGATCCACCAAACTTGTTGTTATCCTTGTGATTAAACTGAGTCCAAACCATTACCTCTCTCATATCTCTTCCACATGCTTCTTTTACTTCACACTCTCAGTAAAAACCATCCAATTATGAACTATTAGCGTTGGTTTTGCTTCAGACACCAATGCAATAGTGAACCCCACTACTCCAACTAGAGATTTTCCTTTCTTATACACTTCATGGTCTCTACCTTTTTACCTTTAACCTCAAACCTCATACATTGCTAGGATATAGAACCAAGTTAATTTTTCAAATCTTACTACACGAGTACGCACCAATATCTCCTCTTATTCTAACATCTGGACCAACTCCTCTTATAGAATCTGATCTTGCAACTCCCTCAGTCCAAAGTGTTGCTTCTGAACTTCCAACATCAATTTTCAGCCCACTAAATCAAAACTTAGCTTTCGTCGTCCATCGATATACAACCTACTACAACTTTATACCTTCTAAGCAAGAGATTATATCAAAGGTCGTACCAACACTCGTAAAGGTAAGCAGGTCAAGTTGACCTTGAATTTGCATTCCTCTACACTATAGACGCTAAACACCAACCACAGAGGTGCAAACTTGACAAGAAAAGGTATGAAAAAAATAAAAATCAGATTACCATTCTAACTTTCCATCTAACAAACCTAACTCTTCTATACACACTTCCTCAACTTCTTATTGTTTATCACTCTTCTTTCCCCCAAACCGTTAGAATTAAAAAGGAGATTTATCTTTGATATAGTCATGAGTGTGCACCCTCAGTACTTTATCGAGACAATTACAGTTCTTAATACTTCCAATTTTGTAAACAAACCCTTACTAAACTTGAAATCTAATACAAGCAAGACATGACAAAACCACAATCCTCAGGTCATCCTAAGGACAAATTATTTTGATATCTGTAACATCCCATTTTAGTAGTTTAAAACTAATAAAATATAATGCTTCATTATAATATTCAAAACAAGTAATATAATGTATAAAGTATATTAATACAGTTTTACAAAAAAGATATGAGTATAAAAATATATCATATATACACTTAAACTAAACCAACAAGAAGAACCTTATACAAAACTTACCACTTACTTAAACTTCTCAAGACTTTCCACTACTCTAACTAATAGTTCCTCATCCACTAGAGGTGTTTCTACACTTGCAACTTCATCTACTCCCACCAAATAGATCATCATCGCAAAGAAAGAGACGAACAATACAAGAAAACACAAAACACACAATAGGGTAAGCTAATGTACAATAAAAATATTCACACATATATTTATATCATGCAAAAAACCTACAAACATGGTATATAACATATCTATATCTATAATCACACAAGCAGTTGACACTAAACTCAATTATCTTGATACATGGCATAAATATAAGTACCACCATAGGTATGCACTTGTGATGATTTCTAGTTTCCGCAAAGTACTAAGACACAAGGGGTCATCGCCCAACCACACAAGGTTAATCCTAGCCTATGACCGAAGAACAAGTCCAAAGGCTACGACCTCCTGCCACTCTCACCACATAACTCATTCTACTCTATGTGAGTTTGAATGATTATTAGAGTCAGAATACCTTCTTCCAGATTCCCCTATATCCAAGCATACACTAACAATAATAGCACCAGGAATTTTCCTTGAAATCCTTCAAACTTCATCACATATGCTCACCACATCATATTATATTCAATTCATCATAATAAGAACCATAAACATACTTCACATCAACCCCAAAACTCCTTAAAATAGTCAAATAAGAGAAACAAACAAAACAAGGCAAAAAGCTATACATAAAGTAGATCAAAACTATGAAATCCATTTCTCTAACTGTAGACTTCAAAACAAAGATCCCACCAGTCAAAGTAAGGAATGGTGTCTAGGATCAATAGTCAAAATTCCAGCTCGATCTGACAGTTAACGAAGCGAGAACCCTCTTTTTACCAAAGGAATGGAAATTAGAAAACAGGGTGGCATCAACGTTGGAAAAGTGGAGCCCGAAAACACTAAGTCAGTGACCTGGCGCCTGACTTCGTATTAGAAACAATAATTTGGGGAAAAATGATCAGATGCAATTGACTTATTGGACACCTCTCCTTTAGTGTTTTTGATTCCAAATGATTTTAGAGAATTAAAGAAACTAATGTCCAATCACTCAAAACACAGATTTAGACATTTCCCTAAATCAAGACCAAACACAGATCAAAATCAAACAATTCAACATACAACTAATCAATTTAACAAACGACATCAAACAATTCAACATACAACTCATCAATTCAACAAATCACATTAAAAATAATTATCAAGGTTATCAGTTCAAACCAAAATTTAATAGAAAATTAGCTTTCCTTATCTGACAAAGCGGCTCAATCAGCTCAAACAAATCAAATCTCAACAGACTCTATGAACACCAAAACACCTTTAACACCACAAGATGTTCTATCTATACCTAGGGGCAATACAAGAACAATAAGGACCTACCATTATAATCACTGACCAATAGAGACTGATATTAGGGATTAAAACGTCACATATAGAGAAGACCCATAAGCAAACAAGCAAAAGTTACAAAAAAATTGATCAGATAAAAAGGAATAACTCATTAAGAGGATCACCTTAGTAGTCGTTGATCTTCAAAGAGATGAATAAATGATGAGAACTTCTGGACAGAAGTCAAAGAATTCTAGAAAAGTTGTTTACAGAGAGATAATGTCTTTTAAAATTATAAAATTATAAAATTATAAAATTATAAAATTATAAAATTATAAAATTATAAAATTATAAAATTATAAAATTATAAAATTATAAAATTATAAAATTATAAAATTATAAAATTATAAAAT
>Ga0209589_1001387_pt1 | contig 39908 bp, 16 predicted proteins | sample CowpeawhiteBW_FD_187525 | JGI IMG/M metagenome (GOLD analysis project Ga0209589, IMG submission 187525) | Root nodule microbial communities of legume samples collected from California USA - Cow pea white BW (SPAdes) (version 2) | ecosystem: Host-associated > Plants > Roots > Nodule | place: USA...
AAAAAAAAAAAAAAAAAAAAAAAAAAAAAAAAAAATAAAAAAAAAAAAAAAAAAAAAAAAACTAATGATGCATACATCTTAACAGTAAAATACATCCAAAACACAAACAAGTCAACTAAGCCAGAAGTGGTTTCTAATCAGTTCAGAACTACACAACAAAAACAATACTATTTAAAAATATAGTGTTTGTAACAAAACTCATGATAAATATTTATTCAAATATTATTATGGTTAAACAAAAGGGAGCAACTGTGCTAATGAAGCTTTAAAAAACCTGATGTAAACTTGTTTTGATTTGCAATTAATTGTTCAAAAACGAAGTCAGCTTTTCCACGGTAATTTCTTCGATTTCCCCAGTAACCTTTTTAACTATTCCTGTATCAAAAGAAAATGTTCTAAAACAGGCAAAAGCTTGAGAATTATATGAACTCAAGAATACAAGTTAAATACAACGAAATCCATGTCCTTCAAATATCAATTACAGAACTGTTCATCATAAGCCCGACAGAAACAAAAACCCAAACCCATCAAGTCAATATATGACCTGACTTCTGTGTGCACAACTTTATATCATTTGATAAGCAACCCCATTCGTATTAACCTTGTTGGCATTCAAAAACCCAAAAGTCTAAATCACTTGTTGAATGTAAATATAAAATGATGAAGTGCTCCACTAAAAGAATTCTTTTGAAATTCAAACTCAATCTAAAACATTTGACGCATATCCTGAACTACATCCAAGAGTTATTGAAAGTTATCCAAGTTACAGATTGAAAATTGAAAAACCTATATAGACCAAAAATATTTAAATTTAGTTGTTGGCCCATTAGTCAAGTGTAACACTTAATCCCTAGATTACTATTGTGGTAGTAAACAAGCAATAAAATCTAGATGTGAATCCCCATGGAATACACAGGTTACACATGAAACTCGTCAGTTAACTTTACTGTGTGACTGACAGGATGCCCCTTATGCTAATTACTGAGTATATAAGACAGGTATGTGAATAAAACATAATTCCTACAGATTGCACATCCCACACCTAAATATTTATCTTGCAAAATTATGCTTTAAATTGAAGTTCTGTTCACTCAAACAAAGGACAAACTTCAGCAGTACCGTGCTTAGGCCTTCCCAAGCTATTACTTTTCCATGGATATTGTCAGGTATGGTGTATAACCATATTTCTACTTTCATATTTTCACATTATAAAAATAAAGTATTGAAGAATAAAAGAGAAGAAAAGTATAGGAGGATAAAAATATATCAAACAAAAAATTAGTTTCCAAGAGCTTTCTAATTATCTTTACATTATATAACAGTCATCAGTTTGTTGAAGAACTGCTCTTAGCCAGTACAGCTCCACGAGGAGAGCTTTCTTCAAAATAATTTACACTTTTCCTGAGTAATGTTTAGTCTCACTCTTGAGATGTATATGTCTCGATATGTGTGTTGAAAGCTACTATTGACTATAGATAAATTCAATTTATAATATATAAGTGCAGATTGCACCTTATAAGTTGGTTCTGTAAGGTTGAATTACATCTAAAATTCACCTCTCAACATGCTATAAAGGACCTTGGTTAAGCCTATCCTAGTAAAGTTTGTCATTTGTAACATTAATGGGTGGTTCAATAATGTCTCAATAGCAAGTGGAACCATAAACCAAATAAAGAACAAACTTCACTAAAATAGGCTCAAGTCATAACTCCGATACTATATTAAGAAGTGGACTTTAAACCTAACTCATCCTAACAAGCTGATTTTGTAGAGTTGAGTTAGACTTAAAATTCACTCCTTATCACTGCTTTTAAAAGGAAAAAATAAAACCTACGTAAATTTCCAAATTAAATATAACCACTCTAACTTTGCAAATGTAGAAAACTAAATTGATTTTTTAACATTTAGAAATATAGAATAAAAACAAACCAGTACAATCTTATTAACGACAAAGAAATTACCTTTTACAAGATATGGAACTTTCAAATTCCCGGCACTCGGTATATCAGAGGTTTTTCGTTATACCGATTAATATAAACACTAACACTCAACATACTAAGGCTGATGCTTTTGCAGCAATATAAATCATACTTTTCTGTCCCAAGTCTTAATTTTGCGAATCTCATATGTCACCGTCTTATCATTTGTCGGTCTCTATGTGTATCTTCCTTTTTTGTGTTAAATTTTTATACAGCGAGGATTTGAGGCATGATTAAGTCAAGACAAATCCAACAGGAAGCAACAGTGTTTCAAATATCAGAAGTATACAAAGAATGATGATCAACAGAAAAGAATATTGATCAGAAACGATTACAATAGCAAGCATATTACAGAATGAACTTCAAGAAGACATCCAAATAAAGGTTTGACAGAGCGAAGTAAATTACCTCGAGACCGTCATTAGCCGAGACACGAATCAAGTCTTCTTCGTTGGTTTCCCCTCGCAGTCCCAAGCGTGAGTGAGAGCTACACAACGGAACGAAAAAATGATTTCTTTTTCTGGAGAAATTGGAAGCTTCTTTGCGACATTGGTTATTCTTATTCTTTATTTCAGATTTAAATATACAGTCCTGAAAATATCACTTTATTTCGACAAATAGTTGTGTGGGGTAAAATTAACCCTAGATTATAGACAAAAGGAAAACTAACAAAATTAAACGATAAATCCAAATTCAAACAAATTAACCTAGACAAAATAAAAATTAGATAGATGAAAGAATGTAATACAGCAACACATCTACAGAACGATAGACTAGGACACTAGGGCAATCCAATGTTGAGATTCAAATATGCAATGGGGCAAGCCATAACCGAGAGTAGGTGGGAGAGATGGAGGGGAATAAACAATCAAAGTGGTGGAGCGAGAGAGATGAGCGATAGACTTCGCGAAGCTAAGCCCGATGGCGGTGAGAAGTTGGAACCGACAGACGACGATTGCTGAGAAGAGGGAAGTCAGAGGAGACGACGAAGAGAGACGTACGTAGCGGCGGTGGTGAGAAGGAAGAACTCAGCCACAACCCGTGTCTGACCCGTTGAAGTCGGGCCGGGCCAGCCCGTTAACACAGCACTCAGGAAATATAGCCCGTCCCGTCCCTGGACTGGCCCAGTCCACCATTATTTATTTTTTTGTTAAATATTGCTTTTGGAATTTTTCTTTTTCCTATTTTGCTTTACAGGATCAAATCGTGACAGTAAATGAGAATGAGACAATTTTTTTTTGTATGGATCCTTCCAGTTGCATGAATTGAATCAAATCGTTATCTTTCTGGCTTCAAGATTGTTGACTGTTAAATCACTATTTTTTTTGTTTCCGTTTTGAAATGCTGTCAAATTTTTATTCATAAACTCGTCTGAAATATATTGAACCTATACACGTCCGAAATCATCGATACATTATTAGAACATAACAAGCGCTAATAATGCATGATTTGAGATTTTTACGAAGATACTCTTTTTTATAACCCGAAAAGTTACAAAAAGTAATAATGTTCATATCAAGTAATAATCACAGTGGGGTAAATCAAAGCCGAAGAGAAACAAATGTTATGCAATTCCTAAAGTAACCTAAAAACCAAGTTGAATTTGGAGAACTACCTAGAAATAGTATTGTAATATTTAATGTTGAAAGAACATTAGAGTTAAAAGATGGATGGAGATAATATAATATAATACAAAAGAGAAAGGGGTGAGAGGTTAGTCTAAGAGGACTTGTGCCTTCGATGGTTTGATCCCTTCATAAGGCAATGCCGCAGGCGTCTGCTTAGAGCTTCCAGCTTCTCAAACCTCTCGCTCTTCGGCTTCTTCACAACGCTTTCATCTTTCTTTTTCTTACTCTTATTCTTCTTCTGCTTCTTCTCATCTTCTTTTGGGTACGACGGTTTCTCTCTAGTGCCACGCATGGGTGTTGCAAACACCTTCACATTATTCTGAAATTGTTTATTTATAAATGAAGCATGTCAGAACTGGTTCTGATTGACATAATCGATGCTACACTACTGAATCACTTCCAATATCATTTTCAATGTATTATTATGTCATACCTGAGAGAGGGTATCATCAGCCCTTAAATCTGCACAACATTCTTCATCACTGCCTCCTAACGAAGAACATCTGCCCCAACTTTCTCTATTTGAGCTAGTATATGAACAGCAATCTTCACCCTCGCCGTTCAGCTTATCCTATCAAATTCAACCATGCCACACTTAAAATAAAGACTGCTAAAATTATAAAATGCCACACTTCAACACAACACTCTATCTCGTGATAAGATCACCTGCACATCCGTGGGTTCATCACGGCCAGTTTCACCATTGCCAACACTATCTTCTCTGAAAAAGGATTCCTGCATTATAAATTTACAAGTGATGAATGAACTAAACATTAAAATGTTGTTTAAATAAAAAGTAATGAACAGGCCCTACTACATCAGTCAGTGGTGTGACGTCCGAAAGAAGTTCTGTAACTGATTTTGTGGTGGAAATTGCTGGAAGCACAGAAGATGAACTTGCAGCATTGGTTGATGCAGACCGCAGACTAGAGAGAATCTCATACAATAAGCTCTAGAATGAAAACAAGAGCAAATTAGTTCCTGTTCTTCAAAAAAAATGCTCACATAACATAAGCTCAATCATATGACCATATCAATACATAACCACATATAGAAATATGTGGGCTTCATTAATTGTCCTTCATTAATTGTTCTAAAATTATATTCATCTTGATAGCACATTGAACTATCTTCATCTAATAGAAAAAGACAAAAATAAGACAGTCAATCTCAATAACAGTGCCTCAAACTTTTGTATCTTCTGCGGTGAGAAAAAACTTCTTCATCTAGTAAGAGCATGTGCACTAATGCTACTGTGGCGATTGGAATACTTAATACGTCTTATGCCATGAGTGCATGTGCAGAGAATCTTTTTTATTAGTTTTCTAACTTAACACGTCTAAATCTTCATTGCCATCATAATAAAGTGGTTTTACTTCCAAACAAACATTCAGTTCACTTTTCTTAATGTTAAGATTTATTTCCATTTTGAAACTTGTTAAGCTCCAGCAAAAAGTAATTTATTAATCAGTCATCTTAACAAAAAAGTTGATGAAAGTATGAAAGTAATGACTAATCGTTTAAAAAAATTATTTTGAGTACTTTTGACCTCTTGTTCCTACTTCCTTCCCCACTTGACTTATCTAACATACCATGATTGAGATGCACTTTGTGCATTAAAATTAATCAAATTTTCCATAAAGCTTCTCAACATCTTGTACATTTAACCTTATTTTCTAATGTTGACTAATACCCAATTTTCTTTTCATTCTTGCACACGTTTCCATTATCGAGCAAGTTCTCATTGAACATGCATTCAATATTCTATACATGCTAAAAATATAGGTTTGAGGTTGGGTAAGATGAATCTGGTATCATGTTTATGCTCTCAAAATGGTTCCAGAAACTGTCATTTTTATCCCCTCAAATCTTCATTAGATGGACATCCTAAAAATTTGCATCTGACAGCCTAATAATATCAAATGTTCTTACAAATTTAAGTGCACTTCCAAACATCAGCTATATTGAATCCCACCTGGTTGATACATCCAATCTTAAATTAACAATAATGTCAATAATAGAATCTTGAAAACAATATTTGAAAGAACCATCCTCCCATTTGATTCTTAAATTTTATAAAGTGCACCATTCCACACTTTCGAACCCTCTTGAACAATCAACTATATGAACACAACAACAAATACGAAAAGGTCACCATTACACAACAAATTATTTTGCAAACGAAGGTGAAATTTAAGAATATCTTCATATGCCATTAGCATAGGCTTTATCCAAAAATGATGAAATAATTTTTTATCATTATCCAATATTTGAAGCAATCAAATAAGGGAACTTCTATCTAACTAAGATCTAATGTGGGGACACTTTTTCCAACAAAATTAATACAGTGAAGGACAACTTAAGCAAGCTTTGCCTAAAATTCCTAATGGTGTGTTTGACTTCTGATAATTGACTATTTATCTTTGTCAAACAGTCTCCACACAATAAATAATAATCAGATTCAGAATGTGCGCACATCTAAAGTGCAAAGGATGCAAATGTGGCAAAACTAGATTTAAGGATCAGACATGCAGGCTGGTTTAGGGACTGGAAATTTAGACAAATATAAGGATTAGAAAATTGCAGCAACAAGTTTCAGATAGATCCATTAGGTCAATGATATAAAGAAAAAAGATAACTTAAGGGGATTGAGGAAGAAGAGGCGAGTAAATAAGGGAAAAAAGTTCAAAGCATCAAAGCTCAAAAAGGAAAATAAGATGAATAAAAAGGCTTAATCAAATTTTAAGTATCTTATAATTTTGGGGATTTTCAATTGAGTCCCTATTAAAAATTTTCACCATATTGAGTACTCGATCTTTATATTAGTTTTTTATTTGAGTATCCACCGTTTGATTTTGCTGTCAATTTGGTAACATAGTTGTTACCTTGCATCAACATAACTTAAGTGTCTCCACATGAAAAATAAAAAAACAATTTAATTAAGTTTTAAGTCCCTCATAGGTTGAGTATAAGGATTAGAAAATTGCAGCAATAAATTTCAGATAGATCCATTAGGTCAATGATGTAAAGAAGTAAGATAAGTTAAGGGGCTTGAGGAAGAACAGGCAAGTAAATAAGAGAAGTTCAAAGCCTCAAAGCTTAAAAGGAAAATGAGATAAAATAAAATTGAGGAATTTAACCAAATTACTTTTGAAATTAATGGAAAATAAAGTCTTGACTTTTCACTCCCTATTTCTATTTCACTTACCCATTTCTTGGCTGTCTTTTCACTAGTTCAGCCAAACTATTGTTCTTTTTATCTTACTTACTTTACCACTTTGGTCTTTTGGCCTTATTTATTCCTCTCTTCTGCTTCTTAAAACCCTTCAACTCATCTGTTGATTTTCCAAAAACTTATACAGTTTTAAACTTTTTACATGGAGGCACATGTGGACATTTCTGAGAACAGACTGGTAGGGTTGGTTGTCACTCGGAGACAATCCATATCTGATGGTTGCTGGACAAAATTGGACGGTTGACAATGCCGAACAACGACAACGAACAAAAACAAGGTAAGGATTGGCAGAGCAGGTCCCACTCTGATACCAATTTGAGAAATTAAAGAAAAGGAGAAAGTGTATTTTGAGAGCTTGAAAAGTTCTCCCTTAGGTAGTCATATGTATTTAGAGTTAATATGTGATACAACGTTGATAGATGAAAGAGTAAAAAACAAGTAATTTAGGTACAACCCAAGCAGCTTTTGAAAAAAGCTTACTTATCCTACTTTGAACCTATCATAACAGATAGAAATAGAGAGAACACCATTAAGAACATTTTTTAAATATACGTTTGGGTTTAACACATTTCCCGTTCTTAATGGTGTCTCCCACCGAAGAACCCACAAAAGAAAGCAGAAAAGCCCAAACAGTGAAAAAAGAAAAAAACAGGTTTGAACCTTTCAAACTGTGATGGAGTTCATACCATTGCCAGGTATTGTCAGAGTGACCATAAGGAGCGACTGTCTGCCATTTGGGGCTTGGGAAACAAAGTCTCCCACAAATGAGGAATGACACAAAATGGTGATTACGGGGCTCAGGTTTACTCATGTAGTCCCTTAGTATTTAGTAAGTTAGTACAAAAACTAAAATATAAATATTAATAATAGAGCAAGTGTCGTCATGCATACAAAATGTGAATCTGACTCCTCACTTATTAACATTAAATTTGATTGATTTTGTTACACAAGACCCAATCTAACAGAAAATTTCTACATAATTTAGAACAAGTGTCGTTTTGGGTCATCATGCATACAAAAATGTGAATCTGACTTTTGACTAATTAACATCGAATTTTGATTGGTTCAGTTCCACAGAGCCCGATCTAACACAAAACTCTAAACAATATAACTGGTTTGGTTTGGATTCTTGGGTCCATCAAGTTGGCCCGACTCAATCAATGCTAACAATGACCCACCACATATCTTAAACATGTTTTAGAGGTTTCAGGCAAGCTATAGCCTAGCAATTTGAGTAAGGTTGGCACTAAGGTCAAGAAAATGTACTACCTAATCTATTAGGGACGGAAATGAGAATGTTAAGGGTTGTGGTTTGCATCTTTTTATGTATCATTTCATTAGTCCACAAGCTGCACTCTAGCCATAATGTGCAAAATCAGCTACATTTCATTAGTCAATTTTAGTTGGTTTTGTATTTTGATAACATTCTACAATTGAAGTGAAGAAAACAAAAAATGGCCAGTAGGCAGCAGTGTTCGTAGGGAATAAATATATTGAGGACAGAATTTAACTGAGCACGAAATCAAGACATGAAATTCTAAATGCTAATTACCTCCTCCACACCAGAACCAAGTTTCAAATTCCCCAAATCATAATATTTCTCAAGCTTATTATGAGCTCTAGGAACATTAGGAGGGCGAAGGACATTGTAGAAGAAAATGGAAACTGAATCATAAAAGAATTGTGGCCGAGAGGAGTTGTGATCACCATCAAATTTTATGACATTTTTATCACCCTACAGAATCAGAAAAAAAGTTAGATGTTTTGTCGGCAAATTAAGAGAAAGTATAAATTGCTTTCAGAATATTTTGTTCTGAAAGATTTGGAATAAATCAATACCGCATAGGATTCAGAGATGAGATCAGAATGGTGGGGCTGAATGAATTTGTCATCACTTGCATGTCCAAATAAAACAGGAATGAATGTCTTTGGTGCAACCTGTGGATTTAAAACACATTAATTCAGACATGGAAAGGAAATAACTCTACTTAAAAATTTGTTTAGGCAGAAAATAAAAACTGTAATGCCCAGATTCCATAGTAAAAATTAGAAAACATTCTAACATGACTAGTGTTCAAAATGTAGGATAATGGGACACCACACACACATATACAAGCCTTGCAAGAAGAGTCATTAAATATTTTTTATATTACATTTTAGGCTATATTTGTTTCTAAAAGTTAGATAAAAAATTGCAAAATTTTATTATACTACTAGTGACCTTGCAAGTGTCCATGCATACTAAAGTGTTTACTCAAGTAGTAACTGAGTTGATAAAAAAAAAAAAAAGTTTTTTAATTGAAGCTACTGAAGACTAGATTGCCTAACACATGTCATAAGGATATAAGGGAGGTGTCGATGTGGGAGATGTGTAAAATACCAAACACCTCAAACGAGGAGTGTCAATGCATCCTTGTCATGGTTAATGGAGTTTACTAATTACATTAATAATTTTAATAATTAAAAAATGTAGAACGCCCAAAATATGCCTTGCCATTCTTCTGAAAAATAAAACAGAACTGCACAACTAATACATACCAGCAAACAATTCAGGTTCATGATATCAAACTTTGCCTTCTTCTCAATAACCCGCCGCATGTACTGTACAGCCATTTTAACCTAATTGAGGCAAATCCAGCAGAATATCAGACCAAATAAACATAGTTGACAGCTATAGGCTTTATATCCATGTTGTTTGAATGTTTTGGAGACAAAAGCAACCACCAAGAAAGTAAATCGAGCAATATCCCCTTAAAAAAAGTTGCACGTAGAGCAACCATTCCAGTCATGCATGTAGTGATATGAGTCTTTAGGGCATGATATCAACGGTCTTTAAAATTATTTGTAGCATAGTAAAATGGGGTAATATGTTAGTGGAGGAACCATAGTTTAACTAGAATTGACTATGAATAACTTTGATACCATATTAAGAAAGTGGAATTTAACTCCAACTCAACCTAAAAGCTGGCTTGGTAAGGTCATATTGGCTTCCACCTATATTATAATTTGACCATATTAATAGTTTTTTATATCCACCCATTTTACTAAATCTACTACAAATAGTTTTAAAGACCTCTGGCAGATATCATGCCCTAAAGATTCATATAGTGATGCATGACTTTTGGGATGGGACCAGATAGAGTCCCTTTTTTCTCTTTTGATTGAGCATTTACTACAAAGGAAGATGGTATAGAGAGAGAGAGAGAGAGAGATTACAGTGAATTTAGGAAGCCGAATTTTATAAACATCCACAAGCTCCATCATAAGATTATATAAATTTGAAAAGGCGCTATCCAACACCATTCCAGCAATAGAAGGATCTTCAGCTCCATAAAGAAGACTGCATCATACCAAAGCAAAAGTGAACAGTCAATGAAACTAGATATATGTGCATAATGGTAGCTCATAACGACATTAATACAGGTAAGGTTGGGAATGTGATATACTACAAAACCTACTAACTTAGACATCAAAATTATGAAAAATGTGCATTCCAAAAGGGGGGTCAGTTATTTTCCTCTTTTTTGTCCCAATTTCTCAAAGGGTGGCGGGTCTTGCAAACAAGTATACTACAAACACTGACTAAGAATTAATGAATAAAAACTTGTATTGGTAATCACGGTGAAGGTATTGATAATATTCCCAAAAAAATTTCACTTTTTATTTCTTCACGAGTGTCCTAAAGACATTTGTTAGCATTCTCCTTACTTGGATAATTAAAAGAATGACTTCCCATAGGAAGGCCTAAACAGTTTTGATCTCACGCAGACAGATATACAAGGAAGATGTATAACTTAGGTCATCAAACTATACTAGAACAAACATTAAAATCATCCACCTAGGACCTTTTTTAGTACGGGGTACACATAGAAACTATAAAGTATAAAAGGTGCAGAAATACTTGTAAAAATCAACATCAAGCAAGTTAGTTGGGAGATTTAATACCTAGTAACTGCACCCATTGACCGTCCCCAAAGTCCTATATGAGATATTTGTTTGTTGCTTCTCAAATATGACACCACCATCTTGAGATCATCTTTCTACCACACAAAGGAATGGACACATATTAGTACTTTCATAAAAGATGGGATAGGCAAAAACTTAAGTTAATAGCCAGAAATTAATAAAGGAATTAAAACATGCATATAGAGATAACTTACTTCGTGCCAGCCTAGACTGACATATTCTCCATCTGATAAACCTGAACCCGAGAAGTCAAGGGTAAAAACAGTAATATTTGAAGGAAGAAGAATTACAGCAGCTTCATTGGCGTCTGCCCTACATCCACTGCATAATTGTACATGTGCACACATATATCACAAGGGAGAATAATAGAATAGCTAAAAAAAATTAAATTTAAAATTTTTTCAAAGCGTCAAGACAAGAGCCCTTTAAATAACAGACACCTGTTTCCATGGCAATATATAACACAAGGAAGAGAAGTATCTTCTGGGAAAGGAGATGGAAGATAGTGGCTACACTTCAAGGTATAGCCTCTGGCATTCTTAAGCTGCAGAATTGGAAAACAGATAATCTAACAGTAAGCAAATAATTGAAATCATGATTTAACTAAATACATATGATGATAATAACAAAAAACCATCAAATAAATGATGTCCATACTTGCCTCCAAATCCTGCCTTTGGTATGTTCGACTTGCAAGGGTGAATTCTTTTTCCCACAGGTACTGGTCAGGATTATACTCCGCCCTGACAAAGTAGATACAGTTGTAACTAAATTTGCTGGAAAAAATAATCACAAGTTGAGAAATGGACATGGATGCAGGGGCACTATTATAGTTATTTACTGGAGTAAAGAAAAAGTTGATAAGATCTACAACGAAGCCTGTCTAACATAGTTGTTTGAAGATGATTGAGTGTGTGCTTGGTTTACAGGTTTGAAAACATTCAAAACATCTCAAGAGAAAAGTATGATTCAAACTTGATTGGGTTGAACAGACATTCAAATACTTACAACTTTAACCTATAAACAAAAATACCCTAAATGAAATTTAAAATCAAATTAAAAAAAACTACTTATTCGAACATAGCTTATCAAGGAAAGAACCAACATATTAAAAAGCTAAAGACGATTTTGATGCATATAAGTACTTTCCCCCTAAATTCTCAACAACTAAGATGACATGGCCATGAAAATTTAATACGATTCTATATTAGTAAAAAGAGGTATGGAAATCAAAGGCAAGAGATAAACATGAAAACAAAAACAAAAAAGTACAGGACACACGTAATTACTAGGGTGGGGAACAAAATAGGAATCCTCTTGTGAAAAGAAAGAGCCCTAATGAATATGGCACAGTTAACATTCTCTTTCATGTAGGCATCATAACAGTACCTGCTTACTTGAATAGTGCCATGCCACCAACCAGAGAGGCAAAAATTAATACCTGGGAGGCCGAATAACGAAATTGATGAATTGTTCAATCATCTTGTTCCTACATGTAGCTCACTGCAACTCCACCTCATCACCTTACAAGTTGACCTCGCTAAGAAGCTCAAAGGCAATTGGCCACACCATCTTCGCAACTCAAAGATCTCAAATCTCACAAATAATTTTTACTCATCAATGTCAATGCCAGACATACAAGCTAAACTGCCAGTGCCCAATTCCTGAGAGAAACGACGCCAGCTTAGAGTGGTATTTGAATTTAAATAACAAAAGAAAAGAAGAAGCAAGAAACCCAGTGGCAGCAGTGGTAAAAAAATTCAAAAATTTACACAGAAGCAGGTCCCAACTAATCATATGAATTGAAGAGAGAGAGTGGAAGAGAGAAAAGAATCTTCAGGCTCAAAAGGCTCTTCCAGATCCAAATGCCCTGAAAAGGAATGCATATCCTAAAACCAGAAAAAGTTACGGTAACCAAAAATTTTCATTCACACACCCCTCCTCAGAAAGAAAAAGAAAAGAAAAGAAAAGTTTAGATTAAACTCCTTGTAGTTGTACCATGATTGCAGGAAAATAAACTTTATTTATCCAATGTCAAAAAAAATTCAAACTTGGATGACTGGGTACACGTCAACTCAACAGAAGGGTCCCAAATGCAAAACAAGAAAGAAAAGTGTTTAAAATGGTAAAAGTTCGTAAAGCAGAAATGTGGGGTAATATAACAGGCACGAATTCCAAGTCAGACGAGATCCCACATCCAAAATACCACATTGAAGCCCATGGATGCAGTTCCCCTCTTACTTTCTCAACAAAAGAAACGGAGAAGCTGCAAAGAATGGGGGAAAAGCAAACAACTTTACCGGAATAAAAAAGTGGGAAGGTGTTAGGACTTACCACCCAAAAGCAAATGCTTGTCTGAAGAAGAAAAAGAAAGAGATGAAATAATGAAAATGGTGGATTGAAAAAGAAGTTGGTTCTTGTTTTTGTTGTTGTTGTTGGTTTTGGTGCTGTGGTTTGTGAGAAGGAGAATTGAATTTGAATGAAAGAAGATGAGAAGTGAAGGAAGATGAGAAATGAATGTAATGTAAGAAAGAAAAGAAGAGCGGTAATAGCCAGCTGTCTTTCTTTCTGTTGAGTAGTGGTTTTTGTTCATCTAAACGTACCTCTTTATTTTCTTAATTAATTACGTAAATGTTGTAACATTGTCCTTTTTCTTCTTTTTATTTTTTTATCTCTTACCCCTTCATGTTCTTATAAAGCTCTACGTGGCCAAGAAATTATAAATATTTTTATATGAAGTAATGTTTGTGTAGTTTATCTAATCATGTAGTTTTTTGTTTCACGTATTTAACGCTTACTTCTTTCTCTTACACATCTAATGAATTACTTCAAAATTAATATTTTTAAAATATAAAGTATGATAAATAATTTTACAAAAACATATAATGTTATATTAAATTTTCAAGATTTTGCTTATGTACACGTCAACTAACTATGCTAAAATATTTAATGTTTTATCCATAAATAATAAAAGAAACTTATTTTCAAAAAAATTAAAATATCATTATGAGACTTTTAGATTTAACGTTATATAAAGTAGAATAGTCTATATAATACAGTTTATTAAATATAAGTATTAATCTATAAAATCATTAATGTAAATATTAAATGATGCCTTCATGAAATTCATTAAATATAAGTATTAAACAATAAAATCATAAATATACATGGTATTTCTTAAATGTTTTCAATTAATAATAATATAAAGATTTACTGACAACATTAATTGTGATGCATAACTAGCTTTAAAAATACCGCTAAAACATTTAGGTAATGCGACTTACTTATTAAATATATTAATTAAATGTATTAATACATGTATAAAAATATTGAAATGTTATTCCTAAAAATATTCAATATAATACAATTCATTAAACATAAGTAGTATACTGTAAAACTATAAATAAAAGTATTAAATGATGTTTCGTGAAATCCATAAAATATAAGCATTAAACTATAAAATCATTAAATACATGGTATTTATTAAATATTTCCAATTATGGTACATAAATAGTTTCAAAAATACTGCTAATAATTTATTTAATGCGATTTATTTATTACTTATATTAATTAAGTGTATTAATATATATTTACAAACAAGAGTTCCTAAAGATATTATACATAATTTATAAATGTTAAAGTTTATAAAAGTTCATAATATATGTAATATTAAATAAATTATGACATTAATAATTTTTAGTATACATTTATTTCATTTGGAAAACAAAATTGTCCACAAATATTATATCGTTGTAATAAAATAATTATATTTTAAATAATAGATTAAAATATAATTAAATGTAAAAAAATAAATTAAAAAATATTATTTATTTTCTAAATAAAAAAGATAAAAAATAATTAATGTAGTAATGTCTGTATTAAAAAATAATTTTATTTTTTGTTAATTAGTTTTTGTTTAATCCATAAAAACTTAATGAAAGAATAAGTAAAAGAAAATTTAACATTTCCACAAAAAACACAGAAAGTATAAAATTACTCCTTTTATTTTTAATGTTTAAAATCTATGGATAAATGATTATATACAACAAAATCCAAATAACCAAAAAGTAGGTGGTGACACATCATAAAATCAAATAAAATTCTTTCACTCTACACGTTTCATATTAAAATTGTAAAATTTTTTTTTATCTTTTCAATAAAGTATATCAGATCTCTAAGGCACAATTTCATCCTCGTTAATCATTAAAAAAAAAAAAAATTGAATGTACTATTATGCATCAGATATTATATTCCAAGATCCACAATAATTGATACATATTCTTTCTTTATAATTTCTTTTAATCACTTTTAGTATATACAACAACAAGTGGATAATAGTTTATAAATAATAAGAATTTTTTTTGTCTATTATATAATTATAACATTTTAAAAAATTAAAATATGTTTTACTAATTATTGTAGTAATTAATCTATAATTTATATATTTTATTTATAATTATGATAAAACAAATACATTATATATACATATTTGTATACACTAGTTTATATATAGAGGTGACAAACTGATATCTTAAATATTGTTCAAATCTGTTTTCATTTTAACAATAATTTTTTATCTACAAGTTATTAATAATTTTTTACATATATATTAATAATTTTTAACACACATTTTCCTTGTCTCTCAAATATTAGATTTATTTATATCTACAAAATTTACTAAAGTCTTCAAAGTACTTTTATTTTCCGCACAATCTTCATTAAACATTTTTTTTCTTATTCCCAAATTTATTGAATCAAATAGATTATTACAAGTTACACATTTCATTATTTGTAATATTTTTTAATATTTTTATTAATGATTTGTAATTTATTTTTTATTTCAAGTGTCCAATGGTGTAATCTCTTACTTGTGTGTGGTAACACAAACTTATTTCAATTTTTTTTTTCTTTGATCTTAGTTTTATTTTTATTTTTTCATTTGCACAACATTTGTTTCCTTGCAACTATTTTAATTGTTCCTCAATGATTCAATGGCTGATAATAAGATTTCTTAAATCTCCAAGTTCTCTTATCAAATCTTTATTACTTTTGTTTTTTTTTCGGTTTGATTTCCATAATTTATCAAATTGTTTTTATCACATATATTTAATATTTTTTTAATATTTTTATTTGTTATTTATATTTGATATTATTAATATAGTTATATTTTCAACTTAATATCACAAATGTAATTTTGGATATCATATTTTTTAACCAACATCAAAGTATTAAAGTTTAAAAAATAAAATGTTTATTTTTTAATTCAAATTATTATTAGTTTATTTTTTTATGTTATTTCATTTTTTATAATTTCATTTTAAATTATTTTATAACTTTATTATTTTTGTTTTATGTTTTAGCTTTTCACTATTTTTTTATATGCTACCTATATTAACTTACAAATAAAATAGACAAATATATATATATATATATATATATATATATATAAAATTTATTGAATTTATAATTTCTACAACAACAATCTCTCTTACATATTTATAAAATATTTTAATTGACATTTGAAACAATAAAAAATATATACACAAATAAAAATATACACACGATGAAGAGGAGAAAGAGGATAGAATATGACGGATACAAGAATAAATACAAATGAAATAAATTTTGGGTTTTGGTAACCAGTGTTCTAAGGATATTAAGGATAATTAATATACACTGAATCCTACAAAAATATATAATTAAGTGTGATATATAAAATATGGAGAATGCTAACCAGTGTCCTAAGGGCTATGGTTAAGGAATAATAAATGTAATTTGATATCATCATTTTTATATTGAAAACTGAAATAATTAAATATAGTAATTAAAATAGTATAAATGTACATAATAAATTTTATAAAGACAAAAACACCCTTTTAAATGTGTAGACAATAACTTACTGTTACAAAACAAGTTTTTAGAATTTTTAAAGTCTCTACTAAAAAGAAAAAAAAAAATCAATTAAGTCTTAAATTGACACTTTAATTATTCTTTTTTTGTAACATTTTTATATGTTTAATATTATTTTTTTGTTGGTTTTTCTGTTAATTTATACTTTTTTATGTTATTTTTTTTTAAGTTTTAGATGTTTAACACTATATTTTTGTTGGTTTTATGTTAATTTAAATTTTCTTATATTTAATTTTTAGCAACATTAAAATATAGTTATTTTATTATTTAATTAGTTTTTAAATTTTATTTGTGAACATTAAATAAAATATTAAATACACATGTACAATATTTATGGGCATTTTTGTCTTTTAAAGAAAATAAAATTACATTAATGGTTATTAGGTCATATTTTATTTAATATTACACTTTTCTATGTATTTTTGTAGGATCCAATGTATATTAATTATCCTTAACCAGTGTCCTTAGGGCACTGGTTAGCAAGACCCATAAAATATAACCTAATAACAATTAGGAGAATGTTAGGAGAATACTAACCAGTGGACACTGGTAAGGGAATAATGAATGTGCATTGGTACTATAATTTTTACATTGAATTTTGAAATAATTAAGTACAATAATTAAAATAGTATAAATGCACATAACAAATGTTACAAAGATAAAAGTACCCTTTTAAATTTATAGACAATAACTTTCTGATATAGAACAAAGACTTTGAAAATTTTAAAATTTCTACTAAGAAGAAAAAAAAAAATCTCAAATTGACACTTTAATTGTTTTTTTTTTTAAAAAAAATTTGCAGATGTTTAAGGGTACTCTTTTTGTTGATTTCTGTTAAATTAAAATTTTCTTATGCTGGCTTTTTTTATAAAATCTTTAGATTTTTAATACTATATTTTTGTTGGTTTTTTATTAATTTAAACTTTCTTAAAATCGTTTTCTTTTTCAAATTTAACGGTGTTTATTTTTTTCAATTTGACAATTTTTTAAAACTGAACCATTTTTTTAATTATTTAATTATCTATAAAATTAATAAAAATTATTTACAATAAAACTGTAAAACAATTTATATTTAATTTCATAATTAAAATAATAATAATTATTGTATTATCACAAAAATTAATACAGGTGTATATATATATATACAAATAAGATATGTAAAACAAAAGGTATATTTTTGCTAGTTAAGTATAATGTGAATATTATATTAATTTTTTTAAAGTGAATATTTTAATTAACATAGTCATTAAATTAAATATAATGTAAGTATTAAATTATATATTAAATATAATGTATGTAAGTAATAAACAATATATAAATGTAAATGTTAAATGATGTATTCATAAAATTCATTAAATACAACCTGTTTATTAAATATTTTCAATAAAAACATTCATATAAAGAGTTGTAATATCATGAGGAGTTAAAATGACAATTTATTAACTCACAAATTAAATATAATGTAAGTATTAAATTATATATTAAATATAATGTAAGTAATAAACAATATATAAATGTAAATGTTAAATGATGTATTCATAAAATTCATTAAATACAACCTGTTTATTAAATATTTTCAATAAAAACATTAATATAAAGAGTTGTAATATCATGAGGAGTTAAAATGACAATTTATTAACTCACGATCTAAATGATGAAATTATAAAATTTTATAATTTTACATCCTATTTCTAATAGTAAATAAAATTATTTTTTCTAATTATTATGGTTAAAATAAAAAATATTTTAAATTTATATAAATATATATTTTTTAAAAATAATTACAAAAAATAGTTAAATGATATATAAAATAAGTGATAAAATAATTTATACTAAGGAGATTACCTTTCACATTTATTTCTCAATTTTATCTAAATAAAGTTTGTTTTAAATTAAAATAATTATATTATTAATATTATTCATGTTTCTTAAAATTTAATATTTTTTATTTGACTGTTTTATAAAATTTAACAATTTTTTAATTACAAAAATATATTTAAAATAAATAAAAAATATTTACGACATATATCTCTGTTAAGAAAACATTTACCAAAAAATTAACAAAGACAATCCTGTTAATAATTATAAATAATAAAACGGAAAAAATAATTATACCTAAAAATAAGATGCAAGGTGGACTAAATATTATAAATAATAAAAGGGGGAAAAAAATCACTAAACCTAAAAATAAGATGGAAAGTGGAATAAATCATTTGTTAATGGTATGTTTATTTCTGCATATGGAAAGTTTGTAAGTTCATAAATGCAAAAGACGTTAAAAATTTGAAACAATAAATGACGAAAAATAAGACAAAACTCTTCATTTAACTTTCCTCTCTCCTTTGGAAAGATTCGATAAGAAAGTACGTTTTTTTATATCAAAAACTAATTTCATAATTATTATATAAATAAATCCAATTAATTAAAATCAAATAGAGTATAATAAAACAAATAATAATAATATAATATAATAAATAATAATAGTTATATTAATAAAATAAATGATAACAACATTAATAAAATAAATAATTATAAACAAAAGATAAACAATAATAATAAATAATATAATAATAATAAATATAAATAACATTTCATTTTTTTCAATTAAAATATATTTTTAATCTATTAAATTTATTGGTTTAATTAGTCGAATGATATCCATTTTTGTTCGGATGTGTTAGTTTGGTACCCGCTTTTAAAAATATGTCAATTGAGTCTCAACTTTTCAAAATATGTCTCAATTAGGTCCATTCTTTATTAACACCGTTAACTTTATTCATGATTTTTACCACTAAATTTTAATATAAATATCAATGCTTAATTTTGTAAGTCATTTTAAATATTAATACCATGTAGGTATTAATAAAAAAAGAACCTAATTGAGACATTCTCTTAAAAGTTGTGACTCAATTAAAATATTTTTAAACACAGATATCAAATTGATACATTTAAACGAGAGTAATTAAACTTAAATTTATTACATCAATCAATACTTTATGTAACAAATTATTAAAATTCGAGATTATAAATAGAATCTTGAGGGGTTTATATAATTGTAAATCATAAGATAGTACCAGGTATAGAAAAGTTCTTTTTATAAGAATATAAATTAATCTTTAAAAAAAATAAATTAAATAGCATGTATAAAAGTAATTAATGTAATGGAAAATAATTAAAATAAAATAACATATGGAAAATAAATTAAAATAATTAATTTGTTATCAATTTTCATACATAATATTGATATAAAAATTTCTTTAAACAAAGAAAAAATAAATAATAACGTTATAATTAATAAATACGGAAAACACTAATATTATAATTAATAAATACTAAACGTTATTATATTTTTGGTCTATACAAAATTGTGATTGAAAACTTGAAAATTATAATTGTATTAAATTTTAATTGAAGTATTGTGGTGCTGTGTTGTAGTTGGATTTTAAGTGTATTATTATTTTATATAAAAATAAATTAATTGAATTAATATTTAATTTAATTAGATAAAAAATGGTTATGTGACTAAGAATGCATGTAATAACAATATAAAATTTTAATTATTAAAAAAAATAATAAACAGTGCAACTGAAAATTTGAAAAAAAAATAACAAATTACACGATTTTAGGATTATGCATGGTGGGATATATTATATAAATTGTGGATATTATGAATTTACTATTTAAATATTGATTTTGACTATCTTTTGATCAAAAGAGTTTCATTCTCACCTATATTTCTCCTCAAATCCATTCATTTTCATTATTTCAAATCTCCTTTCCGATCCAAACAAATTTACAAAACAACTTTATTATCACCTTTGTTTCCCCTAAAATCTACTTATTTCCATCCGTTCAAATTTACTTCTAAATCTAAAGTAAATCTAGAAGGTTGATTAATTTAGTTCGGTAGTAATTTTAACAGCTAAAGTATTCCTTTAATATCCATAACAATATGTAAAGGGGATTTCTCTTTTTGTATCCACTTTTCAAAATACCGATTTTATCATTTAAATATAATAATTTATTAAATTTTTTAAAAATGACTGTTACTTTTACAAATTTTTTATAAAATCATATGTCTTTATTTCTTCTCTTCTTCTTTATTTATCAATGGTTATTCTTTTATCTATTATAATATATTTCACTTTATTTTTAATAAATATAATTTTAATATATATATATATATATATATATTAACTTAATAACATTATAATATTATCACCTACTAATATAATATTACGCATATTTAAAAATGTATGGGCGCAATAGCGCCTGTGTTACGCTAGTGTCATAGAATGAAAGTAACACTTTATGAACATTGTCCATTTATATCGTAGGTGTTATGAAATTCTTTTAAATAATAGTACTAAATTATTATTCAAATGAGGTTCCTATGTTATTTTAGTTTAATAAATTTTTGTGTAATGATCTAATTAAATTTAGTTATTAGAAAATTAGATTATTTATCAATCAACAAATAATAAAAACGTATAAACATATATAATAATTAATAAAAAGTTTAAAAATCTACAATAAACAATAAAAAGGATGATAAAGAATATATTTCAATTTTGTATTAATTGCATAAAATTTATTCAATCAAACACACACAGAGTGGAAAAAAATTGGTACTATGAAACATTTATACTTCAATTTGGGTAATGTATTCATATGTAACACGTATTTGTATTCATGACATGTATTCGTATTCAATATTTTTTAAAATTTTATCAATATTTATTAATGAAGTATTTAATGTATAAAACAATGAAACTTGTAAGATAATAATAGTTTATAATTTTTATGTTAACAACTTGAATACCTGTGATTTTATTTTGAATGCATACGATAACACTAATTTATTTATCATATTTTTAAAAATTATTTTACACTTTTTAATATATATATATATTCCGTATCCTATTTTTTTTTAAACTAGCATAAACACAGGGTTATCGTGTTTGTGTGTATGTATTTTTTAAATATGCGTGATATTATATTAGTAGGTGATAATATTGTAATGTTATTAAGTTAATATATAAACTAAATATATAAACTAAAATTATATTTATTAAAAATAAAGTGAAATATATCAGAAAAAATGAAAGAATAACTATTGATAAATAAAAAAGAGAAAAAGTAGAAATCAGATTTTATAAAAAAATTTATAAAAATAACAGTCAATTTTTAAAAATTTAATAAATTATTATATTTAAAGAGTAAAATTGATATTTTTAAATATAAAAAAAATAAAAGAGATTCTTCCGCTGTGTATTATTATATTATTATAGATAAACGTATCATATATTTATATATTACATACGTACGGTATTCATGTATCATAATACCAATAATAAATAATAAATAAAGTAAATAATTAGAAAAAAGAAGAGACAGGAAAACGCGCAGTGGCAGTTAATTTAAAAGATTAATTAAAGAAGAGTGATGAAAAGAAAAAAAGAAAACATGGAACGCGCAGTGACAGTTTGGGATGTGTCCTATATATCTATCCGAGGAAAGTGCTTGAATCTTGAACGCAGATCAGATCCTCTCTCTATCTGTCTCTCTCAATTCATTTCAATTTCAATTCAAGGTCTTCTCCTTTTCTTCTCTTCTCTTCTTTTATTTTTCTTCTTCCATTCACCAACACTAAGGTCTCTCTCTCCTTCTTTCTCTCTCTCTATATATAGCTCTAGCTCTAACTCTATCTCTCTGTACCTTCTAATATGTTTCCCAATTCCACCTTCACCTCTCTCCATGCCGTTTCTTCCTCCTTCCCCTTTTATTTTTCGATGAAGGTTTATTTTATTATGAGGCCTTCTCTCGTCAATTCATCGTCTCCAAACTTGAAGATAAAACCTTTCTGCACCTTACGCATTAACGCCTCTCTGAATTCTCCAAATTCATGCATTGTTTTGCTCATGATTTTCCACTTCTCGTCAACTCCTTTGTCGGTTAGCTTTAGAATTTAAATGCTTTTTTTGAAGGTTTCACGTTTTTAGGGTTAGGTTACTGCTTGCTTGTTATTCCTTTTCCGGTCACTGTTCTGAGACCGAGGACTATCATCTTTATACTTGGAATTGAGATTGAAATTGAAATTTAGTTCAGGGTTATGTGACATTGGGTGTTTGTTTGTTTGTTTATTTTCGTACGGGTGAAATTGACGAGTTTTCCGCTTTTTACCTCCCACCCTTTGTTTAGCAGGAATCGATAACGTAGGGAACGATGGCTCAACGACAGGGGGACGAAATGGAGTATGTAGCTGACGATAATGAAATGGCGGATGCAGAAGATGATATATATTTTAGGGGCAGAGTGTTTGGCGATTCAGAGTCCGAATCCGATGATGATGATGAATATGAATCAATGGTTGGTTTCCCCTCATAAGTAAAATGTTCATGTCTTTTGGTTTTGTCTTATGTGCTTAATTTACGATTACATAAGTAAAATGTTGTGAAATGACTTTGACATAATCTTTTCCTTTCTGATTGCCCTTGTTGGGTTGCGGGTTCTTGCTTCTCTGTTGCAGGAAAATCGAATGACAGACACCACTGCTGCAGAAGCTAGGAAAGGAAAGGATATTCAAGGTATACCTTGGGATAGGCTGAGCATTAGTCGTGAGAAGTATAGACAAACTAGACTAGAGCAGTACAAGAATTATGAAAATATACCTCAATCGGGCGAACTGTCAGAAAAGGTATACTGTGTTTTACTCGAGTTCTGTGGCATTTGAGTAATGCTTTTTAGGGATTTTTATCTTTTTCACATCTATTCATCTCTTGCCTACAGGAATGCTCACAAACATATAAGGGAGGAAAGTATTATGATTTCTGGCAAAACACCAGATCTGTGAAATCGACAATACTTCATTTCCAGGTACGTTTATATACTAATGAATTATATTGAATCATTTCAGATGATGCGATGAATATTAGACTATTACCTCCTAGAAATTCAGTGTGCCATGCTCAATGAGTTAACTAATGTTAATGTGATACCTCCAATCTGCCATTTGCAGTTGAGGAATTTGGTGTGGTCAACATCTAAGCATGATGTGTATCTTGTTTCTAGTTACTCAATTATGCACTGGTCTTCTTTAAGTTCCAAGAAATCAGAAATACTGAATGTATCAGGGCATGTAGCTCCATGCGAGGTAATCATTTATGCACTCCTTTGTTATCAAAAGGATCACTTCTAGAAATGAAATTAAGCCGTTTGTGCTTGTTGGTGATAGAAACATCCTGGAAGCCTTTTGGAAGGATTTACTCAAACACAAATTAGTACACTGGCTGTGCGGGATAATTTGTTGATTGCTGGGGGTTTTCAAGGAGAACTTATTTGCAAGGTACTTCTACTATTATGGGGGTTGTAGTTTTCATTCTTGTTCCCTATATGTTTAGTATTTATTATTATTTATTTGAATACACTATAGTTACACACCATGCAGGATACTTGGTCACTATGATTTATTGTGCTCAATATTTTATCTTTTGCCTTGGATGTTCAAACAAGATTACGAATTTTGTACTCTATATATTTGTTAGATTTCTACATTGTTTTTAAATGGTATAGAAATTATTTTTCCTTAAAATGGATGTGATTAATTGAACAATTACTGACTAGCCAAACTGAATAATATGAATTCATTCTCATTTATTTGAACTTTGTTTTCATTCCATATAATTGAAAATTCTTGAGTGGTTAAATGATACATCTCTTCTTGCAGTACCTAGATCGACCGGGGGTTAGTTTTTGTTCAAGAACTACTTACGATGACAATGCAATAACAAATGCTGTTGAGATATATGAGCATCCAAGGTCTTGATTCTCTGCTCTACTATTTTTCTTTTATTTTCTTTATTTGTTTTGGATGTTTAATGATTCATATGGTGCTAGCAACTATAATCACAAAGAATACTAACAGTTAATTGATATCTCAGTGGAGCTGTTCATTTCACTAATTTTCTTTTATTTTCTCTATTTATTTTGGATCTTTATTGATTCATATGGTGCTAGCAATTATTGATCACAAAGGATACTAATAATTAATTGATATCTCAGTGGAGCTGTTCATTTCATGGCTTCGAATAATGACTGTGGAGTTCGAGACTTTGACATGGAAAAGTTTCAGCTTTCCAAGCATTTCTCCTTCTCTTGGCCTGTAAATGTAAGTCTTTATTAGGTTAAGTTTTTAATTTTGTATAGAAATCCATGTGGGATTTGTACATATATATCTGCAAACCAACAATCAAGTGTCACAAACCATACATCATAGCTTAGGCCCTTGGCATAAACATTTTTTAATAGTTCATATAGGAATCATGTAATTCATACATAATAATTATCTTTTTTTTTTTGTTTTTTTTTATCGACAATTGTTAGTTGTTAGCAGGAGGGATTGAACCCACAATCTTCCCCTCTTTTTGCCTCCTTCTAATCACTAGGTCACCTTATCACTCCACATAGTAATTATCGGAACTTTTCAACCTTGCTATCCAATGGTAGTATTACCTACAACTCAAAATAAAGAGATTGTTGCTCCTATCTTACCCCTGTAGCTGCATTATAGTAGATAGACACCAAAGGAAGTCACTAAATCCCCCAGTTTATAGGGCTTAGGATTTTAAGGAAATCACAAGATTCCTAATATTTAAATTTTCAGCACCCATGCAAAACCCATTACTAATCTAAGTTGTAAATGATCACATCGATTTATGGGTTTATTTTGGAAGAGCTTCTTATAGAGATCTATGGGTCTACTATTATTAAGGAAACTTCAAACAGGATAGTAGAATAGTAATGGGGAAATTTTTAAGCTTTAAAAGGAGATAGAATTGAGAGCATGTCTACATATAAATTTTTTCTCTCTGCATGCTCATTACTGTGCACACTGCCAAATGTCGGAAAATAGGATATCCTTCTTCTAATAGATAGAATAAATTATCTGAATTTGTTTCCCTTTCTGTCCGCAGCATACTTCATTGAGCCCAGATGCGAAACTGCTTGTGATTGTTGGAGATAACCCAGAAGGATTACTAGTAGATTCTCAAACTGGAAAGGTGGTGTATTCTGTTGATTTATGTCATAAATTCCTTATGTGCGGTGTATGAGTAAATTAGAAATGAATTAAATTTTGGTTCTTGTAGACTGTGAAGTCTTTATCTGGACACTTGGACTACTCATTTGCATCTGCATGGCATCCTGATGGCCACATTTTTGCTACCGGTAACCAAGACAAAACATGCCGTGTTTGGGATGTTAGGAACTTGTCAAAGTCTGTTGCTGTGCTTAAGGGCAACCTTGGAGCTATACGTTCCATAAGGTTCACATCTGATGGGCGATTCATGGCAATGGCTGAGCCAGCTGACTTTGTGCATGTCTATGATGCAAAGAGTGGGTTCGAGAAGGAGCAGGAGATCGATTTTTTTGGGGAGATCTCTGGTTTATCTTTTAGCCCTGACACAGAATCACTTTTCATTGGTGTTTGGGATCGCACCTATGGAAGCCTTCTTCAGTACAATCGGCGGCGAAACTATAAATATCTCGACTGCATGTAAATCGGACTGCATACCCCTTGTCTATAAGAACCTACAGTTTATGTTCTTCTGTCTAGGAATTGTGGCACCACCTCACTAAAAAAAAAAAATGATCGGTGGCATGCTTCATCATACAATGTAGGATGATAAGGTCGTTACATAAATTCCGTTGTTTTAAATAACCTTGATTTCCTATCTCTTACCTTTTTATTTTTATTTCAATATCTTTTGCCATAGATGGAAGAATGTGTGCTAAATTTGTACTCTAGACGGGCTTATTCATGGTTCATAAAAGGCAATAGACAGAATTCACCTTTCACTCTTTCACCTGCAAAATAAATTCCCCACCTACATCTCAACGGAATGTGACTTAACTCACTCCGTCTTTGTTATTAGACAACTGATGCCTCCACAATCATCTCATTAGAAATTAAATTTGAGACCCTGACTTAAATACTAATTATCAGATTAAATACTTAATATTAGGTCAAAACTTTTGATCTAATGATTGTGATTTGTAATATTAAGTACAGTAATCTATTATTAAAAATTACCCTTGTTCCGGTGTAATATAAATCACATTAATTAAGTCATTCGGTGGTGTTAAGGTTATTAGAGTTCTTACACCAATGTTACAAATATTTGTAAAATAAACTTATCTTAAAGATTAAGATATTGGGTGGTGACAAGGTGATTAGTTATTGTACCACACTTACAATTGTATATATACAAATAAACTTATGTGTGCATTAAAAGTGTTTGAAATGAGTAAATTAATGTAAGTGTTTCGGAAGATACCGGTACCGGTTTGTTGTTTTATAATCATAAAAACTACGATTTGTAGACTAATATACTTTAGGATAAGTTAGGTAAATTTTGTACCATATAGATTGAAATCACATTTTACATGTATTAGATATACATTTTTTTTAAACTTACCATTCTTGTGTCATATTTACTAATAGTGAATATTAGGGTTGTTTGGATCAAAGAGTGGATTTAGGAGAGAGTGAGCGAATGAATTTGAGGAAATAAAGAAGAAATTGTGTTGTTTGGATTAAGAAAGAGATTATATGATTTGAATAAATTTGAAATGAAAGTTTGTGTATGATAAATTAAAAAAAATATTTTAATAAATAAAATTAAGTAATTACTATTTTACCTTTGAGAATAAATGTAATAAAATTTTAAAAGAAATAGTACAAATGATATCAAATTAAATTAAAATTAGGAAGCTAAATTTAAAATTAAAAGGGAATTGTAAATAAAATATTTAATTACATTTTTCTATATAATAATTTCTATATTAATGGTATAACTATTGTAAACATTATAGTCATAAACAACAATAAAGTTTTATAAGTAATATATCTTCTTAAACCTAAATTAAATTAAATTAAATTCCTACAATTAACCAAAAATAATAAAACTGTTTAGTAGATAAAATTAATACCACTAAGACTTTTCTATGTTACATTATATGTGTATATATATATATATATATATATATATATATATATATATATATATATATATATATATATATGCAAATGTTCTAATTACAAAAATTAGAGACTAGAGTGACTTGTGAAAATGCCACAAAAACAAAGTGCTGACAAATTAAAATACAAAGTCACTATCTAATACAAAAAAAGAAGGTTAATTTTTGTCTTTTGTTAAAGTTGAATAGTTCTTCTCCACACATCGTGTGTATATCTGCGGATGGTTATGAGTGATGTCATCATCCTCAAATTCTTCTAAATTTCCTGAAACAATCACTCCAGACATTCGCACATCCATTCTCGCACTCACACTTTGACGGTATGACATCCCAATCCAAACACATTCTTAATGTCCAAGTAGTATACTCTTGATAATTTTTTTACCATAATTAAACTACAAATTCGTTTGGACTTTTTTAATCTATAATCATTTTTAAAAAATAAAAAAAATATTTAAATAAGCTTTTTATAAGCTAACACTATGAATGTGTTACGTAAAATATATTTTCTAATAATTTTATTATAAAGAGTATTTTAACTTTATTTTACCTTTCTCGTCTTAAAATTTGATATCAATGGGTAAACTGTTATGGAGTATCTGTGGGCTAAAAAAGAAAAAAATACCTTATCTCTTATAATCATGTTTTGACAGAATATTATAATTAAAAATATTAAAGTGTGTTAATTTAGCTCATACAAATTAACTCACTATGAGTTGAAATAAAAATAAATCAGATAAACTTAATTATTTTTTGATAATTTTTTTTATAATTCGACTTCGTCCATTATAGATTGATGGAACGACTCATTTAAAAGTATAAAATTTATATTATAAGTATATTGTTGTACAATCAAATTGAATTCGTTCACTATGATTAGAATATTCATTTATTTCAACATTATTATAAAGCTGGAGGTTAAAAATTAAAATGTCAAATTATATAATTTGATAAACAAATAAATTAAGTATTTAAACTATAGAAGCTAAATTTAACAATATTCTAATATTGAAAAGTATCAAATAGTCAAGCCACTAACTTTTATAAATTTTCATCTCAAATGATATCATTTCTTATTCAAACAAAATCATATTAACTTTTTTTTCCTCAAATTCACACTCAACATGTACACTCCGAAAGTAAAAAAATGATTTTCACAATACGTAATCTGAAAGTTAAGTTATTTTTCTTTTTACATAACCTAAAAGTAATTGTATATTTCAAAAGTTAAATATAACTTTTGAATTACACCATCCATTAAAAGTCATTTAACTTTTGATTACACAATCCAAAAGTCAATTTTGGCTTTCAAATTATTTAGTTTGAAAATCTTTTATTAAGAGAAAAAAAAAAGACGGAGTTCATTCATCTTTTCCACCTCAGTCCAAAATATTTGGGCCACTAGTCACAGTTTTTAAAATAAAGTTGATATACACAAGTACTTGATACACTATTATATTCATTAGACTTCGTACAAGACTAGCAGTGAGCCAGCATAAATAAATAAAATATGTACAAGGTAATATGAACTTTTTGAATACAATTATGCTAGGACTGTTTAAGACTATTTCAAACTCGAACGAATTTATAGCATAATTGAAACATTTTAGTATTTCTTTCTATCATCATCACTTGTACAACATGCATATTCTCTCCATCTTTTTGATTACTGCAAGGAACAAATAACGCGAATATTTTATATGAAGATCATGTGCTTGCCTAATCTTGGACTATCGATATTAGAGTGAGTAAACACGTATGTTAGATCAAGTTTACAAATCCCCAGCTTCGTGAAAGAACCATAGTCATCAACTTGAAAGCATAGAATACTAATGCAGCAGATAAGATGTCTGTCTTCCAACCTAATCTGCCTACTTGACGAAGTTTCTGAATTCTGTTGGAAACTTGGAATGATCCTTCTATTATGGCAATTCCTCCAAGTTATCAATAAATTGCACGTGACTCAAGGTGTGTACAAAAAGGAACCTTCATAGTATTATTGAGTACGTTGCTCCAAAAATATCATGACGAGTAGTTTTCACGGTCATCATCATCCAATCCCATGTTCTCCGAAGTCAGGGGCATAGCTGTTAAGACCAAGACCAGGGCCAAATTGCGCAAATACGAAGTCAACAAAATTTATTCACTAAGCCTAAAATTAATTCATAAAATTCAAACAAGTATAGTAGTGAACACCAACATCAAAGAGAAGAAATCATGTCAGAATCGCAACTGATAGATATTTCATGAAGAATTTGCATTCGTATAAAGGAGGAATTTTATGACTTACTATGAAGCATACGTGCATAATATGGATCAAATACTGCAATGTAAGTTTGACAGTAACAACAAAACAAGATTTTAAAGGTTAAAAAATAGTTAGTTTCTAAATGCCCAAAATATGGTCATAATCGCTTGAAAAAACAAGATAATACCCAAAGATGCTCCTGCTCCTCCTTCCTCTTTAACGGGATAGAATTGTGCTTGTAAGCAGATAGAAGTACGAAAGGGAAAAACATCCAAGAAATCTCCGATTCAAAATAAGGTAATTCATATTTAGAATGCAAGACTACGACTTAGCTTGTTGAACTAGTAAGACGCATAAAACAGCATATTAAAAAGCAAAAAAGTCAAATATAGTAACACCAAATACTAATTCTTAATCTTCTGCGAGAATTTGACATATATTATTGATTAGAAATCAATGCCAAGTCAAACATACCTTCATCTTCATTTTGACTAGTGAAGAATGGGGTGAGGTAGTTTTTATCTAATGCTGTAAAAGATGCAGTACTACAACAGAAAAGCAAAGAAAAATCAAAACTAGAAATTTGAGTAATGTAAACATACATTTAAAATATCTTCAATTTCAGAGCACGGATGGTACCTTCTTTGAAATTCTTGTAGCCTCATCTTGATTTTGTTCCCTGATGATGATTCTTCATCTTCAGGAGAAAGATAACCATTGGTTCCCCCAAAGGTCTTGTGGATGAAACCAAAGATGTTAGTTGAAAGAGAATAAAAACAAACATACAATTCCATGACAAAGTTCATAAATATGTAGTTTCTTTGAATTTAAATTGCATTCAGAGTTTTACATATATTCTATATCTAACACTTAAGCTTGGTTCCAGATCATAGCTCTGGACTATTTAATTTTGTTGGAGATCCACATTGACTAAAGATATAACCAAATTATAATATATAAATAGGTGCAAACCTCGCTTATAAACTGGATTTATAGGGTTGACTATAGATCCAAGAGATTTGTTTTCCCTAATGGAATGACTCAACTTCAGTTTTGTATGCCATTTAAGAGCATAATTATAACATAAGTCAATTTTCATGCTTCTGTTACTTTCAGCAACAAATATATAGCCTAGTCACATACACAAGATCTAAATAAAATCTTTTGATAAAAAAAGAAACGATTATTTTCCCTACAAAATCCATCCCAAACATGTGTCAAGTATTTTTCAATTTAGGCAGTCCCCCAACCACATCTCACTCGAGCAGAAGTCAGCTATGTGTTTCTTGCTATTCCACAGGTAAAAGGCAATTATGTGGAAACAAAAATGAAGAGATGGTTCTACTGTTTGATAAGCAAAAGAACCTCATCTAGGAAAAACTTACCGATCTGGTAACTGAAGCCAAAGGACTCTGGATGATAGGACTGTCACTACCTACAACTTGTAAAGCTTCCAGCATGGTGCCTGTTGAACCACCAATCAGTAATACCTGAAATAAAGTAACCAACCTTTATTGTGAATAACTAGCCAGGTATAGGGACTGTGAAAAGGTGGTGAAAAAAATAGGTCGCTGCAAGTAACTTAAGAAGAAAAATAAAGGTGGACCAAACTTCCGTGTAATTTTCCAGAAGTTCCTATCAAGTTGTCCAATTCACCCCAGAACTAGTACATTTTTGACAGATGATGAGGCACAGTATTCTCCATTGGAAATGTCCAAATTTCTGTCTCTCCCGCTGAGATTCTTGAATGGTCTATTTATCTTAAATATCAGTAAGCTGACAGTGTTTCCTTAACATTGGATTCAGATCTTGCACATTTTTATCAAGATTCGTCCAGAAAATTCAAGAATATGCTAACTTAATATTATTTTTTAAATAAACTTTAAGTTTACTACTCAGTCTTCTTGATGTTTTTTCCCTGCAGTTTCTTTTCATGTTTTATTGTAATACAATCCTCACGTTTCTTGATGCCTTCCTGCTCTATAGATTGATTTCCTTCTCAACCTTCTTTGCCCCTCTTGCATCTGAAGATGGAGCTAATAATAGTCCAACTGCTAAGATTGCCTTTTCATGGAAGATCCTACATCAGCCAATCAAATCGTATGTTGAATGGAGAAACCCAAATTAGTTGGTTACAGTCAGAAATTATGAAGCATTCATGAGAATTTCCCCCCCAAGCCTAGACAAACCCACATTTGCACAATAAAAGTGCTAGTGAAACAACCTTTGGAACCACTCTTTTTTGAGTCTCATTTCTTTATTAATAAGTTTCAGTCATGATTTTGTAATTTTTAATAAATTTCAAGTAGAAATAAAGTGTTAGAGTGTGCAAGCAACTACACTCCTCCTTGAACAATAGAAAGGTAGGATAGTGTATTGCACCAAATGATTTTAGTCAGAATACCAATTTCTTGTATCTGGCATGGCAGTGAATATCTATGGAGGTAAGGAAGAAAAAGATGCACACAATGACAATTTAAAAAAGGATAGAAATGGCATACCATGCTTTATATAAAGTTTTCTTTCTTTAAATAGCCTTTTAGATAGGAATATAGATATGGAATGTCAGAAACAGAATAAAGCGTGAAAATAACATTCAAAAGAGTGAAATAGCAAAGGACCGTACTCTGCTTCCACATGAATTTATTTCTAGTGTAATGACTAATGATTAGCTTAAAATATTTGATGACAAGCATGAGAAAGCCTACCGTCAAAACAACTATTGCAGTAGTTGCAGTCAAGATGATCTGTCCATGTCCATTTGGCAGATCATGAATTGATTGCAGAGCAAGGGCAAAAGCCATTGCCCCTCGAAGTCCTGTACATGTTCATAAAGTACAAAACTCAACACAAAAAGACAGGGCATTGAACAACACACCAAAATCAAGTAGTCTGTTTTATTGACCGAATCAAGAAAGCTTTCCAGATTATACTCAAGGATTTGTAAAATTCTGAAACCTTACCACTATACCAAAGTGCTTTCTGGTGTTTTCGCGGAATCTGTCGATAGGCAGGTCTAACCAAGTTGACCAAATAAGCACATGAGAACACATTGGCTGCCCTGCACAAAGTGATCAAACAGTGTACTTATATTTTCGTGGACAAATATGAAAGCTAAGCAGAGAGGTGTCAAAGTGCATGCATTTCTTTATATTTTACCAAACTAGCTAAAAGCCTGACAGGCTCATATGTCACTGATCAACAACTCATGACTACAGAAATTACAGCATAGATACCTTGCAATTCCAATGAATATCTGAAGTGGTTACCAGGCAAGTTGAGGAGGAGGACAAATATGAAACATCAGGATAGTACAAATCACAAAAATTGAAATTTATAGGACCAAGGAAAGGATACAATGGAAGAGAATATAAATCCAACATGCGACCAACTATGTTTCTCCATAGCAATATCAAAGCCCATGTAGATAAATCTGTAGATCATTAGATAAAATGATTCACGTGCATCATTTAGAGGTAATGCTGAACTAGAAGGGAATCTGCCATTAAATCCTCCTTACACAAATGTCTCAGCTAATGATGATATCAACTCAAAAAAAGCAGAGACGAATCTTTGAGAACTACGTGACAAATTCGAATATGTGTAATGCTTCATGACCTAAAATGAACACAAAAGTCGGCATAAGAATGTTTTAAAACACATGAAATGACCAATAAAATAATATAAGATGCAATTACCATTCCTGTGAACAATATTGATACGATACCAGACAGTCCAAGACCTTCAGCAAGCATGTACCTGAGAAATAAAATAATTTGCAACAGCATAAGGAAATTTATAGAAATTTTACAATAAAGTTATGTAGAAATGGTCCAAGGAGTTTTCTTACGAGAAATACGGGAAAAGAACAAAAAGACAGCTCTCCAAGTTCTGAAGACTAAATTGAAGAACAAAAAGATCAGTAATTTCAAGATATGACCTGGTTATATTCAACCAAGAAACTAAATATAAATACTTACTTGTCAATATCCAACCCTGAATATTTGAATAGGTATTGATAGTTAAGGTTTCACTATATTTTGATTTTCAAATCTCCAAAGAATTGCTAAGATCCATATATATGTATATGTTTAGCACAATGGTTAATTTAAAAGGATATTAATGCAGATACAAAACCAACTCCAACACCTGCAGAGCCACCAAAAAAATGCCAAATCAGGAATATTGAATACCAAAAGGACACACATTTTCTTCTCTTCAATGTCAAATAATCAAATATAATAATAATAATAATAAATTATAATTACGTAAATTTCAAAATATAATACTAAATAAACTACAGGCGTTTTAATAATTTAAAAGGGGACGGTATTACTCATAGACATTCCGATGTCCTCAAAACGAGTTCTAACAATACTCATTGGTACAAGTTTATTTGTCATCCCTACCTTTCACTCTAATTCTCTTTCTTCTTTCCTTATTCAATCCCTCTCTTTCAATCACCTCATCAAACAAAGTGTAAGAGATTATTTAACAACCATTGAGTTACTAACAACAGCCATTTTAAAATAAAATAGAAAAATTCATATTAGCAAGTACAATGAATCATTTGTTCTAGAATAACTAATAGGGACTTGAGTTTTACGGGGTGCTCCCACATCGAGTAGGGATGAAATGTTCAATAGAGTATTAAAGTATTTGGTTCTCATCTCTTGATGGTTAGCTTTTAAGGGTGGGTTCTCCAAGTGATTGGTTACTTACCTCTTGAAAAAGAGTGGTTAAGAGATTCCTTGAAATGCTCTTATCCCCTCTAAATAGCTAGATTTTGAAGGTGGGTTCTTTAAATGTTTGGATACTTATCAATGACCAAGCACCCAGAGTGGCCCAAAGCCACCAACCAATATCGTTCAACAAATAAGTTGGCACAATCTTTTCCTGCATCACATGTACAATTGCTCAATCCCCAAAATGATCACATAACTGTAGTAGGAAACAAGGAGTATGAACATACAAATCAATCCTTATCATGACGATTCGCATGATCATGACCATTGTGATAAATGTGGTATATATAGGGGAGGATAAACCCTAACCAAGTACGCGTCATTCTTTACTTTCTCACCTTTTGACCTCACTAACTCAGGTATCTTAATTCTTACAGGTGACAACCCTCCTTAGTTGACTCTTGGAGAAATGTAGAAGGACAAGGATAACAACAAAAGTCACCACAACAAAGGATTCAACCATCTCGGTCTTGTGAAGAAGACAATCTATTCTACATTAACCGGTCAATATGATCTCCAAGAACAGGAATAATAGTTTCTCATGTCTATCACAAAACGGACATTGCATCCTCCGCCAATTGTTAACACTTTCTATTATTATTCATCACTAAAGTATTACAACAATCTTCCACAAGTAGATCCAAATTTGTTAGTATCATTATAACAAGTTCAAATCTGAATGTTTCATTTGAACAACTGGAATATCAATCTGCATCTAATTTCTATCATAAAAGTGGTATTCATCTAATTTTTCAATAGGAATTGTTGGAAGTCGACTAGAGATAAGGCAATTTCATACAATATACAATATAAGTGGGGTGCAAATCTCACCTTACAAGCTGGTTTGTGAGGTTGAGTTGGCTTAAACTCCGCTTCTAATATGCTATCAGAGACAAGTTAGAGTCTATCCTAATGAGATTTCTTGGACATTCTGCTCCACCCGCTATCGGGCCGCTAACGGACCACCCATTTCTAGATCCACACACGAGATATATATATACCTCCTCGACGTGAGGGGGGGGGGGGGAATTTGGAAATTTGGAAGTCCCACATCAACCAAAGATAAGACCACGCACGAGATATATATACCTTGACATGAGGGGTGGGGGGAGGGAGGGTTGGAAGTCCCACATCAACCAGAGATAAGGCAATTTCATACTATATAAGTGGGGTGCAAACCTCATCTTACAAGCCAATTTTGAGGGGTTCAGTTAGACTTAAACTCCACTTCTAACATGAATAATAGTTTCTCATGTCTGTCACAACAACGGACATTGCATCCTCCATCAACTGTTAACACTTTCCATTATTATTCATTAGTAAAGTATTAGAACAATCTTCCACAAGTAGATCCAAATTTGTTAATACCAATATAATTATGTGTGCTTCCGCTAAAGAGGACAAACTCCTTTTAACAACAAGTTGGAGACAGAATGCTTTATTTGAACAACTGGAATATCAATCTGCATCTAACTTCTAACACAAAAGTGGTATTCATCTAATTTTGGAACAAGAATAATAGTTTCTCATGTCTATCACACAGCAGACATTGCATCCTCCACCAATTGTTAACACTTTCTACTATTATTCATCAATCAAGTATTACAACAATCTTCCACAGGTAGATCCAAATTTGTTATTACCAATATAATTATGTGTGCTTCTTTTAATTAAACATGACAAACTCCTTTCAAACAAGTTGGAGTCTGAATGCTTCATTTGAACAACTGGAATATCAATTTGCATCTAATTTCTATCATAAAAGTGGTATTCACCTATTTTGATAATATATGTGAATTCATTAAGTGGTACAAATAAAAAATACTTTCTGAATTCTCCTTAACATGTTTTAATAAATTGACACCAAAAGGATTATTTTCACCAAATATAAGGATTTTATGTAACCATTAAAATTGATAAGAAACTTAGTTTCGTTTTAATCTAAATCCCAAGTAGAAGGGATTAAGTAACACAAAAATTGGGGGGAGTAGGTTGGGAAAGTACGAAAGTAGATGGGGATAATCAACTTTAAAGCCCATAAACACTACATAAAGAGTTCGTGTAAGATTTCTATAACCAACCAGCAGACAGTGACCCGACAAAAGTCTCTAAAAATCTAACAACCACCATGAAGAAATTTTGTCCAGATGGATTACTTTTAATCACTGTCATTGTCCTGCAAGGTGAATATTTGAGTCAAAATAATGATAGGTTATCTTTTATAAACGTAGAAATTTCCATATACCTGTACAAAGAAATAGCCATCTGCCAGCGTAGATTAAGGGTCAGAAAGGAGAGACATAAAAGAGGGAAAAGATCAGCAAGTGGTACCATCCATATTTAAATCACAATTGATTCACTTTCACGAGTAAAAAAGAAACGTTGTAGTAATAGAAAATTACAGCATCATTCAAAACAGATTCTCCAAAAACCAAGGCATAAAGATTGACGTCTGTGCCAAGCTCCTGCAATAAGGCAGGCAAAAGCGCCCATCAGGAACAAATCGAATCAGAATGTAAGGTGCATAACATATTATAATACTAAAATGAAATAGAAAGATAACAGATGACAGGGTAGTGGGATTGAAATTAGGAAAGCCAAAACCTTCACAAGTTAATAAAATGGTAGTGAAAAGCATTGGTAAAGGGAGCAGAAGAGCTCTAGAAAGAGGTTACCCAAAATGGTTCTTCACAACTAACACCATGTTGCATTAAGGAGCAATTGGCACATAACCTTAGAAGCGAGGAGACTCGGAACAAGTGTATGTAGCATGTAGTACAAGCAAATAGGAAAACAAAAATTAAAGCAATACGTAAACCACATCACCTGAAATATGGACAAAACAGTAACAGGATCGGTTGCGGATATCAGTGCACCAAACATTAGACACTCAACAAAAGGTAATCTGTAGATAAGGTGCATCAATCCAGCCATATAACTGTGGACAGAGAAGCAAACCAAGGAAACGAATCACAAGGTAACAAACTGGAATGGAAAAAATGAAAAATGCCAAAAAAAAAAATGCTTACACTAAGACACCCGTCACAATGGAAGCCAGAAAGGTGCCCAGTATGGCAAACGTGACAATAGCTCCAAAATTAGAAAAAAAAGGTTTCTGCAAAGAGCGAAAACGCAAAGTGAAAGAACCAATTTGAAAACAAAAGAATGCAACAAGAGTGAAAGGACAAGAAAAAAGAACTTACAGGCGAGAGACTGAAGCCAGACTGAGTAAAGCGAAAGCGCAAGGTCAAGGAAATGAAAGCAATAAGTAATTGTGATGAAATTAAAGAACAGCAGAAGAATGCGAGTGGTTAAGGATATAATATTATAGGAGGTAAAAGGAAGAGGAAGAAAAACTCCTCGTGAAAGTTGAACCACGCCCTGTTTGTGATAGAAAGTGAGTGAGGTTCCAGAGAATCAGAAAAAGAAATGAGAGAATAGGAATGGCAATAGAAAGTGAATTGAGACCTGATACTAGTTTGAGTGTGAGAAATGTTAGCGAGTGTACCAACGAGCAAGCCAATGAGAAGAGAAGCGCTGGCTTCGGGAAGAACGTAAACCTTCTTGCGACGAAGGATGTGACCTAACACGAAAGACAAAACCAGCATCATTATTTGAAGGAGAATCCCCACTCCCGCCGCCTGCTGCTCTTTGCCGCCGCCGATCACGTCCACGCCGTCCGCCGGAGATATTGGATTGCTACCCTCCGTCATCAGTTCAATCGACCCAATTCCCTTTCGCTGTCTCTATCACGCTCTCTTCTTGTAAGAAGTAACTAAACCATTAATTAAATATCAAATAATCGTAATTTATAGTTTCTGCATTGCTTGCTATGGCCCGTTTCAGTTTGGGTTGCCACGTGGAAGTCAGCGCCTTTGCCATCTGTCCTTTCACACATAAAGTGCAGTTTTGACTTTATGTTCTAACCTATTTTAAATTGTTTATTATATTATAGTCCAATAAGCACGTGTCACTCCATTATCACGTTTTAAATTGTTTATTATATTCTTTCATAAGTCCAATATCCACGTGTCACTCCATTATCACGTGCACTTCAAAATCTCAGATCACGCGGCCAACCCACTTTTCTTCAATTGACAAAATAACTATATAAAATATTATGTTTAAATTTTCTACTATGTAATTTTTAATTTTAATGTTTTGAAAGAATTAAAATATACGTTTTTTATGACATTGTTAGTTTATTTTATGAATTTAATTTCTTCTAATAAAAATTATGTAAATAATATTTAAACTGAATTATTAAATATTTTACGTCTTTTTAAGTAAACTTACCTATTTGAACTAATTTTACAATGTAAATAATATAATTTTTTCTTTTGTTTTCTTTTTCTTACTTCTTTATAATCTTTTGGTGGGTTGGTATCCTAATTCAGTCATATGTATAAAACTTTTCGGACTATTTTTTTATTGGTAGACTATCTCTTTTTTTATTTAAATTTGGTAGGACTTTATTTCTAAAGTTTATACATTATATATACATTGGTTATAAATTGAATTATAAGTAAATTTAAATCATCAATGTTTGTTTCTAAACATTTTACTGTAATTTTGAAAACGAAGTCTATAAAGCAGTTAAACTTTATTACAAAATTTGGGGATAAAAAATTTGAAATAATTTTGAAGGAATAAAAATTTTAAAATAAAATGTAGAAAATCAATACATAATTTAATATAAAAATTAAATATTATATATATATATATACGTATATATTTTTACTTACAAAATTTATAAAGAAATTTTGGAGAGTACAAACCTTTAGATTCTTAAAAGATCCATCACTCACTCCTTACTCATCCACTTTTTTAAAAAATTGACAGATTTGAATCAATATTTTTATTAACGGTGAGGCTGAAGATATTTTGATTATATTGGAATTAAACTCACTTCTCAGTCTATAATTTGTAAACGTGTTTTGGACTATAAAATTTTAATTATATATTTCATTTTTCTATTTTTTATATTAAATGAATTTATTCATTATTATAATCAATCTAATTATTAATAGAAAATATTTATATATAAACAACTACTAATTTTTTTAGCCTTACTATTAATATTTATACCAATAAATAATTTTTATTATTCCAAATTTTGATATATATATATATATATATATATATATATATATTTTTTAT
>Ga0209589_1001388_pt1 | contig 39883 bp, 18 predicted proteins | sample CowpeawhiteBW_FD_187525 | JGI IMG/M metagenome (GOLD analysis project Ga0209589, IMG submission 187525) | Root nodule microbial communities of legume samples collected from California USA - Cow pea white BW (SPAdes) (version 2) | ecosystem: Host-associated > Plants > Roots > Nodule | place: USA...
CATGTGAAAGAAAAATATACATTAAATAAAAATATTAAAAAATAATAGAAATATTCAAATGTGAGACATAAAATTTTTCAATTAACATACATATTTTTGAACATAGTTACATAAAGATTATGATAAGATGAAAAATATAATTGAAATGCAAAATTAGTTTAATGACAAACCAAATAATTAGAATAAATAAAAAATAATATATATATATATGTGGTTATTTAATTAATTAGGAATATTTTAATAATTTAAACGGGGACGGGTATAATGGCGGGGATATGTACATCGCCATACCCATCCCCATACCCAATTGAAAAAGTCGGGGATTCCCCATACCCATACCCATACCCAGTCAATGCGAGGATTCCCCGTCAAAACGGGGACGGGTTCGGGCAATACCCACGGAGACGGGTTTATTTGCCATGGGCTTCTCAAATTTTGGGCATTTTCTCCACATAGAAAGGGAGCCTAATACCCAACAGTAATTTATTGTATAATGTAATTATTGAATATAAATTTTTCACTGACATTTAACTAAAATTCACTCACTTTCCTTTCATCCAACAATTCAAAATTTATCGTATTGTTTTTTGTCTTTTTCCATCTTTTTTCACTACTACATACCCTGTATTAAACTAAACATTAATATGTAGGTCAGATGGCAATAATGTTACCCTCAGTTTGATAGCAAAACATCGATCATGTCACCCCTCCCACCACCTACCCTCAAGCTGGACCAGGAGCTCTACCCTTTGCAGCACCATTTTCATGCGTAAAATAATTCAACAAGGTTTTTCTCAAACATAGTATATGCATGTATCCTCCAATTATATCTATAAATCCCCTTAACATTTCTGCAAAAAAACACACAACTCTCTCTCTCTCTCTCTGCTATACTCTATATTATACCTTGGGAAGCCATCAATGGCTTATTTCGTTCTGTTTGTTTTGCTGTTTGCTGGGCAAGTGATTGGTGGATTCAGTGCCCAAAAGCTCCCTCCACCCAACAATGGAAATTTGATAACTATTCTTGCCATTGATGGTGGTGGTATCAAGGCCATTATTCCAGCAACAATTCTTGATTACTTGGACAAGGCTCTTAAGGTTCATTCTTACGGTTAATTCTATGCATGTATGGAAATGGAATGAATGAATGAATAGTGTTTATGAGGTGTTGGAAGTAAAATTTCATACTACAAGCTAATTTAGAGGGTTAAGTTCAAAGTACATTTTTATAATATGGTATCAGAATAATAAGTTTGAGTTTATCATAATAAATTTGTAGAGTTGAGTTACCCTTTTAAGTTAAATTTGATTGAGTTGCAGGCTAAGGATCCAAATGCAGATTTAGCACATTACTTTGATGTCTTCGGAGGAACCAGCACTGGTGCAATCACAACAGCTATGTTAGCCACCCCAAGCCTTCATGATCCTACTCGTGCTGCCTTTACTCCTGCACAAATTGTAGAGTTCTACAAACAAAATGGCCCTCGTATATTCAACGCATCTAGGTATAATAATATTAATATTAGTGATGAAGTCTCAGATCAACTAGAGATAAAGCAATTTCATAATATATAAGTGAAGTCTAAATCTCACCTTACAAACCGATTTTGTGGGTTGAATTAGACTTAAAACCCACTTCTAATATGTATCAGAATCAAGTTAAAGTCTATCCTATTAAACTTTTTTGGATATTTTGTTCCACCTGTTAATTTAATTAGTTTGTCTTAATACGTTCTTGATGTGTCAAAAATAATGCAGACCTGGAAACGGTCCCCTGTTCGTTGGGGAGGGTTTACATGGCTCAACTCGTGAAGCGTTGAAGGAAACACGAGTTAGTCAAGCATTGACCGATGTTGTATTCCCAGCTTTCGATATCAAGAAACAAAAGCCATTTGTTTTCTCAAGCTACAAGGTTACCACCATATCCATATATTTCCTCATACATTAAAATCCAAACATGAATTAATGTAATAATGTTTTTGTGATGCAGCTTGAGAAGGTTCCATACTTAAATGCCTTGTTGTCGGATATATGCATATCCACTTCAACTGCACCCAGACAGTTACCACCTTACTTTTTTGAGAACGATGGTGTTGAGTTCAATCTGGTTGATGGTGGTGAAGCAGCTGTGAATCCGGTTTGTTAATTTAGTTATTGATTACAAATATGTTGCAAGTCCACATTTATGACGGATAATGTCGGTTTCTAGTATATAAATAGGTATAAAATTTACTTTACAAATAAATTTGGTAGAATTAAGTTATTTTTAAAGTTCACTTCTTAACATTAATCTGATATCAAAATTATTGGTTAGAGTTTATCATAGTAAAATTTATTGTTTGTTAAGTCTATTGTTCCACGAGTCATCGGACTGCTTTCAGATCACCCATTAATATTGTTAAGAATCCAAGTGAGTCTAAGTCCCACATTGACTAGAAATGAAAAAGTAGAACATTATATAATAATAAAGACCCATAAACCTATTGCCTTAAAATTTTGAGTTGAAAGTCATGTCAATGTCTTATGTGGTTAGCCTCAGGTTTCGGTACTCCTGAAATCTATGTTGAAATGACATGTAAGTTATGATTTATCATCCAAACATGCATATGCATATACTTTATGATATATGTATGAAGTTTAACAATGTTAAGTTTAATTTGAGCAGACACAAATAGCAGTGAGTGAAGTGCTACAGCAAAATAAAGATCCTGAAATTTTAGTGTTGTCTTTGGGGACCGGAGTATCAAAAATTGAGGAGATTTATGATGCTGAGGTGGCTGCCACATGGACAGAAGAGACATGGGCTGTTATTGATCCCACTTTTCAAAATCGTGGTTATACAGCCATCACTGAATACTATCTTGCTTCAATCTTCTCGGGCTTTCAATCTCAAAATAATTACCTTCGAGTTCAGGTATATATTTTTTCATTACAAGAAAATATTAAACTAATTTTTAGAAATTAACGACAATCAAATTATAATGTTATTAAAGTTTATTTATGAATAAGATTTTTTGTTCAAATGAAAATAGAAATGAGATTCAAACCATATTCTCATTACAATTTTAATAAAGATATTATATATCTTCTGCTTTTATTTATATTAGTAGAGATATCATATATTTAATTCTCTTTTATTATTATAAATATTCTGTTTTATTAGGTTTTACTTTTTCCTTTATATGACGGGACATGGTACTTTATATATTAAACAAAAGGTTCTAATAAATCAATAAACAAGAAAGTTTTCTTTGAATGATTTTTCACCAAATTTTTCTTAAACATTTTTGTACGTATCCTTTCTTCTTTTTCTCATGGCTTGTATATATCTAACAAATTCAACCTTAACTCACATTTTACTCCGATACTTTTTGTTCCATATTCATAAAATTTTGGATACTATGTTGATGAAAGATGGAATGAATGGCAGGAATACGACTTGAATCCTGATTTCTCCGATCCCGTTAATGTTACAAAAGCAAGCTTGGACGGTCTTGAAGAGAGTGGAAAACAACTGTTACAGAAAAAAGTTGTGACGTTTAATTTGGATACTTTTGATTTAGAAGAAGGTGTGGGAACATATGCAGAAGCTCTTGACAGGTGAAAAAAAAAATGAACTAAATTATTAATTTACTTCAATTATGCTGTCTTTTTCGATTCAATTATATATATAAAATGGAATTCTATTTTTGAGGGGAATGGATTTATATTTTTGTGAAGGATTGCTGATATTTTGCATGGAGAAAGACAAAGTCGTCTTCTGAGAAGCAAATCCATGGAAAAAGGAAGAAGACCAATTCTTGAAACTCTTGCTCAAGCAAATTGGGCATTCCAAAAGAACTTACATATTTAATGTCAATGGAGGACCATGTTGTACTATCTATATAATAATAAACTAGAACCATGAATAGTGTACCTACCATTTTCCTATTTACAAATAAAAAGGTTCACTCTCTTCATGTTAGTTTTAAGAAGTTCTTTATTTATTTTTTCAGCTTTTGAAAACACAAACACTCACATAAATCACACTCTCAATTAAGATGAAAATGTGCATGATAATGATCACTTCAAAGATCCATCATTACATAATAATGGAGACTGATTATATATATATATATATATATATATAATTGAGACAATTCAATTCTCATATTTTATATATTGTTTTCACTGATAAGAAAAAAGAAGTTAAGTATGTTCTTAGTCGGTGAATTTTGACGTGAAATTGGAACTAGTCGCTATTCAAAAGTTTGATATATTTTAGTTCTCAAATTTTAAAAATGAATGGATATAGTTTTTTTAACTCAATTATGTTAAAAAAAAATTATGTTCCGAACATGTTTCGTGTTAGTATTAGAGTTGTTTATATCATTTGACACATAAAAAAAATTAACGTAATTGGATTAAAATGACTATTTTTATTCATTTTTAAAATTTAGGAACCAAGATGTATCAAAGTTTCGAACATAGATGAATTACAATTTTGAATCAAAGTTCAAATACTAAAATCATACTAAAAAAGAATTGGAGATCTCATGTCACCTTAACGACTAACTTAATTGGTTATTGAAAAGTATATATATATATATATCGGAAATTATACACTTGCATCGTAGTAAACCCCACATAGCCTTCCCTCTTAATAATATTATAGATAGGAAGCCATGTGACCATAAAGGGCAAGTTGAATTTTCAACTTGGTCCAATGTATGTCTATTTTGTAGGTACTTCTCCATTATATTGATTTTATGGTCATTTGGTTTTTCTGCATCAGTGGAAACTATTGTTTTATCTATGGCTATTAATATTTTTCAACAACTGTCAATTTTTTTGGTTTTTTGGTTTTTGTATTTGCTCCACTTTTGTCCTCTTCTTCATTTTCCACCACTACCTTATACTTTTCTTCTTTCACGTATTGTGTTGTACTAAAGGTTTGGAGATAACATGGAATATAAAGAGGAAAACGCAGTTGAATGTTTGATGGTAACAAGAATATAGAGTAAGTCATTTGTTTTTCATTAGCAAGTTGTGAATATTTTTTTCTCTTATGTTTTAAGCTTGGGACTTTAATTGGAGAGGTTCAACAAGACTTGGACAGTACGTAAAGCCTATTAATTTCTGACCAAATAGTTAAAGGGCTACCCCAATCTGTTAGGTCTAAGGTCAGCCCATGAGGTGTCCAAAACCATCTAAACCAACTCTAACACCCTCATTCTGCCAACTTTCAGAGAAAATTGTTCCTCTATTCACTTGTTGAAAACGTAGAGCTCTGCTAGGGCATCATCGGAGCAACCACTGTTTCACTCTAAAGTCTCCTTTGGGTAAGTTGAACTTAGACTTTACCCTTCACTTTCCATTCCAGTACCTTAGTCTCTATCTTGGGTCGAATCTAAAACCTTATGCTTGGTATTGTATGTCTACTTTCCAGTTTTACTGCACTGGTCTGAGTCGTCGTACTCCCCTCTTCTCAGTGGACTTCTGTGCTAGCATTGTTAGCCCCACCCGAGGTAAGGGAAGCTAGGATTTTTCACGTTCTTAGCATATTATTGGTTATTCTTCTGCTGTTTCATGATTCTTATACTTGTATGATGTTTGGATTCGTATGAAAATGGTTTGGACATTTTGTTGGTTTGGTGTGTTGCCATGTATGCGTGAACAGGGCGAGAACTGATATTTTCCCAAGCGAGCTCGTCTCGCCTAGGCGAGAATAGTAGAAACTCGTCCAGATTTCTGCTCGAGCACTCGCCCAAGCGAGGGGCTGTGTTTTTTAGCGACGAACTGTCTCGAGAGCTCTCGAAATCCCCAGGGTCATTGTCGCAGTCTTGCCTAAGCGAGAGTCTGCAGCTTGAGCGAGAGCACTCCTCTCGCTTGAGTAAGGGCTCACAGCTTGAACGAGACCTAGCTCAGGCTCTTGTTGTTTTTCTTACATGAATGTTGTTGGTTGTTTGATTGACTGGTTTGCTTGGTTTTAAACATAAAGGGAGTGGATATGCATGTACTACATATGTTATGGGTTGGAACTAATGAGTTGGTATTGAGCTTGCCATGAGATATGTTTGATGATTGGTTATTTATACAAAATGACATGTTATTGGTATGCATGGGAACTTCATGATTGGTTGGTAAGGAATGAATAAGGTTTGGGTAGGACGTAATCCCATGACCCTTGTAGTGGGAGCTCATGGTGGTGCCTCATCGTATGGACGTAATTCCATGGACCCTCTTAGGGGGAGTCCATGGTGGTGCCTCATTTATTGGACTTAATTTCATGAACCTCGGGGTGAGAGATCATGGTGGTGCCTCAATGTAAGGACATAATTCCACGAGGGTATCGCGGTGGTGCCTCAAGGCCAGGACGTAATTCCACGAAGGCCTCGTGGTGGTGTCTCACTGTTAGGACGTAATTCCACGGGTCCCTTGGTGGTGCCTCATTATACGTATCCGGATAGTCAAGTCTTAGAGTCTTAAATGGTTTGGTATCACATGTGTGGATAATTGTTATTTATGCTTGACTTTGAAATTGCATGTTGAGTGTTATGACATAAGAATCTTTTACACTGGCTTACCCTTCTGCTTGCCTGTATGTTTGTTTGTGGTTTTTCTCCTTTGCGATGATCATCAATTTTATTGGTGTGAGTAGATGTGAGAACCCTGACAGTGGTAATGATAATAGGGATGTTGCAACTTGATGGTTATGGACGGGTAGTGGGCTCACTATAGAGCCCACAGCTAAAGGAGTTTTATTAGTTTATGATTCTCTTGTCTTGGACAAGACCTTGTACTACTTTTGAACTATTATACGTTGTTTTAGGCAGTGTGATGCCTCTATTTTTGGTATGGATATGTTTGCTATGTTGTATACCTTCATATCCCAAACTCCGTACTCTCTGAATATTTATATATGCGACGTTTTATTAATTTAAGATTATCCAATTATTTAGGACGTTACATTTGTGCATGTGTGTGAGTGTGACATTATTTTTGGATTCAATTTAAAGCAAAAGGTAATAATTTATGAGGTTTAATTATTTTGGTCCTTATAATTTTTTTTACTTAATTGAATTAATATTTAAAAAGAAAAAAAAAACCCAATTGAGTCTCTATGTTATAGAAAGGACTTAATATAGTCTTTTATGTTAAATTAAAGTTGACGCAATTTAAAAGTGTCATGTGTTAAAATTTGGGTTTATTATGTGTTAAAATCTTATCATTTTTTTTACATTTAATTTCCTCTAATTTTGACACGTGACACCTTCACCTTGTGTTTGGATGAAGGATTTCAACAATGTCGAGAAATTGACATGTTTTGTATTTGAATTGTTTGTAATTAAATTTTCTTCATTTTCTAAATAACTTGTTTGGATAAAGAAATTAAAATACCTTATATTTCAATTTCTTGTTTTGATAAAACAATTAAATTTTTTGTGAGATTAAATTTCATTTTAACAATATTTATTTTAGGTTTAATTATGTTTTGAGTTCATGAAAAATTCAGAAACGAGCTCGACAACCCAAACGGGTCGGGTCAACTCGACGATCTAGACGGGTTGGGCCGGCCCGACGATCTAGACAGGCCTGACAAGCCCGACAACCCATACGAGTCGATCGTGCTTGTCAAGTTTGTAAACCCGATCCTTTTGGTTCATTAGCCTGTTATCGCTTGCAATGATCACCTGACTGGTGTGAGCAATTGAAGATTTTGCAGCTGGTTCAGTACGAAGAAAATGAGGGAATGTTGCATAATAGAATTCTTTAGAATTCTAGAGCTTTTGTATAGATTTGTGTTCTTTTTGAAAAACTCTAGTGTAGTTGTATATATAAATTATATAACAGTTTATCTAGTCATGTGGAATGATCCTAATATACTATTTATATATTTGGGTTCTATGTTGTGAACTATAAGATATACAAACTATAAGATATGCAATATTTTATTTGTTGATTTAGAGTGTTAAATGGGATGTTACATCAATTCAAATGAATATTTAAAAAAGTTATACTAACTAAAATATTTATTAGATTTTAATTTAAAGCAAAATTTAAACAAATATGAAAGAAAATATGTTAACTGGATTTGAAAATTTGAATAACATATATTAAATTATATTAAATCTAATTAATATGTATTAAATTATTAAAATTATTTGTTAAATTTTATTTAAATTTTTAATAAATTAAAATTATCGAAATAAAATAAATTTTACTTTTATGTTTATTCAAATGAATATTTAAAAAATATATTTGTTAAATTTTAATTTAAAACAAAATTTAAACAAATATGTTAACTGCATTTTGGATTCTGGATAACATATAATAAAATATATTAAAATATTAAATTAAAGTAATTAAAATATTTAATAAATTTTAATTTAAAACAAAATTTAAACAAATATGTTGACCGGATTTTAAAATCGTATTAACATTTATTAAATTATATTAAAACATTAAAATTAAACTAAATAAGTTATTTAATAAATTTTACCAAGTTTTAAAATTGTATTAACATTTATTAAATTATATTAAAACATTAAAATTAAACTAAATAAGTTATTTAATAAATTTTACCCAGTTTTAAAATTTGGATAAGTCCTTAACTGAATTTCAAAATCTGATACATGTTGAATATTATAAAAATAAATGCTACACGTTATTGGAGTTGCTTGTGAAAATGACATGAAGGTGCACGATCAGTAAATTTAAAAATTTTCGTCACTAGATACGATATTGTTTACCTAATTAATTTAACATTTTATTTATATTTTTGGTATGGACATATAGTAAACTTTGGAGGTGCAAGAAGAGAAAATGTGGAACGCGAAGCAGTGTTCGTGGGTTCCCTGATCCACAATGCACGGGCTCAAACAATTTACTATGTTGAGCTTTTGGGCCTGGGCTCAAACAACCCCTAATCCCAATGTCTCTTTGCTCCTTTCGTAAAAGGAACTTCAAAACATCATTAGTTTTTATACCATCGTTGTTACCTCAATGTTATGTCTCGCTTATAATAACAATGAAAAATAATTTTGCTCTAATTTATGATAATAAAAACTATAATTTTGTTTTTACTAGTTATTTTTAAAATCTGATATGGCATTTATATTAATACGCTCGTAAAGAATAATGAATCATTTTACTTGTAGCAAAGAGTTTTTTCATATTTTCATAAAGCATATTATAATTTAATAAGAATATTTACAGACAGGCTTCAGCTATATAACAGCATGGAGGACAAAATTGCCCTTGTGGGCTTCAGAACAGATGAAATTAGCACTTGGATGAAACCAAGCCTCTCCTACCAAAAAAGGTCATTCCCCTCCTTCAGAAAAACCATTCCAACTCCATGCCAAATCGCCCAAAAAACAAAACAACTTCAAATTGTCCATCCATCATATCAGTCTACACCATGAACAGATATTTCAGATCATCCACTGTAAGTCGAGTTCCAGACCCACCAGCATGGTCTTCCCCGAAAGCAGATGCAACCATTTTTCTCTTCTCATCCTGACAAATGGTACAACACAACAACACACTCAAAATTTATTTCACAGATACATTCTATCTTCATCTCAATTCAACCATAATACAACTTCTGTTAATTTCGCAACTCCAATTTTGTTTAATGAATAACAAAAGTAAGCAATATTAAAAAGGAGAGGTTAAAGGTTAAAGGTGAAAGCGAAAACAAGTAAGAACTTGTATGAACTAATTTTGGCACATACAAGAAAATTAAACTCACGGATGTTGTACCTGAAGAGACAGTATCCGATCTTCAACTGTATCTTTTATAGTAATCCTTGTCACGGTAACAGGACGAGTTTGTCCAATTCTATGAGCTCGATCAATAGCTTGATCTTCAGTTGTTGGATTCCACCAAAGATCCAAAAGAATAACATGACAAGCAGCCACCATATTCAAACCAAGGTTTCCTGCCTTTAGTGACATCAGCATAACAGTTATCTGAAACAAATTTCAATTAGTCAGGCAATTGAGACACAAAACACAGTACATAATCGAAGTCCAAGTAGTAGCAAAATACAGGCAATTGATATAGCCATTAAGAGGATTAAATTTCATACCACTTCGTCTACTAACAATAGTTTCTCATATTGCTTTATGCCATTTATTGATTCGCATATAAAAATTACAGCTATAACAATGTTGGGAAGGGCCAAACCTCAGGTTCAGTATTGAAATCCCTAACAGCTTTGTCCCTTGCACCTAGAGTCATCCTACCATCAAGTCTCCTGTACAGTATACCAAATTGACACAATGATGACTCAACTAAATCCAACATGCTAGTCCACTGGGAAAAAACTATAGCCTTTATGGATCCTTCAGTTGTGGACTCTGAACCCTTTTTGGTGTGTTTTGCAATCTTAACCTCTGAATCACTGTCATCAACATCTAGATCAACAGAAGACGACGACGGCGAATCTCTACAACATCCAGAGTTCGGTAAGTCAGAATTAGATATTTTCACGTTACAATTTGACTGCAAAACGTCAAGAACAGCTTGGATTTTAGATGAAATGTAATCATCCCGCTGAACTTGCGTATAATCACTAAGATGTGAATTTGAAGAGCTAGAAGTGCCTCCATCATCAGAGATACAACTCCTCAAAGTAACTTTGGAGAAAACAAGATCATCACCGATTGTTTCTTTACAATTAACAGCAGGGCACGTATTATCATCACCAGACAAATATTCCTGTACACATTCATAACAGAAGACATGGCCACACATTGTAATAACAGCGCGATCAGGGGTATCCTGTTGAAATCATAGAGCATATCAGCCAGAGCCATTATTGACATCAAATCACTACTTACCACCCATTATAACAGGTTAAATGAGTAATCAAAATCTAAAACTTACTTGAAGTACGTAGGGAAATAAAGAATTGTTAGTGATACCAATCACACAAATTAAATTCTCATCACCTCCATTTTGTAATTATTAAACTCTCTAAAAAAAGAAATACAAATACGCTGAAATGAATAAACATATTTTGAAGATATATTTTCCTAATCAGTATGGAGATGTTGATGATATTTTTATCCTAATAATCTGTTTTTTACATTACTCTCTCAAGTCGGTAAATAAACATCCATCGTTTCCAACTTATTTACAAGATCCTAGAATCTATCCTGAAGTAGCTCATTAATGAAAGTGTCTTCTATTTGTTATGTGTGGTGCATATATTTTGTATATCCTCAAATTTTGGGGCTAATGATTTAGTTCAATCCACAACCCATTCAAAGTTCTATGATATTCCAATGCAGAGAGGGAAACACGTTTAGCATCAAATACCCTACTCGCGCAATCTCATAGCATGCAACAAAATCCTTCTTCAAAGAAAAAGTATTATTCAAGTCATCACATATCCCTTTAGCAAAGAAATAAAGTGTATAGTTTCAACTTATCTCAAAAACCATGTAATGCTACATTCACGCCATGATCAGTGAATCTTGATTATCCAAATCAAAAAATTAGAGACATTGGACATCAATCCTCCACCATTGTATAATCTCGACTGTCCCTTGAGAATTCTCTAAATGTACCGGAATGGGATGAATTTTACAAGAAACAGTGAGAGAACAGATGACAAAGAAGACTTGTTTGACACAACAAAAAAACTCATATTTACTCTGCATCAGGGCCAAAAGGGAAGCCAGTACCCCGTGGAATAGGCTCAGGACCAAGGGGGTGAGTAGCCATCAACAAAACAAGGGGCTTGGGCTACACATGCCAGTACTAGTAGGGCATGTGACAACATTTGGCAACTCTGTCAGCTAAACAATTGTCTACATTGTGATCGCCAACACGAGTTGCACCTTTCTAGGCTGCCATTAACCTCAGCAACGGCAGAGGCAGGGCAGACACCAGCTGGGTCAATGGGTTACGTGAGAGCGGAAACAGAAATCACAATATGGGGAGCCCTAATACCAACTTGAACTGTGTAGGGAAATAGAGAATTACTTTACTGAAAACAATCGAACAAATTACATTTTCATCACCTTTATTTGTAACAATCAAACTTAAACCAAGGAAACAAAAATAAGCTTAAATGAATAAGAATATTCTAGAGACTTCTTATCCTAATCAATATGGAGATAATCAAGGTATTTTTATCCTAATAATTGGCTACTAAGCAATAAAATATAGTACCATTATGATAAATGTCGCATAGATACAACAATTAATAAATAAAATATAGTACCATTAAAAAGAGGATAATGTTCTTGTATACTATTCCTTCATCTCAATGAACTTATCTTTTATCAACAAAAATATCAGTTGCATGAAAAAAATAATATTAAGACACGGATAACAACAATAAGCTTAAGATTAAATTAAAAACAATTAGGTGTGAAATGCATTGAGATGCAATTGACAGTTTGCACTCTTTAAATAGAAAAGCATTCCCCTAAAACTATTTCTTATTAGTTTGGGATAATAAACATGTCTATTTTTGAAAAACCAACAATTTTTGCTAAACTCAACTATATTCACATTACTTAAATAAAACACAGGTGTTCAACTTAACCCAATTTAGTAAACAAGCCACGTCCATGGGGAGTGCAAAATACACTATATTCCTACAAGAATACCCATACAAACTTCAGTTAAAAGTCCGTTCATTATTTTTCAAACCATAGTTCACTTCCAAATGTTAAAAATCGCACAATATAGGAAGAAAACACCATAACTTATATAAGATATAACCAAAAGGATCTACAGTACCATAACATTCATGACAAATGATACAAATACCAAAAAATATAGCATCTGAACTTAACTCACATTGCAAACATGACAGATAGTAAAGGTTGCATCCAAACAATTAAACAGATTAATCAGCAATTCCCTTGGAAGAGTTTTTGCCATTTCAACAGAATCCTTCCCAACAGGATCAGAATCGATATCTTTAACAAGACGTGGATGATCACAAGCCTGTCGGAGACGTAAGAGCATTAAAAGAATATTAGCATAGTTTTGATTGACTGTCCCAGCAGCAGCATATGCCTGCAAAGCACGAGCTTTTAATGTCAGATCCACAATACTTCAGAAATATAAAGATCAAATGAAAAAAAAACTATGATTTACTCAAGTGTATGCTACATTTTAATGAATTAGATACAAAGAATGAGATAGGAAGTTTAAAAACTCCACCACCCCAGCACTTCTTTTATTAAGTATATGACAACCCATAACTGATTCACCCATGCAACAAGGTGGGAATCTGACAGAAATGCACTTATCAGGCTTTTAGTAAGTACAAAATTGAAGCTTCTGCATGTTTATGGAAGTAAGAAACAATTTACTAATCATGAATGAAATTATATTGATTGTATAATCATATGCACTTCAGAACTAGTTATTAAAAGACTCAAACGCTATATTAATTTAAAATTTTACAATCAGAAATATCCTATACCTGAGTGCTCTAAACTACATGATCGAACAGTTATGTAATGTGTGATCTCCAAGGTATTTGTGTTATGTTCTAGTTTCTTATTAAATAGAATGTGTGATGGACTTGATTCATTCTATTAGTTTGTTAGAATTTCGAGAATATACACACACAAACATACCTATACACACATATAAATACACACAAAATACCAAATGTACTGGAATATCTTAATATTATTTTAGAATATCTATAAGAAATAATCTGACATCAATTCTGTTAAACTCCACGGAAGAGAGAAACATTGAGATGAAACTGTGTTTCTAAGACAGCACAAAGCACCACTATTGAGAAAAGATATACAATAAATAAAGAGTTGATATCCTTTAATAACAAATATACATATACATACATACATACATACATATATATATATATATATATATATATATATATTATTGACAAATGTTAATTATTAGTATTTTGTTAGTGGAGGGAGTTGATCGCACAATCTCTCTCATCCTCTTCCAAATCCTTCAAACCAACTCTAATAACAAATATATTAATATAGGATACGAAATAAATTAAAATGTTCTTAATGATACATATATAATCTAGATATTCAAGTTGGAGCATATAAGCCATTTATAGATGTTGCACTTAAAAGAAACAAAAAAGTATAATTACAAAATGTCTTTGGCATTAATGTAAACCAATTTGAAGAACTAACCTTAAATTTAATGCGTGAGTCTGATTCCAACTTAGTATAGAAGGCTCGCTCCTCAACGGAGAAATCCACTTTATTGAGATCAATTGTTTTAGGAGGCAAATTGACTATTGGCTTCCCATCAAGCAAAGTTCCTGGACAAATGCAAGAAATTGATGTTATAAAACAGAAAAGACCAATACTCATACCATATTTGACTATAAATCGAAGGGAAATTCACCTCAAATACACAAATCAAAACCTAGATGGCTAAAATGTTCAGTCCACACCCTTAAACAAATAATATTACATTTATAATCAAACATAAAGAAAAAATAGTAAGTTATTACATTCTACACAGTGGGAATGGTAATAGAAATTGGGATGAGTTCGGTAAATAAAAGGAATAATTCCAACATATAAAAACATCTGAAAATCTTTCCAAAAAAAGTAAACAGACCGATAATGTAATATTATGCACAGACTATACTTTCACTGTAAATAAATTAAATTCACTAATCCAGCAGCAATGAAGGAAAAATATCCTAGCAGATCTGTTTTTATGTTATGGTCTTCAATTAAATCGCTGTGTGGTCCTGCATTGGCAGGTCATCCGAAAACTACCCAATATAAGCCCAAGTAGCTACCTTACAGTGGAGCAAGTTAAGAGAAAAAAAGATTTTACAAAAAACAGTGTTTTAATATGCTATAGAAGGGCTTGCAACACAACACCAAAGTGGATACCTTTCTTGACATCTAATGAAATGGTATTATACCCAGTTTGCCCATCTCCCATAGTGGTGTTTATGGACATTTTCCAAACCTAACATGCTTGATGCAGGAATAAGTGGTCCCCTTATCAGATGAACGTGAGAAACCAAACCTGACATGCTACCTGCTTAGACTTAAGATTATTGAAATAACGACTAGACTTAAGCAGAGATCAATGAGAATTTAGCAATGAGACTGAAAACCCATACCACCAGCAAAAAGGTTACAATCTATCATCAATTGGTGCATGCGAAATCAAAATATAGTAAATTCACCTTTTGTACGACGTAGCATTATGGCCCTTAAAACTGCTTGAAGTTTCTTGTAACCTTGCTCGGAATTTCGGGATATAGGAACCTTTATGGTGTTGTAGAATGATTTATATGCAGCATAAGGATCATACTTCAGGAATCTAAAGTAGCTATACAAATCATCAATAGTATTTTGAATAGGCGTTCCAGATAAGCACCACCTTCTTTTGGCTCTAAGGCTGCAGCAAGCTCGAGCCACCTGAGTTCTATGATTTTTTATTGTTTGAGCCTCATCTAGAATAACCCTAAACCAACCTACTCTTGCAAGAGGACCAGAACCACATTCCGAAGAACTGTCAATTCCTTTTCTACCTTTTTTACCCTTCTTATTTCCGTTAAATGGTTTTTTCCGTTTTCTGACAGAAAACTCAGGAGATAACCCAAATCTTTCCCCATTTTTGTCCTCAATATCATCATCCTCAACTAATGGTAGCTTAGGAACTTCATTAGTCACAATAGAGTATGTTGTTAGAACCACATCAAACTTTGCAAGTTCTACATGACTCTTAGTCCTACTGCCCCCATGATAAACTAAAACAGAAAGCTTTTCATCTCCAACTTTTTCATCAAGTTCCCTGGCCCATTGCCGCATAACACTAGCAGGGCAGACAACTAAGGTACCAGCAGCTGGCCTTTTTCTACCAGGTGCCTGTGTTGAACTGCTAGGTTCTCTACTAGGAAACAAATCATTAGCTTCCACACTATTTTTATGCTTTTCCACATTTATACCACCGTTGTCATCATCGTCATCCAAATTCAAAGCTTCAGTTTTATGATTGCGCACATCATCTGTTTTTGATTTTGACTGTAATGACCTCAATGCCAGAATGAGGGAAATCATTGATACTGTCTTTCCAAGACCCTGCTTGAACAAGGTTTTCATATTCAGGTAAAAATAATCAGAATTAAAGATAAAGTGCTGTAGCTTAAAAAAATTATCACCAAAGATTGACCTGATCATCAGCCAAAATCCCCCCCAAGCAATGCAAACTCTTGGTTTCCCTCTGAAGCATCCAAGCCAATGCAATTTTCTGAAATATAAAGTACTCAGAAATAAATGGTCCAGAGCAGAAATAATAAAAGAAATTGAATAGACAATCCAGATACCTGATGTCTCAGAAGAGAGACTGACAATACACCAGAAGGTAAGTCATATTCTGTTTTAGGTTGACTGATATCCTGTGATAACCAAATTCACAATTGACAATTATGATTCTCTATGAGTATATAACACATACTGATGCGAGCACTGAAAAAGATATTTTGAAGCAGCTTCCACAAATCACATTGATGCAGGACAAACATCAATAAAGCATAAGATTAAACACTAAACCAAGTGAAACTCAACATGTGGCTTAACTGTTTTACTTTAGAACTAATTGTCAGTTTCCATGCACTAACTATTGTTGTGGGGTGTTACTTCATTTAGAGTACGTTTGGTAGAGGTGAGAGAAAAAGATAAGATAGAAATAAGCAGGTAGAGTGGAAATAGATGAGAAATAAAGTGAGCCTTAGAGGTGTTTGTTTGAAGAAAAATAGAAAGAGATTAGGAGAGGGAATGAGAGATGGGTAGAAATAGGTGAGAAATAGTGGATCCCACGAATTTCCCAATCAGTCTACTTTGACAACCCATCACATATATGTCCTAAACACAGATTCAAACTCAAGTAAATATTTTTCATTAAACTTACAAGATAAAATATGTCAACTAGATGATTTCTGCTCAAACTTAACAGAGGGAATATCTTCTTCATACAACTTTAAGAATTTAAGGAGTTATATATACAAACATAATAATAAACAGCATGTAATACCTGTAATGCTGCCTCATAAATAAGTCTCTCGTCATTTTCGGCAGACCTTTCATCACCTATTCCAGAACGATATGCAGATTCACTAGAAATTGCAAAGTGTGGAGTTATGGCCTTTCCAAGCACCAAAGATGGTGGAAGAATCCTGTTCCCGCCATTTTGATACAATAAATGACCTTCGTCACCACCCCTGAAAAAACTATCATGAATGTAGCCCCTATCACCGGATATGCTAGACCCTACTCCCGGGCGACGATTCTTATATGTATCATGAAGATGACTATTGTCTGTGCTATCTTTTAAGTTGCTTAATCGGATGTCTGACGCAAATAAAGGAGAAGGAAGAGCCCTTGTTGCAGAAGGCTGAAGAGTTGAAGGAAGGGTCCTCTTGAAAGCTTGCTGAGATGACATTTTCTCATAATCTGCACTATGAGACTTTGAAATTCTGGAATTAACTGTTTGTTGCTGACCTGTGTTTCCATTCTGAGCATGGTAGGAAGGTTCATCTCTTCGTGCAATTCTGTGGTTTAGTGCATTGGAACTGGAAACAGGTAGTGTAAGAGGTTTGGTTTGTGAATGATTATACACACTAGAAGAACTTAGGTTTGAACTATTAGCCCCTGTTGAAGAATTACCCCGCCTACCATAATCTGCACATATTATTGCAGGTATGATGATTACTACAAATTATATATATCACAAGGGAGCTTTACTAAAGATCACGCACCTGAACTCCTTTCAGTAGTTGTGGCCCATTCCGGAAGAGTTCTCTTTCGAACATCTATCTCCTCCAACTCATCATCATCATCATCTGACGAACTAATAATATATATACACTCATCCATGAAATTGAAATAACAATATATCTTCCCTCAGCAACCCTAGAATCTACAAACAGAACCATACAAAGTTGTGCCAACCTGTAGTCATAAAGTATCATGAATATCCAACTCCACATGACAACACAAGATAAAGCCATAGGTACCAGTTACCAGATACCGGTGGGTAGATAAATAACTCTCTAAAATCAATATAACAGGAAGCACACTGACCACTAATTTGAATATACTGCAAACTAAAATGTGTACTACTCCATGCACATATAAATACTAAAAAAATGAAAACAACATTAAAGAAACTCAAGCTAAATAAGTCACGGTTTGCAGACAATCACAATCAACGTAGGAGCACTAAGAACATATTAATGAAGTAAAAAAGAAAATTAGGAAAATGAATAGAAAAAAGAAGATGACAAATTAGATGGAAAAAATAGAAAAACGTGAACTGTAAATCTAAAGGAAGAAAAAAATAACTCAGTATAAAAGTAGTCCTCAAAGGTGGGAAGGAATAGAATCAGAAAAGAGGTAGGTTATGAAGAATACTTTTCCAAAAAATACCCAAACAAATTTCAGGTCGTATAAATGGAATTATGGAGTCAAAATATATCATGATAGAGCCACAACACAGTGCGAAAAGACACTTTTGTGGCCACTAATGCAGCCATTACGACTACTGTTAGAAACCACTCCATCAATTGACCACTATAGATAAGCCTTCCCAAAATGAAAACCCCTTCACTCAGATACTCAACTGTTCTATACACCTTTGATATTAAAGCAAATACTCAACTGCCCATAAGCATTTATTTTGTAGCAACCCACACAAGGGTACACCTTGAGTTCTATACAATTTCTACTTTTTTACAACAAACAAATGCAATTAAGATGTTATAAAAATGTGGTAACAATCTCATTATTCCTTTTGCATGTAAATCCAACCAGTAAAGGGGAGCGGTAAGAAAAAGAAAGTATAACATGACATAAATATCACTATATTATAAGGGCAACCTGTGAAATAAGTGTTGAAGCAAATGAGTTCCACTAACAAAACTCTCTTACAGATAAAAATCATGATAATTTTTATTGGCAGAAGATAACATATATCGCAAAATAGTTAACAATATTATTACTTAGATTAAAGGACAAAATATCCAGCGCAACTTCCCTCTATTTTCAGTGAATGAGTAAAACAATGCACCCAATAAAGTATTAACAGCTCCACTTCAAATGAAGTATGAACTAAGAAGTATCAATGAGGATAAGCACATGGTTACATTCTTTTGAGTGAAGAGATTACTAAAGATGATTAAAATAACTTTTGCTAATTCATAGACCTACGCAAATTGTATGTTACCTTCATTTTATCTCATCATTCCATCCTCCTTAAAAGATCTTTCCAACCAACAACCAATTAAATTCACAAATAGAGTTCAAATTCAAACAATCACTGAAATACCTAAAAAAAATTCCCTCCAGGTAAATAACAAAATTAAGTAATACCAAAATCAAATCATTTTTCTTCCTTTTATCTATTAGTGTTTCACCCTATCATTAATCAATTCTAGCAAAAGTACATCACACAATGAAATCCATATAATAAACCAAAACTAAAAGAAAATTGTCAGTACCATACACACTGCCATTTTGTATAAACAATCAAACAGAACTGCTTTCTCACATTAAAAAGACGACGTTCATGTATTTCCACTATTTAAGAAATCCATGCTCCAAACGACAGCAATAATTGTAAAAGAAGACCAACGAAAATAAACATCCAAAGCAGATCAACCACGTTGTACAGGGAAGAGCGGAACCAAAATTCAAAGCATGCAAAACCACTAAAACCTCGACCATTGGGGAAAAGGAAAAGGTAAAAATATAAAATTGCGAGAGACTAATTGAGGGTTGCCTTTTGAGTTGAGAAATGTGTGAAAAAGAAACTCTTTCGAGAAGAAATTGAAGAACACAGCAGTAGAGCATTCACAGAGACTAGGGTTCATGACTCAGACTTGTGCCCCAGTCCTACTACGTTCAGGTTCCAATTCTTTCCCTCTTTCAAAGTATCTGTATACTTCAACTTTGACCTTTACTACGATAATATCATTTGTAAGTTAAGTTGTTTTGTTGTGATTTACTTCATCGCTAATTAATATATATTAATTTATAATTAAATGAAAAAAATTATTAAATAACTTTTTGTTTATACATTTATTTTTGTTATAATACTATATTCATCCCAATATTTATCAAATTTTGCCAACATCTTTTCAGTCATATTTCTTATAACTTAATCTCCATCTTTTACACCTTCCATTAAAAGGCATTGAATTTTCCAAACTTGTAAAAAGTACAAGTTGGATGTAGGATAACATGAACCAGAAATCAAATTTGTAATTTAATAAAATGGCAACATGAAAACAGTGATTTCTTCTGCTCTTTTCCATGCCTCCTCCGATGGGTAGTTCTTGTAATTCTCATCAACTAGGCATAAACTTGCAAAAACCCGTTCTTATTTAAGAGCTTTAAATGAGAAGTCCCATATTCTGCACCACCAATTATATAATTTTGGTTATAGCCATTACACTCTACCCTCTCTTTTCCATCTTCACAAACCCCAATCTTAGTAAAAAATTTCCAAAAATCAGATCAGAGGTTGATATCTTATTCTTTTTCATATCAGCTTCAACACTTTCGTAATCAAAAATATCTTCAGCCACATTCTCAGTTACATTAGTTGGCTTCTCAAGGACACCCCAGCAGCAGGTTTACTAATAGAATCATCCATTATTTTTATAATGTTCCTACTTCACAAAATGAAAACTGAAACATTGAAACTAAACTATAAATCAAATGGAAAGTAAAACTAAATGGAATTGAATCAACATACACTCAAGTTGAAACTAAAACGCAGAGTTGAAACCATATAGTAAAGGAAATTGCAAAAGTAGAAATTACAAAAACTGGAAAGTAAATCAAGAAACTGGAAACTAGAAACTAAACAAGGAATCAGAACCAATCGGTCCAATTCTCATGCATTCAATTTTTAATTAATCAAAAAACTGGAAACTAAAATGAAATGTCAAGAATGAGGATCAAATTGAAAGTTCAAATCAAACCTAGATTAACAAATTTGAGGATAAAATGCAATAACCAAAAAAAAAAAAAAACCTGGTGAAGTATAGGAAAGTGGGTGCGGGTGGAGTGCCCCAAAGATGGGGACCCAACAGTTACTTCAGCTACAGCTTCCTCGCCGTCCAGAACAAACCTTGTTTCGCCGTCCAGCACGAACCTACACTTCGCCGCCGAGAGAAAAGCCGCCGGCGCCGTCGATCCTACGTGGTGACCAAGGGTGGGTTTCGTCTCTCCTGGGTTTCTCTCTCGTGTGGGTTTCGTATATCGAACTCTGTTGTGTCAGTAAGACGAGAGAAAGAAGTGAAACAAACAAATCCAAAAAAAAAAAAAAACAGTGATACGCCACACGGGCCAGCCCTTTTTACTGAAGTTTGAATTTGTGTTGATTTTATGTTCTATATTAATTACATTGATTTTATTGTTTTGTGTTTATTTTTATTTTTAAAATAATTATCATTAATTTATTGTTTTTTAATTAAACTGCTTTTTTAAATTTAATTATTCTTTAATTATAAAACTTTTCACAAAATAAATAGAAACTATTTAGAATAAAATTATTTATTATTTATATTTAATATCATACTTATAACAATAACAATAATAAAAATATGTTTTCACTGGTTATATAAAAATATTTAAAAATATTAATATTTTAAAATATGACAAATGGACTTAAAATAGAGCGATGTAAAAATATAGTTGAGAAACCAATTTATTAAACAATTTTATTTGATATTACTTTCACACATTATATATTTATAATAAACTCAGATGGACATAAAATAGATAAGCAAATATGGGTTAATTATGAGCATATGACTCAACTCTTAAAATTGATATTTAAGAGAATCACATAATTAGCAGTTAGTTTATTTAAATATTAGTTTGTAATGTTTGAAATATTGTAATCTTTTATTTCTCACAATTTAATGTTTTAGCATAAATTATTTAAACAATTATTGAAACAGAACTTTTGTTAAACGTAAAATTTCATAATTAATTCATATGATCACCGCAATAATTAACATACCATTTTAAATATATAATTTTAGTTAAAATTGTATCATAATTATACATAATGTATAATCATTCAATCAGTGCATTAAAGTATCATGTAGTTATTACGTTTTATTTACAAACAAATAACGGCTTAAACATAAAAAATTTCTCTTGTGTAACTTATATAAAAATATTTAAAGATATTTCACTAACCTCGTAGTGAGAGCTTGTGTACTTAAACAAGGATTAACATTTCTTGAGTGGTAAACTAAAATAAAATACAAATTATTTTTTGGTTTCTTCCCATCGGAATTATAATGTTTTAAACAACATTGTTAGTAGCATCTTCTGGTTTACCAGAGTGTTAAATGTCAGATTGGGAGTTCGATACCCACTCACAACGAAGTGAAGGACCACATCCAGTAGATGTTATGTAATTGATAAAAAATAATTGGTTACTATGTGACAAATTTAGATATCAAATTATAAATAAAAGATTATTAGTAATTAATTTTAGAAACCAATTCACAAACTAATTATATTTTTTATTAGATTATTTTAGTGATCAATACATTTTATTTTATAAATTATTTAAATTGGTTACTATAGTGATTAATAATTTTTTTTTGTAAAATTATTGTTGTTTAGTTTTTTTTTAGTGTAAAGTGTTGAAATCTTATAAAATAATAAAAACTTACTAAGACATAATCAAATTATACTAGAAGTCAATCAATAACTAAAATAGTTGTAAATATAATACTTTAAAGTTAGCTGATTAATATTGAACTAAAATTCTATGTTAACAAATAATTAAAATACATTTTAAAAAATCTAAATTATATTTTATTTCAAATATAAACAACCTAGATTTGTGGGCTAATATATATAATGATAAGATATAACTTTAAAATAGTTTAATGAAGTTAGAAATCGGGAGGAAATGGTTCAAGGAATGAAGATAAGCATGATAGTCATTCCTATTTTTGAATTATCGTTTAAAAAACATTTACATGTGCTCAAGATTAGAGTCCTCGATTAAGGATCACTTAAACTAAGGGTGGACAATAAATAAACAAATTTTTGAGACTCGATCTATATTAAATTCAATTTTTTATTACTTTAAGTCCATTTAAATTAATTTATCCCAAATCCAAATTCACATTTTTAGATTTTAAATTCAACCCACTTAATTGGATTTCACTTACATTTATATAGGATTTTTGTTTTAAAAGTCCAAAATCAATGTGTGTTTAAGTAGAGTTAGGACAGTCGAGGACCTAGTTGAACAAAGTTTGCATAGGTCCATGGTCAAACATAATCAACTTAAGGCGAATGTTGAGTCGAGTTAATCTAAAAGCAAGGTTCAGTTTGTCTAAGCTGAAGCTCGAGCTGAGTCGGCTCAAGCTTAAAAGGTCAAGTTGAGTTAGTCGAGACCGATAGTCGAGACTTGTCTAAGCCAAAGAATGAGACAAGTGGTTAAAGACGAAGTTCAAGCCATGATAAATGCATAATTTACTGATAATTCATATGTATTTTAGCATTTATCTTGTCTTATTTGTTGCATAAAAGAGATTTTGTACCTACTAATATTTAAGAATTCAGCAAAGACATTTGGATATGAATATGTGGCAAACTAGTGCAATTTCTTATGAATTTTAGTAATTTTAGAAGAAACCAAGCTTAGCAGCTTAAGCCCTAGAATCATAACTTGACACTGGCGTTTTCAAGATTATTCAAATTTTGCTTCTACAACCCAAGTAGAAAAGATGGTGTTTGAGCCACACAAAGAAAACTTCACTATCAAGTAATCTGAAGCACCCAGTTTGGAGGTCAACCAGAAAACTCATCATTGAAGCAAAACTTTTGGACTAAACATCAAGGAAAGGGTTTAGGCTACCCTCTATAGAAAGAAAGCTCTTATAAATGGCCACCATGTTTGAAGCTACAACGAATTTCTAAAAGTCTATAAATTAAAGGGTAAACCCCCTGTTTTGATATGCAGAATTCCATAGTTAGATTCATAGACTTATCTTTAGGGTCTCTCTCCTCACTTCACTTGTAAAATCTTTCAAAATAGAAGAGACATGAGGAGGTTAAAACATCCTAGGATTGAATGTTAGAATCAACATGAGTTGTTGAATCTCCTTATATATTGATATTGTTTTATTGTTTTATATAAGTGTTCTTTCATATGTTAGTGATCCAATTTGCATTTCACGTGTAATGAACTTATCAATCATCCATTGCATATATATAACTCGAGGTAGGAGAAAGCTAATTCGTCTTACATATCCAATTGAATCATCTAATGTTGTTAGGTGGCAAACATGCACATATATGCTTTAGTTAGTTAAAGAGTCATAATATTAATGCAAAAGCCTCTTCACCAGGGCGTGGAGAATTCACCCTGAGTTCGAATGTTCTTAGGTCCTAGGCTACAGACATGGGTCTAGGGTTATATTAGTGTACTTCCATGAATAAATAATTACTGAGGAGTAAGAGTTATAGCTTGTTTCCAATATTCAATTGCTTGATTAAACCAAGACTTTTCAAATTCTGAGTCTCCTTGTCGAATGACTTGTTCTCCTCAGTCAAAATAGGTGAGTCAATTCCTTTCCTTAGAACCGTACTTGAGAAGTTCCTAACTCATACGACTCAATAATCAATTTTTTTTTGTTCTTATCTTGAAGTTCATTACACTTGTTAAATCAATGAAACAATATTTGTGCTTAAGTAAAGAGTTGTGAAACCCAATACACTTATCTTATTGAGTTCTAAAATCTTGATTGTGAAGTTCTGGATCGTTCTCTACTTTCCAACCAACATGTTTAATCACAAATCTGAATTGAAGCATAGTTTTGATAAGGAGTGGTCAAATTCCTTTGGATATGATACTTAAAGTACTACAATCCAACCAGCACCAGTGCACTGGTGTGATTAGGGATGTCAACAGGGCGGGTAGGGTACGGGTAGTAGCTCCCCCGTACCCTACCCACTGGATAAATATTTGTCCCGTACCCGTATCCATATCCGTCGGGTATCCGTTATGCGGGTATCCACCTATTTTTTTCATATTCGCGGGTATCCGTGGATACCCGCGGATATTTACAAAATTATTTAAAAAATAAATATTTAATCATAAATTTAAATAAAATAAAATACATCATTGTCATAAATTTTAAATAAAGTTCAAATAAACTCAAGTTCATGCAAGTTCAAATAATTATAAAAGTAAATATAAAATGACGTTCAACAAAATGAAAATTCTTTAATTAGTGTTTACATCAAAAAGTCCAATTTTTCCAATTGATTCCTAAAAAATAAACAAAATAAACAAATAATAAACCTCAATTACCACGTGCTAAGTATTCTTATTTTGATTTCATCATTTGACAACAAGCATACCATAAATGTCATTGTCCATTGTCTATATTGGATTTGATGTATATGCCACATTTCAAATAAAGGAAAGAGAAGAATGTCAAGGGTGTACTTGGAAGAAGACAACCTACCAATACTTAGAAAAATGAAGACAAAATACTTTTTACTAATATATATATATATATATATATATATATATATATATATATATATATATATATATATAAATAAGGGTACTTTTGTGAATTAAAGTTTAGCGAGTACGGGTATCCACAGGTACGGATACTATGATACCCGTACCCGCCCCGTTAACATGCGGGTATCAAAAATACCCGTACCCACGGGTAGCGGGTATCCATTTTTAATATCCATTTCCTATTCGTTGCGGGTTTTATCTGCGGATACCCGCGGGTACGGATTTTTTTGACATCTCTAGTCTAGAGTTTTGTATTTTCTTTGACCTCTTAAGTCAAGATTTAGATCTCGCAACGCTTTTCACATTGTTTGTTCACTTTTTGCTTAAGCTATTGCAATCTTTGCCAAACCCTAAAGAGGGGATTTTAGTGGTAAAAGGCAAGAAAGCACATTCAAGAAAGAACCTATAAGTGAGATACACGAGTGAAAAATTGAGTGAAACACTTAGAAGAATGATGAGGTCCAAAAAAAATTATTATTACTAACATTTTCTTGTAGGACCTAGCTTCTTCCTAGAATAATGGTCCTCCTTCACTTAAGATTGCAACAATTATGTTGCACTTGATAAGCTCACATTACAAATGAATCAAATGCAACAACACAATCAACAACAGTTCGAAAGGCTCCAAAAATCTAATGAAGATGTGAGTGTGAGATTATAGGGGGTGGAGAGAAGAAGAAGGAGACATGATTATTTAGATCATTCTTAGAGGAGCCACATTTTTAGACCAAGTAGTAGAGGTCAAAGACGAGAGGCGTTTGGGAACCACACGCCTAGGAGGGATAATGATCTCTTTCCTGGATAGGATCGTATCAAATACCCTCATGTATTCACTTTACTTGTGTGTATAGGATAATATACATAACTCTGTGAAAATTTATAGGAAGATAAAAAATGATCTTGGTAGTTGATAAACTAGTTTTTTCTCTGTAAAAGGGTTAAAGCACTCCAAGTGCTTTATCACTAATATATCTTTCATTTACCGATAAAAAAATCACAATGTTATAAGATAAAATCGAGCACTCTTCCTTTGTGGGGTTTACTAATGTCTAAAGTGAGCTGGAAGAAAAAGACCAAACTATTAAAGCGAGTATTCAAGATTTATAACTTAGACATGTTTTGCATGCATCAATATTTATGGACAGTTCAGAACAAATATAACAACAAATCACAATGCTATAAGATAAAATCGAGCACTCTTCCTATGTGGGGTTTACTAATGTCTAAAGTGAGCTGGAAGAAAAAGACCAAACTATTAAAGCAGGTATTCAAGATTTATAACTTAAACATGTTTTGCATTCATCAATATTTATGGACAGTTCAGAACAAATATAACAAAAAATCACAATGTTATAAGATAAAATCGAGCGCTCTTCTTATGTGGGGTTTACAAATGTTTAAAGTGAGCTGGAAGAAAAAGAACAAACTATTAAAGCGACTATTCAAGATTTATAACTTAAATATGTTTATGCATCAATATTTATGGACAGTTCAAAATAAATATAACAAAAAATCATAACATTATAAAATAAAATCGAATTATAAAATAAAATAGAGTACTCTTCCTATTAGAATTTACTAATGTCTAAACTAAATCGAAAGAAAAAAACTAAATTATTAAAATAAATATTCAAGATTTATAACTTAAATATTGATGGACTTGTCAAAACAAATATAACGTTGATCAATTTGAAACAAATAATAAAGTATGTGGGGACTACAAAATGTAGAACCGCTTTTCAACAGGTGAAATGTAATAACTCATTAAGTGAAAAAGTTATTTCACCAAAAAAATAAGTATATATTATAAGAAATGATGGTATCAGCATTAATGTGAAATTGCATACATTTGGGACCACAAAAAATTGGTGGTATCAAAACATTAAAGTTATTGACATCCGTTACTAATATTTTGACAATCCTTCATGGTCTTAGCAAAAAAGTAAATTTTTATACTTTAAAAAAAAGAAAAAAATAGTAAAAATTATGCCAAATAGATGAAAAAAATTTGGTTCTAAAGTTACATTGTCCAAAATTATGATATCAAAGTCAGGTCCACAATTGCGCTTGAGAATAGTCCTTTTGTGTTTCCTTTGGGTGGAACCTATAAAGGGTAATTGACCACAATTTCAGTACTCTTTTCCATCTATTAATGTTTCATCTATTATCATGCATTTTAAAATAATTAAACTATATTATGGTACCTGTCTTGTATGTCCCATCGGTCTATCGGCCAGGGCCAGTCCTCAGGTCCATCGGACAAGGCTGGGAAAGCTAATGTATAAAACATATCCACCGGTCGAACGACCTCACGAATGAACTGTATAAGACCATCGGTCAATCGGTTCTACAAATAAATCACGTATTTACGTCGTAAGAAAACATCAGTCGATCGGTCTCGCAATCGAACCATGTTAAGGGCCATCGGTCCATCGATAACACAAACGAGTGACATTCTGAGACGGTCGATCGGCCTGCATATCAATCACGCTTTAATCTGCGACGGGACACCGATCCCTCGGTCCTACACGAACAACACCTTAACTTAATAAAGGACAATCATTTGATCAATTGTCCATCGGTCGGTCAATCTCCTGAGGATCGTGTAGCGCTTTATATACGTCCATCGGTCGATCGGCTATAAACGAATTATTCACTTGTTAAAATCAGGATATAACTAGCCTAGTCAGGCGGCCATCGGTCGCACGGCCAAACAACACCAGTCGATCAGATTAATTAACATTAAACAAGTCAGTAATTTTGATTAAAGGATCATTGGGCCGTGATTAAGGAACCCTGATCACAGGCCCACACCGGAAACTATAAATAGGGCCCAAAGGTAGGTTGGTGAGGATCTTTAATTCGCATTTATTACGGCAGTTACACTGATACACCGATCGGCCCTTTAACTGACTTAAGCATCGGAGCCTTTTAGACAGGTACCCCGATCGTCAGCCCTGCCGATCGAGCGAAGGAGTGGATTTCTTGGAGAAGAAGTTATTGCAGTAGTGAGAAAAGGAGATTTGGAGAGAAGGAGTAAGATCGAAGAGGCTTTTAGTAGACTCTTGGTCCCTATACCCGAAACAGTACCAAACCTATAAATGTTGAATATTTGTTTATGTTCATACCCGTTATAGAGATAATTACCAATTTACAAACTACTTGTGTATTGACTTCTAAGCACATTTATAATGGTGATACCTTAAGTGGGTATCTTACACAATAATATTATAAACAGTTTTTTTCGTTTCCACAATACTCATATAAAAGTTTTCTGTCAAGAAACTTGCATTTTTAACTAGAAACTGTATCATATCTTGTTATTGATGGCGGTATGGTTGTTAAGAAACTTCATTAATACATATCTAATGCATAATTCTTTAATGATAGGGCTACTTGTTTTGTTAAGAGACAACAATAATAAAATTTATCTATAAAGAATTGACATCATTTTTACCTAAAAATCTTAAAATAATAGATTTATGATCTTTATTATTGAAAAACACTCCCAAAATCACTTTATTAATATAGAAATAAAATAAACACAAAGAAACACATACACAACACACCATGCTCTTTGGTTCCAAGTACATCCATACTCTCCAAAGTAGTAATTTAACCAAAAGCTCACAACGCTTTTATTACAAGAGTATTAAAAAATAAGAAGAGTCAAATATAAGCTTGAAGTATCTTTGACTCAGGACAAAAAACATCATAGACTTAGAGTCCATTATATAGTCACTAACAATCATTTCCTTAATTGTTCTAGGATATGTGAGACTTTTCAAAACATTATTTTCATCGGCCCAACATTATATAAATGTTAACATTCTTATTTTTATTGAACATGAGACTAAGACTCATTCTTCAATTTTCAAAAGAGTTGAAATTAAAAAAACAGTTGGAGATTCTGAACTATGTTAACTTAGTTAATTGAGGGAAGTTTCCCTCGTTCAAAAATCATTAGTTTATGGAGGATAAGAAGGATTGTTGGAATGCCATGAGATGCTACTTTTAGCAAAGTTTATATTTAAAAACTTATAAAAAGTCTGAAAAAAATAAAGTTTGTCCTTGGATAAAGCTATATATATTATGGATAAAGGTGAAATTTGGAATGAGTTTTCATGCTTACGTTGTATAGAAAACACATATTTAATAAATCACAGTCCCGTTTCTGAATTGGATGTAACTAAAGAAGAAATTATTAGTACGTATAGTAGTAAAGAAAAAGCAGAGAGTGTGATAAAAGAGAGAAAAGGAAAAGTACGTACAGTTTCTATAACCCAATCTTTTGTCATAGAAGAGCTCCAAAATTTTTTGTGCTCTTTCATTGAGCAACACCAGAAACAGAAAGCTGTTATATATAGTCAATTTTGTGAGAATTTTTACTTTGGTGTCAGCTTTGACTAAAGTTGCAGCTACCTCATGTCATAATCATTAATTACTATGTAACTATTTCTATAAACAAAAAGAAGTATATTAATGTTGAGTATGAGAAATATTCAGCTCAAAGGTAACAACTATAAACTCAAAACACAACTAACCAAACCCTTCACATTTATTTTCTTACATGCAAAACAACATATCTGGTTGGGGAATTCTAGTATGGGGACAGTCACAATTTCTCCATTACAACCATAGAATAACCTTAAAAAAACTTAAGTGTTTAAATCTAATAATTATATATATATATATATATATATATATATATATATATATATATATATATATATATATATATATATATATTTCAAGTGAGAAAGAAGAAGGAAGGAAAATGAAAATAAGAGAGGGACACAGACGTTGACATAAACGTGTAAACACGTGGACAAACACATCAAACAATATTTAATACCATTTGTTGATAAAGAATAAATTTATTTTTATTTTTAAAGTTTAAAAATCAAACTAATTCAGAGTTTAAAACAGAGAAAAAATTTAATTAACTTTTGCGTGATAGTTTAAGTACAGAAAACAGAATTTATTATCATTCTTCTGTTATTGTAATGATTTCATCTTAATTATTCCAAAAGACTAAATTATTAAAAGAATATATCACACTAAATTATTATATTAATGTAATTTTTTATAGAATTTATGTTAAACATTAATTAGTATGAACTTATGACACTGAAGTTAAACTAATATTCCAATTCAACAAAATCATTAATTTAGTTTTCAAAAACCGAATTATTTTTAAATAATTTAAGAAGACTATCTAAATCATTATATAGTTTAATTTTTAATTATTTAAAATCAATAAAATTTAATTCAATTTATTTTCTCCATCAATAACTGACATATATCTAGCGTCATGTCCATCAAATTCAAATCTAAGTTGTGGAATTTAATTAGTTATATTGTTACAATGAGTAACAGAAGCTAAAAAGTCAACTCCACACATAGACAAGTGTTTTCGAAAAAAACATTCTGTAGTGATAGCTTTTAATTAATTACCAATAGATATAATTATTATTAAAATAATTAATAATATATATATATATATATATATATATATATATACACTAAACATGTTATAATTAATAACATGGGAGCCTCCACTACATGGTTCTCAACAATATCATCATCACCATGCTGAGTCCAAGAACAAATCATAACTCAAACATTTGCACATACTTTTTACTACCAAGTGGCTTCATGAATCACAGATCAGTGGAACATGGGGTGGCTATGATGTCATGCATATACATATTGTCTTTGTTTAAGTCACACTCAACTCCCATAATCATGTATTGGATTAGTTAATTATGCTTTAAACACATAATTACGATATTTATTGTAAAGTGAATTTTGTAAGCGAAAGTAAAGTGAAAAGAGAGAATTACATATTTGAAAAAGAGAGGTTCAAAGATTACTATTGATAAACGTCGTCAGAATTATTATACGTATTAAAAGTTGGTATAGTGTCGGTGAGATATTGTTATTAGAACTTAGAATTGGTATAACTTTCTTAAAGTTCGCAACTTTTTATGCTTCATTAATTAGTGACAAACAGGATAAAACATAAGTAGTTTTACTATTTATGGCTTAGATCTAACATCGAATGCTGTGGAACTCACTAGGACCGACAAATAATGAAAAAGCTTTTAAATTTAAGAGGTTTTCTTGTTCATTTTGATTTTTATTTTAAATCTAATTAATGTTTTGTAGTGATGATATATATAATAATAACGTAAAGAGAAATTGTATTTTTTTATTTAATGTTTTATTTATAATTTTGAAACTTATAATAAAATTAGCTGAGAACAAAAGAATGTATTTTAAGGAAATATGATTAAGTGTGTTAAATAATCCTAATGCAAAAGCCAGGATTTCTCCTAACGAAAATCCATATTTAACTCTGAGTGCAATTTTTCTACTGAATTTTTAATTATTTTGTTGAATTTTGTTGTATTATTTTCTGTTGAGTATTAAAAACATATTTTTTTTTATACTTTAAAGATAATTTTAATATATTTTAAAATTTTAAAATCATGATCATCGATGTGTATTTTAAAGAGACATAAGAAAAACAACAGAAAAAAATTAATAGAAAATTCAAACTCATTTATCTCCCGGCTATCAAGCTAAATTGAAGATTAATTCTTCGTGAATGTCTTTTAGACTACTTAGAAAAAGAAAATAAAAAACGAATTAATAAATTCAATTTTGTTTGTAATGAAAATATAAAACTCTCCCCTTTAACCGATTCAAGAGTTTGTTTTTAGGTTATAATAAGATAACTTTAATTTGTTGAAGAAACTTAATTTCTTTTCTTTTCTTGGAATGCTTATTGAAATATTTATCAACATATAGATAACACATAGTTACCACAAAATTTATTAACTAGTTACTCATACTGATATAAGTGCTTATGAAACGAATCTGCATTCATATAACTAGCTATTTATTCAAATAAACAATTATATAATTTGTGGTTTGAATACTCCAAATATTCTACTTTCAATGATTTTTTTTTTTGCTAATTAAACCAGAAAATATGCTACAGTTTTATATCAGTATTTTTCATTATGCATCACTGCAGTACTATATAATTAAGGGAAGATATAACTTGTTATTATGAAATCATAAGTTTTACAATATATATACAAATTAAAATACAGAATATTTTAACCAGCATATCAAATATTAAGTAACAAAGCAGGGAGTAAATAACCCTCCTCGTCTCTATCCACTTTTTCTTTTTCTTTCTTTTCTTTTCCTTTTTCTTTTTCTTTTTGAAATGGTCACTCATCAATTATGTTTATCGTGCTTGAATTAGTACCCGCGAGATCATGATGCATCTACTTTATGAGTGGAGCATGAAATTTTCTTTTTGTTTTCTCTATTATCCTTATAAATGTGAATGTTAATTTTACCACTAAATTTGACCAATAAAAAAACTTTTAAATCATCTAATAAAGATTTTTAATGACCATTAGCTCAAGGTTATTTTTTTAATAACATTTATTTATTTTGAACATCGGAGACGAATATAATGCTAAAGCTCTGAATTTACCGTGATTCACGAAGTATAGAGGAGTCTAAAAATGGTTCAATTGCTATTTTCATGTAATATTTAGAAAGTGCTTACTTATAAACCAATTAATTAAATAATTAATTATTAAACGAATACGTAACTAAAAGCACTATTTTGGATGACTTTTGTACAAAACTAGATTCAAAATATTTTAATATCTCCGATCAAGCAGTTTTTTCTATATTATGTGACTTCATTCTTAAGATTTTCTTTTACAACATTTATTCAAATACAAGAATTTTGTAATACTCACGTCATTAATATTTTATTTAGTTATTGGCAGAAACATATATTTTTAAGATAAAAAATAATTTTTTATTTATTTTTATAATCTGACTTTGAACCTTATTTTTGTATATTATGTTAGCATGTTCCAATTAAAAAGGTATCGTAAGACTCACATCTTAATGTTATTACTATTATATATATCTTTTGCCATATAGATGCTGAAAAGTTGTTAGTATGAAAACCCTAGTACCAAAAGATTTAGTCTCAAATCTCTACACCTACTAAATCAAGACAAAAGAAGCATTTGTGGTTTATACTTCTAATGTCAGTATTTTAAAGATTATGTTGTGATAAAAACAAATGAAAATCAAGTTTAAAGAATATATTTATTCTTACACCTTTCTTTTACGTGCAAGACACTACCAGCTACTATTCCAGTATGCTTGTAACGGAAAAAGAAAAATATTAAAAGTATAAAATGGTAGTAGATTTTTATTTTTTTATTGACAAAAATATTAGTTATTAGTATGTGAATTAAAACTATAACTTTTCTCGCCCTTCTTTTTAAATTTAACAAATCAACTTTATAATTCTTGAATGTTAGTAACCTCCTCTTTCATCTTTCCTTCAATTTTTTTTTTATGTGATCTGTTTTCGAAATACACGTGCGAATTCTTATATTTCAAAATATATTAAAAATTTTATTATATTAAAATTAAGTATTGTGAAAATATAAAATCAACAAGAGACCCTGAATTGAGAATTGAGTGTACAGTATTTCTGCTTTCATTCGATGAAATAATTATTTGAATTTTTTTTTCTCTGATGCCATATTTCAATTTCTTCCCGTCACTGAAAACATAAAAGGAGTGATAAATAATGTGAAAGAAATAACTGCACATTTGATAGTTAAAAATAGATCTATGATCAACATAGAAGTTACTTTTCAGTAAGGGATAAATCATTTGGTTCCTATTATTCCCCACCTCTGCCATGCCACGTTCATACAAATAACAGGTGTTTCTTCATAATTTAGTTTCTACTGATATCTTATTATTATTTAGAACTAAATCAACTCGATGCAAATTTTTTCTTAATGTAAATTTTTTTATTTTAGTGGACGATTGTTTTTCGATCTAACTATAGTATCTTGTGTTTAAGTGTCGACGAAAAAAAATTAATTTAATGTAAAAATTAATAATTTCCTGAACTAATCTCATCCACACACACAACGAATTCGATATTTTTTTACTTGGACCTTAATGAGAATTTCTTGCACAATACAATCTATATTTTTGTTTCTTTTTTGTTTTTTGGTAAAATGGAAATGGGAACATACTAACAATGGATGAAGTGTAATGTAAAGATAGTAAAATCTAAAATGGTATGTGTGGTGGTATGAGGAGAATTACACAAGTTGCAATCAAATGGAAAGAACAACAAAATAAATTGTCTAAGGAAAGTAAAGAAATGAGAGTAGTGACCCAAATTACAACGACCAACATTGAATTATTCCACAATTTGTCACTTTTGTAAAATACAAAATAAATCTATTTATATTTTCTAGCATTTATCAGACAGTTACAAAATTTTGAATTTGAAATTTAAAAAAGTTACATACCAACTCTTTCTATAATTATCCTATAAACTACCATTAAGGGTTTGAAGTCCACATATCTTAACGGTTAGTACCCATCACACTTGCATAACGGTTGTTGTTTTGCTCTCATTCTAAATTTGCTTCGACCCTTTATTTCTATTATTTTTTTCTCGGTCGATGTTTTAATAGGGGTAAATAATCTGCTTAGATCACCTGATCGAGGTTAAATAGTCGGTTTCTAACGAGTCACAGGTGTCTTATGGCATTATTCACTTACACTATTTCAGTAAAATATTATGCATTGTGATTCTTTTTCATAAAATTTGGCTTTCGATCGATTGAACGACATAAGACTTGACGAATGATCTGCAAAACATACTTCTATCAGCACTCAATCCCATATTGACTCTCAATATTTTCAATAATTTTTCCTACTTCTCTAGTCCTCAACCATAGACAAATAAACTTGATTTTTATTTGCAAATTTGCTTGGTTAGTAATAAGTTAAAAAATGATATTAACTTAACCTTACAAAATTAATTAACAAGATAATATTTACACTATTAGTGAAAGTGATAATGCAACATTGGATCAGAAAAGTTGATAGAAACCGGTTGTGTTGAATTTTAACCAAAAGAATAACATATGCATGTGCAGCAGATGAAGACGTACTGCTTCATCATAGCCAAAAGAAAAGGCCAAGAAAGGTTAGAAAACAACCAATCCTTCCAAAGAGTATCCCTTTTGTTTCCTCTAATCGATCATTACTTAGGGAACTAAATTCATCACTCTATGCTATGCAGCCATGTTATGTGGTCCAACGCACTATCATGCAAAATCCTTTGCCATTGCGTTATGACAAAACAAAGTTTTCTTTCTCGTCGGGTTTTCTACTCTAAACTGGAGGGAAGGAATTTTTGATGGAGGAGGTAAGTTGCATAAACCTTCATCTTTTTCTTTCATCAGGAAAACACAAACGCATTCATCTGCATCGTAACTTTATTTTACCCTAACTTCTTTGTCTGGATGCATGCATCGTCATAATTTCATAATCAAAAATGCCATAATTGAAGAGAGACGCAGCAGAAAATGCTGAGAAAATACATAACAGTGGGGAGCATTTTCTGACCTCACTTCCAACCAGATACTCATATTTAAGGTTGTTTCTAAGCTAAATGGGGACCTTCCATTTATTTAATATGAATTCAATTTTTATGATACGGATATTTATTGTGCTTAACTGTTGAGAGTACGTTCTCCTATTATGTCCTGCGCATGCGAATAATTTTCTGCTCCAAAGCATATTGGGGACCTTGCACTCATGGCTTGCTTTTAATTAGCTCAAATTTAAGAGGTACACTCAATAAAACTTTTTATTTAAATACATATAAAAGTATATTTTTTAATACATTTCATATATTATATAAGTGAGTCTTAATAGTACAAGAAAAGTAGATCATGAAAATGAAAATAAGTGATACTAGTAGGACTCACCTAATTTCCTCAATCTTACCTAATTCACTCCCGCATCATTAATAGGTCAATCGATCTTTAATGTGAATGCATGCATAAGGGTTATATGATATTTGATCTAACATCCGGACAAGATATATCTTAATGTGATCTGATAATAAATTGGAATTGTAGGGTGATGCGATTTGGATTGGACGAACCGTTTACTTACAAGACATTTTTGATTAATTGAGTGATGTTTCTTGGTTATTCTATGATATTTTGAAAGATTAAGAAACAATTAATGATCTATACTCCTTTGTAGAGACTGAATATCACTCTATGAGGATGAATACATAAGTTAAAATGGCTCAAATAATTATTCAGTGATTTGAGGTTATTGATTTTAAAGGAATATGATTGTATTGTAATAGTTAATCAATATATAAATATATAAAACTCAAAATCTTATTTTTCATAAAAGATTTGAAATTGATTGTTATTTTAACCGTAATGATATAACAACTGACATCATTTATCCCTTGTATGTCCCTACCATATATAATACAACTAAGAGATATTTTTACAAAGGCTCTGGGAAAAACAATTCGAATTTTTTATTTACAAATTAAGCATTCAAGATTTTTATGTTCGAGTTTCTTATTATTGATTAAGGGATATATTATCAACCTATTTATGAGTATAGCTATGATCATGTTTATGGAGATTAGTTGAGAGACAATTTTTGTAGTTGTAATTTTGCCTTATTTTGGGTAACAAAGTCCTATATTATAGCTTCTGCAAAAATTATGAATTTTTTTCTGTAAAACTTACCGGATGATTTAAGAACAACTATATTATTACACTGCACTAAAAAATCGTATAAACATTGTTTTATGTAGTTTCAAGAATGTTTGTTAATAAACTTGGTTTTATTGTTGAAAATAAATCATGTTTTATAATTTTATTTTAGTTGTTAAGAGCTGAAGAAACAACCCTAAAATTTTCCCAGGACAAAGATTACAGACAATGAGTGAGGTTGTGAAAGCCTCAAACCAATGAAAGATAAAAGAAAAAGATAGAGAAATTAATCTAATATCATACTATTACTGAAAAATTAAAATGTTGTATATTATTCTTCAATAAATTATTTAAGTATAAACAAGAATTTATCTAGTAAAAAAAAACTTATCAAACTAAATTTATATAACAAAATAACTAATTTTATTTACTAATAAAAGAGGTACTCTTTGCTGAAAAAGTAAACACATCTAAAATTAATTCCTGGATAAATAATAAGTGAAATTCAGGTTAATATTGTTAAAATACTTAATAATAATAGTTTTACTATAATTATTTTGCTGTTTTTTGTCCACTGAGGACAATTTGGATTCTCAGGATTAACCGTGTCGAACGGAATGTTTCAGTTCTCCACATTGAATTGAACGTGCAATGGAATAACGTTTGCATTATTTGTCATGTATCTCTGTAGCCCCACAGGGGACTTTTGGTTGCTGCACTCAGAGTTTAAGAAACTTCACCAAATTAATTAAGGTTATCCAAATATTCTTACAACACCAATCACAAAATCTTATTGTGCTCAGTAAAGTTGGCTACGTAATAAAACTGCCTTAAAAATCAAATCACTTTTAAAGTCCAAATCTTACCACAAAATTCTTACAATAAATAAATAAAGGTAATATTCTCCTTGTTGTTCCCGTTAAAGCTAGTAGGATGGGCTGGGCCGTTAGGCGCTCCTAGTTTTCTCGGCCCATCCAAAATAATAAAAGACAGTTTTCAGAGCCTATAAATCGTAAAGAAAACCGCTTTGTTCATGCAGAAGCAAGCATTGACGACAAATTGGTCGGGTGAGAATGTGATAGCATTAAACTTCACATCTTTCTTCCTTCTTCATTCAACTGTGTCCTTCAAATTGTAGCAACGATTATGAAGAAGAAGCAGAGTGATAACATGAGTACTCTCTTTCTCTTCATCCTCCTTTCAACGCTCACTGTAAGAATATATACTTCTCCTTCACTCTCACTGCTTCATCCCATCACCATCATGATCATCATCTTTAACGTCTAACACCGCAAATGCAGGTTGCTTATGGTGGGGGGAACTCAGCAGATCAAAACCCCTTCACGCCAAAGGCTTACGTCTCACGTTATTGGGACAGACACGTTCGCAACACCCTCCCAAAACCATCCTTCCTTCTCTCCAAAGCCTCTCCACTCACCGCCACCGACACTGCCTCCTTCACCAACCTCGCCGCCACCAACACCCTCTCCACTCGCTTGCCGGACTTCTGCTCCGCCGCGCACCTTCTCTGCTTCCCGGAGGTCCGTCCAAGCCTCGAGAAACACACCAAAGACGAGAATTTTCAAACTTACGACGACGGCCAGAATTTCACTAACTACGGAACGAATAGAGCAGGTGGAATCGACACGTTCAAAAACTACTCCAACGATCTCTTCAGCACTCCGGTCAACGATTTCCGCCGATACAGCCGCGGAGCCGCTGGCCGCCAAGAAACCTTCACCGCCTACGCCAGTGGCACCAACGTCGCCGACCAGAGCTTCAGCACGTACGGCACCAGCACCGCCGGAGGCTCCGGCGAGTTCAAAAATTACTCCAGCAATTCAAACGTCCCCAACCTGCGATTCACCACCTACTCCGACTTCACCGCTGGGAGGACACAGTCGTTCTCTAGATACAGCGAAGACGGAAACACGGGCGGGCAGACATTCCAGAGCTATGGCAAGAATTCCGCCGGCGCTGGGAACGACTTTACTGGCTACGGAACAAACTCCAACACTGCCTCGTCTGGTTTCACGAACTACGGCAAGGGAGGCGCCATTCCCAACGACACCTTCACCAACTATGGCGTGGATATGAACGTCCCTGAAATAACCTTCAAGAGTTATGCAGACGGAACGCACGGTGGCAGTGAGAGTTTTGCCAACTACAGGGACCAGTCCAACGTTGGTGATGACTCCTTCCAATCCTATGCTAAGAACACCAAAGAAGGGACCCAAGTGGACTTCAAAAACTACGGCAACTCCGCCAACCCAGGTTCCGACACTTTCAAAGGCTACGCCAAAGGAGCAGAAGGCGATCACAAGGTTGGCTTCACCGGCTACGGCGTTAACACCAACGCTACGTTTAAGGATTACGCCAAAGAGGGTGTTTCCTTCGCTTCTTACAACACCTCTTCCTCTCCTTCCACTGTTGGTGGCAGTTTGGTGAAAAGGTGGGTTGAACCGGGTAAGTTCTTTCGCGAGAGCATGCTGAAGGAAGGAACCGTAATGGCCATGCCAGACATAAGAGATAAAATGCCCCAAAGGTCATTTCTTCCCCGTTCTATTCTGGTGAAATTGCCCTTCTCTTCTTCAAAGATTGAGGAGCTGAAGAGCGTGTTCAAGGTGTCTGATAACTCCTCCATGGAGAAGATGATGATGGATTCTTTGGGTGAGTGCGAGAGAGCACCCAGCGTCGG